>ERZ506769.1289-NODE-1289-length-13684-cov-2.744442_pt1 | contig 13684 bp, 10 predicted proteins | sample MGYA00513039_ERZ506769 | MGnify/ENA metagenome assembly ERZ506769 | reverse complement strand
TAAGTGCAAAGCTAAGTCCTGTAAAGATGATGATACTTCCAAATATATTAAATAAGAAATGAATCATCGCAGCACGTTTTGCACCTTTGTTACCACTTAAGCTGGCAAGCAATGCGGACACACAAGATCCCATATTACATCCAAGAATAATAAAGAAGCAGATTGGAAGATGTAATAATCCCTGAGATGCCATCAAAAGAACGATACTTACAGTAACAGAAGAACTCTGTAAGATAGCAGTCATGATAAATCCAAATAAAACACCAAGGAAATGGTTATCCAGTGTCTGAAGGTAAGATGTGATCAAAGGTGAATCCCTTAACACAGACATAGCACTTGACATGGAAGTTAATCCCATAAATAAAACACCAAATCCAAGAATAACTTCTCCCACTTTCTGGACGGTAGGATTATTCATAAATAATACCATAATAACACCCGCCATTAAAAAGACAGGGGCAATCTCAGAAAGGTTAAAAGAAACAAGCTGGGAAGTAACAGTAGTACCAATGTTAGCACCAAGGATAACTCCAGCAGCCTGAGACAGGTTCATAAGCCCTGCATTTACAAAGCTGACTACCATAACAGTAGCAGCACTAGAGGACTGAATAACAGCGGTAAAAAAGATTCCGACTAACATACCCGTTAAACGGTTTGTAGTAAATATTTCAAGAATCCGGCGAAGCTTCGCACCGGCAGCTTTCTCAAGTCCATCGCTCATCAGTTTCATCCCATAAAGAAAGAGGCCAAGGCCTCCCATCAGAGCAAGTATGATAGTATAGTTCATACGACAGTTCTCCTTCTTAACAATAACTTAACATAAATATTACTTATATTTTACTTTAAACGAAGCAATGTGACAAGAAAAATATCGAAAAATTTGGTTGAAGAGTAGTTGCCACAAAATTAAAATTGTCTAAGCAGAACATTCATGTTATAATCAAAGATACTGTAAAAATAGAGATGAATTATATAAAGTAGGAGAAATAATAGAATGGAACAGTTAAAGAACGAGTCGTCAAGACAGTATGAATATATGGAAGAAATGAAAAAATGGGTTCAGAAAAAGTCTGGAGAATTGGGAAGGAAGCTCACATGCCATGTAACCACATTTGGCTGCCAGATGAATGAAAAAGACTCTGAAAAGTTATTAGGGATCTTAGAAACGATCGGATATGAAGAAGTTGAAACAGAAGAAGCAGACTTCTTGATCTTTAATACATGTACAGTTCGTGAGAATGCCAATACAAAGTTATATGGGCATTTGGGGCAGGTTAAGAAGATGAAAGAGAGAAATCCACAGATGATGATCGGGTTATGTGGATGTATGATGCAGGAAGAGCATGTGATCGAGAAGATTCGTTCAAGCTATAAATTTGTAGATATCATCTTTGGAACACACAATATCTTTAAATTAGCAGAATTATTAAAAGCAAGAGTAGACTCCAAGGGAATGATCGTTGATATCTGGAAAGATACAGACCAGATCGTGGAAGATCTTCCAAGTGACCGTAAATTCTCATTCAAATGTGGAGTTAATATTATGTATGGATGCAATAACTTCTGCAGTTACTGTATCGTGCCATATGTAAGAGGAAGAGAAAGAAGCCGTAAGCCAGAAGATATCATCAAAGAAGTAAAGCAGGTCGTATCAGAAGGTGTCAAAGAAGTGATGCTTCTTGGACAGAATGTAAATTCTTATGGAAAGACATTAGAAGAACCAATGTCATTTGCTGAATTATTAAGAGAAGTAGAGAAAGTCGAAGGACTAGAAAGAATCCGTTTTATGACACCACATCCAAAGGATTTATCGGATGATCTGATCGAAGTGATGGCAACAAGCAAGAAAGTATGTAAACATATGCATCTTCCAATGCAGTCAGGAAGCAGCCGTTTGTTAAAATTGATGAACCGTCATTATACAAAAGAACAGTATGTAGCACTTGCTAAGAAGATTCAGGAGAGAATCCCTGGAGTGTCTTTTACAACAGATATTATCGTAGGATTCCCTGGAGAGACAGAAGAAGATTTCAAGGAGACATTAGATGTTGTAAGAGAAGTTGGATTTGACAGTGCATACACATATGTATATTCGAAACGTTCTGGAACACCAGCAGCGAGCATGGAAGATCAGGTGGACAAAGATGTGATCAAAGATCGTTTTGACAGACTTCTTGCCTTATTAAAAGAGACATCTGCAAAGAATTGCAAGAAGAAAGTCGGAGATATCGAGAGAGTTCTGATCGAAGAAGAGAATACGCACGAAGAAGGAATGTTAACAGGAAGATTGGAAAATAACCTGTTAGTTCATTTTAAAGGATGCAAAGAACAGATTGGTACAATGGCAGATGTTAAATTAGTTGAGGAAAAAGGTTTCTATTATATGGGAGAGCAGATCCATGGCTAAAAAAGGAAAACTGACACCAATGATGCAGCAGTATATGCAGATCAAAGAAGAGAATAAAGATTGTATCTTATTTTATCGTCTCGGAGATTTCTATGAGATGTTCTTTGATGATGCACTGACAGCATCCAAAGAATTAGAGATCACATTAACAGGGAAGAACTGTGGACTTGAGGAGCGCGCACCAATGTGTGGCGTTCCTTATCATGCTGTGGATTCCTATTTAAATAAATTAGTAGAAAAAGGATATAAAGTCGGGATCTGTGAGCAGGTTGAAGATCCAAGCCAGGCAAAGGGAATCGTAAAACGAGAGATCGTGCGTATTGTAACGCCAGGAACGAATATTTCCCAGCAGAGTCTTGATGATGAGAAAAATAACTATCTGATGTGTATTTTTGCAAATGATGGAAGTTACGGAATTTCATTTGTTGATGTTACAACGGGGGATTTTAGAACAACATCAATGGATAGTTTAGCGAAAGTCAGAGATGAGATCTTCAAGTTCGAGCCGGCAGAGATCGTTTGTAATGATGCATTTTTGATCAGTGGCATGGATTTTGATTACTTAAAAGACAAGATGTCGATCGTGATCTCAAGCATTGAGCCATACCATTTTGATGACGAACAGGCAGAGGAAAGGATCAAGCGTCAGTTCAAAGTAGGAAATTTAGAAGGTCTTGGACTTTTGGATCATCCAATGGGAGTGATCGCAACGGGTGCATTGCTTGGATATCTTCATGAGACACAGAAGAGTTCTCTGGATCATCTGATGCATATTGAAGCTTATGAGACAAGTGAATTTATGATCATCGACAGCTCCAGCCGTAGAAATTTGGAACTTTGTGAGACATTACGTGATAAACAAAAAAAAGGGTCACTCTTATGGGTATTAGATAAGACAAAAACAGCCATGGGTGCCAGAATGCTAAGAAACATGGTTGAGCAGCCATTGGTGGACAAGAAAAAGATTGAAGAGAGATACGATGCGATCACAACACTTACGGATCAGACGATCGTAAGAGAAGAATTAAGAGAATACTTAAATCCGATCTATGATCTGGAACGTTTAATGACAAAAGTAAGTTATAAGACAGCGAATCCAAGAGATATGATCGCATTTAAAACATCGTTGGAATTGCTGCCTGCGATCAAAACAGTTCTTGAAGAATGCAAAGATCCATTATTGTCTGGATTAAGAGAAGATTTAGATCCATTGGAAGATATCCACAATCTTTTGGAAGATTCCATCATTGAAGAACCACCGCTTGCGATCAAAGAAGGTGGGATCATCAAGGAAGGATTCAAGGAAGATATAGACAAATTAAAACGTGCTAAAACAGAAGGAAAGCAATGGTTGATGGAACTTGAGGAACGGGAACGTGAAAAAACAGGGATCAAGAACTTAAAGATCAAGTTCAATAAAGTATTTGGTTACTATTTAGATGTAACAAATTCCTACAAAGATCTTGTACCTGATCATTATATCCGTAAGCAGACACTGGCCAATTCCGAGCGTTACACAACCGAAGAATTAAACCAGCTGGCGGATACGATCCTGGGTTCCGAAGACCGTCTGTATGCGTTAGAATATGAAACGTATGTTATGATCCGTGAAACATTAGCAGGAGAGATGGAACGAATCTCAAGAACAGCGAATGTGATCGCGCAGATCGATGCACTTGCCTCCCTTGCATATGTCGCAGAACGCAATCATTTTGTACGTCCGAAGTTAAATGTCAGAGGGACGATTGATATCAAGGATGGAAGACATCCGGTTGTGGAGCAGGTGATCCCAAATGATATGTTTATTTCTAATGATACATATCTTGATAACAAGAAGAATCGTGTAGCGATCATCACGGGACCAAACATGGCAGGTAAATCAACTTATATGAGGCAGGTTGCCCTGATCGTATTAATGGCACAGATTGGTTCCTTTGTACCAGCGGCGAAAGCAAATATCGGTATCGTAGATCGTATCTTTACAAGGGTTGGAGCATCAGATGATCTTGCTTCTGGACAGAGTACATTTATGGTTGAGATGAGTGAAGTTGCCAATATTTTAAGAAATGCAACGAAAAACAGTTTGTTGATCTTAGACGAGATCGGACGTGGAACGAGTACATTTGATGGGTTGTCCATTGCATGGGCAGTTGTGGAATATATCAGCAATTCCAAGCTCCTCGGTGCAAAAACTCTGTTTGCGACACATTATCATGAACTGACAGAGTTAGAAGGTAAGATCGACAGTGTACATAACTACTGCATTGCTGTCAAAGAACAGGGAGATGACATCGTGTTCCTGCGTAAGATCGTAAAAGGTGGTGCAGATAAGAGTTATGGAGTGCAGGTTGCAAAACTTGCCGGAGTCCCAGATGCCGTGATCAATCGAGCAAAAGAGATCGCAAGAGAATTAGAAGAACATGATCTGACGTCAGGAGCGAAGGATATCATGCCATATGGAGAGGCACAACAGTTAAGTTTCTTCAGAGAAAGCGATGAACCAACGATGGAACATCCATTTATGGCAGAACTAAGAGAAAAAGACCTTTCTGACATGACACCGCTGGAAGCATTGAATTATTTATATGTGTTACAGGAGAAGTTAAAGAACGAGGAGTAATTTTATGGCGAAGATACAATTACTAGATCAAAAGACGATCGATAATATTGCAGCAGGAGAAGTTATTGAACGGCCAGCTTCTGTTGTCAAAGAGCTTGTGGAAAATGCAGTGGATGCAAAAGCAAATGCAGTGACTGTGGAGATCAAAGACGGCGGAATGACATTGATCAGGGTAACTGATAATGGGATTGGAATTCCAAAAGATCAGGTAAAGACTGCATTTTTACGTCATGCGACAAGCAAGATCCGTTCGGTTGAAGATCTGTTAAGTGTATCTTCGCTTGGATTTCGAGGAGAGGCATTATCAAGTATCAGCGCAGTTGCACAGGTTGAGCTGGTAACGAAGACTGCAGAAAGCTTCAGTGGAGTATCCTATAAGATCTATGGAGGCGAGGAAGAAGCTTTTGACGATATCGGAGCACCCGATGGAACAACATTTCTGGTAAAGAATCTGTTTTATAATACGCCAGCAAGAAGAAAATTCTTAAAGAGTGCGACAACCGAAGCAGGGTATGTAGAACAGATGATGGTACACATTGCCCTAAGTCATCCGGAAATTTCATTTAAATTTATCCATAACAATAAAAATAAGATTTATACTTCTGGAAATGGTAAGGTAAAGGACATCATCTATCATATTTATGGGCGAGATGTGGCAGGAGCATTGATCCCGCTAGAAGCACAAAATGAAGATGTGAAAGTCACGGGATTTGTCGCAAAACCGTATGTTTCCAGAGGAAACAGAAACTATGAGAGTTACTTTATCAATGGAAGATATATCAAAAGCTCGATCATTTACAAGGCAATCGAAGAAGGATACCGCACCTTTACGATGAAACACAGATATCCATTTGTGTGCCTTGATTTCAAGATCAATCAGGAACTGCTGGATGTGAATGTTCATCCGACAAAGATGGAGATCCGTTTCCGAAATGGAAGAGAAATCTACGAGCTTGTAGTAGATGCAGTCAGAGCGGCATTACTTCAGAAAGATCTGGTGCAGGATGTATTAAGAGAGACACCGAAGAAGAAAGAATTGCCGAAGACAAAAGAAGTGAAAAAGCCTGAGCCATTTGAGGTGAACCGAAGGAAAGAAGAGGTTCAGAAGGTAGATCAGCAAGGGCAAGGTGTACAACAGCAGGTTGAAAAGCAAAGGCAAGCTGTACAACAACAGATTGAAAAGCCGTCACATCCTGTAAAGAAAACACCAACAGCCAGCGAATCATCAAAAAATACAAAGAAACCGACCTATGCAGGCTTAAACTACAATACTCAGAAAAAAGAATTTCCACAATACAAGACCGATGAATTAAGTAGCAATCAGATGACACTAAGAGAAAATCCAGTATTTTCAGTTCAGGCAAGACCTGACCGCAAGATCTTAGGTCAGCTCTTTAAGACATATTGGCTTATTGAGTACGAAGACCAGTTATTTATTATGGACCAGCATGCAGCACATGAAAAAGTCAATTATGAGAGGCTGATGAAGAATTTCAAAGAAAAAGAAATATACAGCCAGAGATTAGAACCGCCAATGGTTGTGACGGTTTCTATGACAGAAGCAGAAGCGTTAACAAGATACAAAGATGCATTCGCAGGTTTAGGATTTACGATCGAATCTTTTGGAGGGAATGAATATTGTATCCGGGAAGTTCCAGCCAATCTCTATGGAATCGGGGAAAGAGACTTATTTATGGAACTTTTAGATGCGGTAAGTCAAGAAAATGGTACCTTGGATACAGAAGTGATCGCATCAAAGATTGCGACAATGGCATGTAAGATGTCGATCAAGGGAAATCAGAGAGTATCGTTAATGGAAGTAGAACATCTTTTAGATGAACTGATGAAGCTGGAAAATCCATACCAGTGTCCACATGGAAGACCAACGATCATCAAGATGAGTAAGTATGAGATAGACAAGAAGTTTAAGAGGATCGTATAGTGAAACCAGACAAGGAGGGAAGACTATGACAGATCAGGAATTATTAGATCTTGCAGATAAAGCAAAAGAGAAAGCATACGCACCATATTCCAGATTTCAAGTAGGAGCAGCAATTCTTACCAAAGAAGGAAAAGTATTCACAGGGTGTAATGTGGAGAATTCTTCTTATGGAGCAGCCATTTGTGCAGAGAGAACAGCGGCAGTCAAAGCTGTCAGTGAAGGATATCATGACTTTGAAATAATCGCGATCGCATCCAATGGCAGTGACAAAGAAACGGTTTATCCATGTGGGATCTGCCGCCAGTTTCTACATGAATTCAATCCAGATCTGAAAGTGATCTGTCAAAGCCCAGATGGATTTGAAACATATCGATTATCAGAACTTATGCCGAAAGGATTTTAAATAGATGAAACCAATGGTAATTTTAACAGGACCGACAGCAGTTGGAAAAACAGAACTGTCGATCCGATTAGCAAAGATCTTAGATGCAGAGATCATTTCCGCAGATTCTATGCAGGTTTATAAGAAGATGGATATCGGAACTGCCAAGATCATGCCGGAAGAGATGGAAGGGATCAAGCATTATCTGGTGGATGAACTTGATCCTAAAGAAGAATTTCATGTAGCGAGATTTCAGCAGATGGCAAAAGATGCCCTAAAGGAAATCTATGCAAAAGGCAAGATTCCACTGATCGTTGGTGGAACAGGATTCTATATCCAAAGTCTTTTATATGATATTGATTTCACAAAAGAAGATGGAGACCAGGAATACAGAAAACAACTGGAAGAAAAAGCTAAAAGAGAAGGAAACGACAGTTTATACGAGATGTTAAAACAAGTCGATCCAAAATCTACAGAAAAAATTCATAAAAATAATGTAAAGCGGGTGATCCGTGCATTAGAATTTTATAAATTAAATGGATATCCGATCTCAGAGCATAATGAGAAGGAAGCAGCAAAGACCTCACCATATAATTTTGCTTATTTTGTATTAAACCACAAAAGAGATATCTTATACGACAGGATCAATCACCGCGTTGATATTATGGCGGAACAAGGATTGATCGATGAAGTAAAACGATTAAAAGAAGAAGGATATGAAAAAACAATGGTTTCCATGCAGGGAATCGGGTATCGTCAGGTGTTTGAGTATTTAGAAGGAAATCTTTCTTTGGAGGATACGATCGAACAGATCAAGAAAGACACCAGACATTTTGCAAAGCGTCAGCTGACTTGGTTTGGAAGAGAAAAGGAAGTCTGTATGGTAGATAAATCACAATTTGGGTCAGAAGATGAGATTTTAACATATATGCTTACAATATTAAAAGAAAAGGGGATCTATGATGGATCAGTTAAAGAACTATTATAAAGAAATGGGCGTCGATGAGAAAGTCTTCGACTATGCACAGGAAGTAGAAAAGGGATTAAAAGATCGTTTTGAAACGTTAGATGCGATCGCACAGTTAAACCAGATCAAGGTATTAAATGCGATGCAGAAACATCAGATCGCGGAAATGCATCTGGGTGGCACAACAGGATATGGATACAATGATTCTGGAAGAGAAGCTGTGGAAGCATTGTATGCGGATGTTTTTGGAACAGAAGATGCACTTGTAAGACCGCAGATCACATGTGGAACACATGCATTAGGACTTGCATTATCAGCAAACTTACGTCCGGGAGATGAGATTCTTGCAATTTCAGGAAAACCATATGATACCTTAGAAGAAGTCATTGGAATCCGTGAATCCAAAGGTTCCCTAAAAGAATACGGGATCACATATGCACAGGTCGATCTGTTAGAAGATGGAAGCTTTGACTTAGAGGGAATCAAAAATGCGATCAATGATAAAACAAAACTGATCCATATCCAGAGATCAAAAGGCTATGCGACAAGACCAACCTTATCTGTTGATGTGATCGGGGAAGCAATCGCATTTGTAAAAGAGATCAATAAAGACCTGATCGTAATGGTTGATAATTGTTATGGTGAATTTGTCGAAGAAAAAGAACCATCGGAAGTTGGAGCTGATATGATCGTAGGTTCCCTGATCAAGAATCCGGGTGGAGGACTTGCACCGATCGGTGGATACATCTGTGGAAGAAGCGATCTGATCGAGCAGTGTGCATACAGACTTACAACACCAGGGCTTGGAAAAGAAGTAGGAGCCAGTCTTGGAGTTAATCGTCAGTTTATCCAGGGATTCTTTATGGCACCAACGGTTGTCAATGCAGCAGTCAAAGGAGCGATCTTTGCAGCCAATTTATATGAAAAATTAGGATTTAAAGTGATTCCAGATGGAAAAGAAGTCCGACATGATATTATTCAGGCAGTGGAATTTCATGATCCTGAAAAATTGATCGCATTTTGCGAGGGAATTCAAAAAGCATCACCGATCGACAGTCATGTAACACCAATCCCATGGGATATGCCAGGATATGATAGTCAGGTGATCATGGCAGCAGGAACATTTGTATCGGGCGCATCCATTGAATTAAGTGCTGATGGACCAATGAAAGAGCCTTATGCAGTATATTTCCAGGGAGGTCTTACATATCCACATGCCAAATATGGAATCATCATGTCCCTGCAGCGAATGGCAGAAAAAGGTTTGGTAGAGATTCCAGAGATTTCATAAAATAAAATAAGAAAAATTTAAGGAAAACAACGGTTTGATTTCTATACATCAGTGAAAAGTTATGGTAAGATTTAATGTGAGAAATGTTTTGACCATGGAGATTTTTCGACAGAAAGGATCAGATATGGAAGAAAAACATCAGACATTAAAGGAATTACCAGTGTCAGAAAGACCTTATGAAAAGTGTGAAAAGAATGGAACAGCAATGCTGTCAGATGCAGAACTTCTGGCAGTGATCTTAAGAAGTGGGACAAAGGATCAGACGGCGATCGATCTTGCAACGAAAGTGTTGTCGATCGATCCGTTTTATGAGGGAATACTGGGAATTTGCCACACTTCAAGAGAAGAATTACAAAAGATTCCCGGGATTGGGAAAGTAAAGGCGATGCAGATCTTGTGTATTGCAGAATTGTCTAAACGATTAGCAAGTGCGAAAGTCGAAGATAAGATAAGCTTTCATTCACCAGTATCCATTGCAGATTATTATATGGAACGGATGCGGCATTTAAGCCGGGAAGAGATGATTTTAATTTTTTTTAATGGAAAGAATAAAGTTATAAAGGAACTTACGGTTTCTGTTGGTACAGTGAATCAGACAGTGGCATCACCAAGAGAATTATTTCTGGAAGCACTTCGATGCGAAGCGGTTTCCGTACTTATGATCCATAATCATCCATCTGGAGATCCAACGCCAAGCCGCCAGGATATTCTGACGACCAAGCGGATGAAAGAAGCAGGAGAATTTCTTGGGATTCCGCTATGTGATCATATTATCATCGGAGACCAGACATATTTAAGTTTTCGAGAAGAACACATGATGTAAGGAGCAGAACATGAAAACGGCACAACTAGGAATTGAACTTGGAACCAGACATTTAAGAATCTGTACAAGAGATAAAGAAGAATTTTTAAAGATAAAGAATATGATCGCATTTGATGAAGATGCGAAACTAAAAGCATTCGGCAACGAAGCATTTGCGATGTATGAGAAACAGCCATACAGTATTCATGTAGTGAAACCAATGGAACACGGCGTGATCTCAGATTATACGAATATGAGATATCTGTTAGGAACGGTATTGGACCATTATTTCAAACGGATCAGGAAAACCGGTCTTATGATCGCTGTTCCCGTGGATATTACGAATGTTGAGAAACGAGCATTTGAAGATCTTGCATGGGAATCAGCTTCAAGGGTTAAGGATGTAACTTTAGTTCCCAAGCCAATCCTTGCGGCAATTGGAAGTGGAATTGATGTCAATGCGCCATGTGGAAATATGATCATTGATATAGGAGCTTCAACAACAGAGATTTCTGTGATATCTTTAGGTGGGATCGTAACAAGCAGACTTTTTCCATATGGAGGAGACCAGATCGATGAGTGGATCAGAGATTATGTAAAGAAGAATTATAAATTAGCGATCGGAACACGAAGTGCAAGACACTTAAAACTTGCATATGCGAAGATAGAAGATAAAGAAGCAGCTATGATCAAGGGAAGAAATCTTGTGAGTGGACTTCCAAAACAAGAGAAGATACCAATTCAGATCGTTGAAGAAAAGGCCCACAGTCAGGTCAGAGACATTTGTGTGCAGGTAAAAGCAGTGTTAGAAAGCATTACGCCAGAACTTGCATCAGATATTATGAATCAGGGAATCTATGTATCTGGAGGCGGGGCAGCATTTCCAAAGACGGCAGAGTGGATCAAAGAAGAATTTAAGATACCGGTTCATATTGCTGACCGGCCAGAAGATCATGTGATCTTAGGAATGCAGTCATATTTAAAACGATAGATGATGAAAGAGGATAGACGTATGAAATTGCAAAAGAAAAAATTTAATTCAAACCACCTGTTAGCGATTTTTATCGTGGTGTGTGGGTTACTGGCGGGAATCAGTGTTTTTGCCGGAGGAGTCTTAACTCCAGTCAAGAATATCTTTTTCACTGTTTTATCTCCGATGCAGGAAGGCATTAATTCGGTAGGAAATGCCGTGTTTTCATGGAATGAGAATGCGAAAAGCAAGAAGACACTGAGAGCAGAGAATGAGCGTCTACAGGAGAAGATCGATGTTCTGAAGATGCAGAATCGTGTGCTACAGCAGAATCAGGTAGAATTAGAACGTCTGCAGGATCTTTTGAAATTAAAACAAAAATACAAAAAATATCATACAGTGGGAGCCAGAGTCATCAGTAAAGGATCAGGAAACTGGTTTGACATCTTTCTGATCAATAGAGGAAGCAAAGACGGCATTAAGAAAGACATGAATGTCATTGCAGGGAATGGTCTCGTAGGAATTGTCTATGATGTATCATCACATACAGCCAAAGTACGAACGATCATTAATGATACAAGTATGGTCAGTGCTATGTTCCTAAAGACAAATGATGCGTGTATCGTAAATGGAAGTCTGGATACGATGGAAGATGGATATCTGGAAGTTGTATATATCAGCAAAGATGCAAAAGTCAAGAATGGAGATGAGCTTGTAACATCTTATGTAAGTTCCAAATTTAATGAAGGGATCACGATCGGGAAAGTATCTGATCTGAAGCTTGATTCTACAAAGCTTACCAAGACAGCGAAAGTGACACCAGTCGTTGACTTCAAGCATTTAAAAGAAGTTTTGGTTATCACAGATCTTAAGAAAACAAAGAATCTTGATGAAGAAACAAAGGAATAGCAGGTGAGGATATGAAGATCAAACGAATTTTATTTTATGTGATATCGGTACTAGTCTGTTTCCTTTTTCAGACATCCGTCTTTAATTTTTTGAAACTCGCAGGGGTTATGCCGAATATTCTACTGATCTTAACGGTCACAATCGCATTTATCCGAGGCAGGAAAGCAGGAATCGTGATCGGATTTGTCTGTGGGCTGCTGATCGATATATTCTCAGGAAATGTTTTAGGCCAGAACGCATTTGTGTATTTAATGTTTGGATATGTCAATGGATGGTTCCATACATATTTTTATGAGGATGATATCTTGCTGCCGATCGGACTTCTAACAGCGAATTCCCTTGCGTATAGTTTTGTGATCTTCTTTTTCTTTTTTGCAATGAGAGGAAGATTGCAGTTTTTTTCTTATCTGTTTAAAGTTATGATTCCGGAAGCAGTATATACGGGAATCGTAGCATTGCTTATATATAAGATATTGTTAGAGGTTGATATCAGGATCAGAGATGGTGAAAAAAGGAGTATGTTCTAGTGTTACGAAAAATTTACGAGAAAGCAGAAAAATTACTGGCAAACAGACTGCTTGCCTTGATCATACTGATCGTTGTGCTTTATTGTGTGTTGATCGGGCGTGTGTTTGTCCTTCAGATCGTAGAAGGTCAGTCACATAAAAATGATTTTACATATAAAGTACAAAAGACAGTCAAGACATCTGGTACCAGAGGGAATATTTATGATGTGAATGGAAAACTGCTTGCATACAACAAACTTGTATATACAGTGAATTTCCAGAATGACAATGCATTTCAGACATTGGCAGCAAAGAATGGTACATCAGAAAGTTATGAGAAGAATAAAGTCATTTATAAAGTGATCAAGATCCTGGAGCGAAATGGAGACTCCTTTATCAATGAGATTCCGATTGAATATACAGGAAGCGGAAAGTTTCGTTTTACAGAGACTGGGTCAAAATTAAAGAAGTTTAAGAGAGATGTTTTTGGAATTGGAAACAGCACAGACCTTTCAAAGTCTGAGAAAGAATTAAGAGATAAACAGCTGAATGCAACTGCAGAACAGGTTTTTGAATATTTGAGAAATGGAACTCTTGGCTCCGCAGGAACAGGAAAGATGTTTGATATTGATAAATCTTATTCCAAGAAAGATGCATTAAAGATCATGTCTGTCAGATACAGTGCATTTTTGAGCCGTTATTCTCAGTATATGAAGGTGACGATCGCAAATGAAATCAATAACAGAAGTATTGCCGAGATCAAAGAAAGAAGTTCAGAACTTCCGGGAATAGATATTGATACAAAGTCTATTCGTGTATATAATAAAAGTGAGGCGATGTCTCATGTGATCGGATATACAGGAACGGTTAATACGGATGAACTTGAAA
>ERZ506769.1266-NODE-1266-length-14036-cov-4.469423_pt1 | contig 14036 bp, 10 predicted proteins | sample MGYA00513039_ERZ506769 | MGnify/ENA metagenome assembly ERZ506769 | reverse complement strand
GCTTGCCATCTTTATCAAAGTAGAGTTGGACACCATCAATGGTTTGACGACCTGTTAGGAGTTTCCCATCTTTGTCGTAGTAGTACCAGTTCCAAAAGTCGTCGCGAATAAACTGATTTTTAGGTGTAACTTCAGTTGAGATTCCCTTGTCATCAAAGGAATAGACTTTGTCATCAACTTTCAAAGTTGTATTAGAGACAATAATTGTAGGACGCATACCAGCAGTAGGTTCGACGTAATCTCCATCTGTCAATCGGTAACGTTGCCCATTGATTTCCTCCCATGAAGGCTTAGTGACACTTTTTACTTCTGGTTGAAAGTAGTGGAGTTGACCATCAATACCTCGTTGGAATCCTTTTAAGACAATTCCGTTTTCATCAGTGCCATAGATCCCATTAAAAATACCTTCATTGTGATAGACAACAGGTGCAAAGTAGGCTTTAAGGCTATTTTTTTGGACTACACTATTAATGACAAAATAATCTTTATTTTCAAAAGTGATAATTCCGTTTAGGACAACCCCATTTTCAGAAAAAATGTATTCCTTACCATCAATTAATTGTCTACCGGTTTGAATGACGCCATCAGCATCAGTATGGTAAGTTGTTTTACTAGAGAAAAACATAGAAGGTCTTTCAACGATGCCATACGTGTTCTTAACCAATTGACCGTCATAATCAAACAAATATTCCTTCCCATCAATGGTTACGACATCATTTTGAGCTCTCAGGCCGTCCGATTGGAAGTAGTAGCGTTTGTTATCGATTGTATGCCAACCTGTAACGGGAGCACCGTCCTCTCCTAGATATTCAAAGAGGTGCGTATACATTGGATTGGTCCTATAACCATTAAAGATGATATGTTCATACCATTGATTAGTCATTAAGGCACCATTATGATAGGCAAAATAGTAGTGCTTGCCGTCGATTTCTTGTTTTTGTCCTTTGACTTGTTTACCTTCTTTATCAAAATAAAGGATGACACCATCAACATTTTGCCAACCAGTCAATTTTTCACCGTTGGCAGTGTAGTAATACCAATCTTTTTGGTTGTCAGATTGGAAATGACCACCCGTCACGACCTGAGTAGGTAGTTGTGTTTTTTCGGTAAGGATACCATCGGCATCTGCTAGATAGGTTTTACCGTCTACTTCAATACTTGTATCAGTTACCTTACGCCCATTATCTTTATCGTAGTAGTAATCCTTGCCATCAATGGTAATCTTTTCACCCTTTGCTTGGATCCCATTGTCATGGAAGTAGAGGTTAAAGTTATCGATGGTTTGTGGACCCGTTAGTTTGTGGCCGTCACTGTCTAGGTAATACCAGTTGCCTTGGTCATCAGAAGTAAATTTTCCACCTTGTGAAGGTGCTTCCTGTGAAGTAGTTGCGTTGTCGCTTGTTTCGGATGAGGTTTCAACACTTCTATCGGTTGTAGTTGTTTCATTAACTGGAGTTGTCCCAACCTTCTTATCAGTTTCACTAGCAGGCTGTGTAGCAGTTGCTTCTGCAGGCTGACTAGCCGCATCAGTTGAGACTGTCTCACTAGGAACATTATTAACAGTAGTGCTCGCCGGAGCTACTTCGGTTCTTGTAATGAGGCTGGCACTTGTCTCAAGATTGCTGTCAGAGACGACATTTTCAGGACTGTTAACAGCAGTCGTTTCTGGTTTGACTTCATCGGCTCCGACCTGTCCTAGTCCAATTAGTGAAGCCCCGATAGCCAAACTTGAGGCGGCGATTGTAATCCAATGTTTCTTAACTTTATGAAGTTTGAAACGAACTTTGTTTTCCATAATCTTCCCCCTTGTATGGTGGCTTGGTAAATTCATGCTGTGACATTAAAAACATCATGAATATCAAAAATTAATTTACAATTATATTTTAATCTTATTTTCTAATAACTTCAATAGAAAACTCATACATACTCATAGTTTAAATTAATAGTGCAATAGAGACGTTTGAGAGAAGTAGATGTTTGCACAAAAAAATCCAGGACCTGAGCCCTGGATTTAGGAGATTATGAAAAAGAAAAGTTTTAGGATAGTTGTAGTATACAAAGCGATTCCTAAAGTTTTCTTAAAGTGGAAGAAATTTTTTTCTTTCCCCATTAATTCACTTTCTCAGTTGCCACACCATTTTCATCAATGACATAGGTTTTGCCATCTTTTTCAAGGGTTGCATTGGTTGTGATTGGAGAACCGTAAAGATGTTTCCCTAATGAAGTTGATTTTTCGAAGTGATAGAGCTTACCGTCAATTTCCTTCCAAGTTGGTTGGTAGTAAGAGATTACTCTTGGCTCAAGATAGCAGAGGTAGCCTTTATCAGTACGGTAGAATCCTGTTCGAACGATTCCATTTTCATCCGAAGCGTGTCCGTAGTTAGTGTCATTTCGTAACAATTCTCCGTAAGAACCGAAAAGATAAGTCTTTCCGTCTATGGTTTCTGTTGTGTTAGAGTAGCGATATTGTTTGCTTGGATTTAGGTAATAGGTCTTACCGTCAATCTCTCTCCAACCGGTTAATAATTTTCCTTCTGAATCTGCAAGATATAAACTATTATATGATTTAGCGGAACCATTAACAAGAAGTTGGCCATCTTGATTGAAATAATAATAATTGCCGTCAATTAAAAGGACATTATCTTTAGCTTGTAGACCGTCTTCTTTAAAGTAAACACGGTGACCGTTTATTGTGTACCAGCCGAAAACTTGTGCTCCATCATTGCCAAAGTAGTGAATATATGAATTAAAGGAATGGAATGCATTACGGAGGAGTTCGCCACTGTTCTTATCGAAATAGTAGTATTTTCCATCTATAAGGATACGCTCACCTTTGATTTGTTTCCCAGTGCCATCAAAGTAGAGTTGAATACCATCAATAGTCTGCCATCCGGTAGCTACTTGTCCTTTATCTTTGAGGTAGGTCCAGTCACCATCTTTATCTTGAACAAAGGTATTTCGAAGTGACGATGTCACACGTCCTTGGTCATCAATTTCGTAGGTCATTCCATTGAGAGTTAGACTACTATTGGTCCACATAACCCCACTATCCTTGTCAAAGTAGTAAGTATCACCATCAATGTCTACTAGGCTACCTTTGACTTGCTTACCATTTTTATCAAAGTAGAGTTGAACACCATCAATGGTTTGACGACCAGTTAGGAGCTTGCCATCAGTATCGTAGTAGTACCAGTTCCAATTGTCATCACGAACAAATTGGTTTTTGGCCGTAAACTCAGTTGCAACTCCCTCATTATCAATCGTATAGGTCTTGTCATCGACTTTCAAAGTATCGTTAGTGAGGATAATAGTGGTGTACATACCAGCGTGGTGTTCAGGAAGATACCATTTTGTTAGACGATAGCGCTTGCCATCGATTTCTTTCCATGTAGGTTTATCAACACTTTTTACCTCAGGTTGGAAGTAGTGCAGTTGACCATCTAAGCTTCGTTGGACACCCTCTAGGAGGACACCGTTTTCATCAGTTCCATAGATTCCAGTGAAATTAATTCCACCCAAAATTTCGTTTTTAGAAAAGAAGGCTCCAAAGTAGTTTTTTTCTATTTTACTATCTTTGACTAGATAAAGTTTGCTGTCATAACCTATGATACCATCAAGAACTTGACCCTTTAAAGCAAAGATATATTCTTTTCCATCGATAATTTGTTTACCAGTTAAGACTTCGCCGTTAGCATTGGTACGGTAGGTAGAAGTGTTTGCATGGAACATTGAAGGAGTTTCAACAATGCCATATTTGTTCTTGACCAATTGTCCTTGGTAATCAAAAAGATAAATCTTCCCATCAATTGTGACAGTATCATTTTTAGCCAAAAGTCCGTCAGGTTTGAAATAATAACGTTTACTGTCAATGGTATGCCATCCAATAAATGCAGCACCATCTTCGCCTAAGTAATTAGTATAAGTTGTATATTGAGGTTCTGTCCTATAGCCATTGAAAATTGAAGTGTGATGCCACTGATTCGTTAATAGAGAACCATCATTCTCATCGAATCGATAGTATTTTCCACCAATCTCTCGTTCTTGTCCTTTGACTTGTTTGCCATCTTTATCAAAATAAAGGATGACACCATCAACATTTTGCCAACCAGTCAATTTTTCACCGTTGGCAGTGTAGTAATACCAATCTTTTTGGTTGTCAGATTGGAAATGACCACCCGTCACGACCTGAGTAGGTAGTTGTGTTTTTTCGGTAAGGATACCATCGGCATCTGCTAGATAGGTTTTACCGTCTACTTCAATACTTGTATCAGTTACCTTACGCCCATTATCTTTATCGTAGTAGTAATCCTTGCCATCAATGGTAATCTTTTCACCCTTTGCTTGGATCCCATTGTCATGGAAGTAGAGGTTAAAGTTATCGATGGTTTGTGGACCCGTTAGTTTGTGGCCGTCACTGTCTAGGTAATACCAGTTGCCTTGGTCATCAGAAGTAAATTTTCCACCTTGTGAAGGTGCTTCCTGTGAAGTAGTTGCGTTGTCGCTTGTTTCGGATGAGGTTTCAACACTTCTATCGGTTGTAGTTGTTTCATTAACTGGAGTTGTCCCAACCTTCTTATCAGTTTCACTAGCAGGCTGTGTAGCAGTTGCTTCTGCAGGCTGACTAGCCGCATCAGTTGAGACTGTCTCACTAGGAACATTATTAACAGTAGTGCTCGCCGGAGCTACTTCGGTTCTTGTAATGAGGCTGGCACTTGTCTCAAGATTGCTGTCAGAGACGACATTTTCAGGACTGTTAACAGCAGTCGTTTCTGGTTTGACTTCATCGGCTCCGACCTGTCCTAGTCCAATTAGTGAAGCCCCGATAGCCAAACTTGAGGCGGCGATTGTAATCCAATGTTTCTTAACTTTATGAAGTTTGAAACGAACTTTGTTTTCCATAATCTTCCCCCTTGTATGGTGGCTTGGTAAATTCATGCTGTGACATTAAAAACATCATGAATATCAAAAATTAATTTACAATTATATTTTAATCTTATTTTCTAATAACTTCAATAGAAAACTCATACATACTCATAGTTTAAATTAATAGTGCAATAGAGACGTTTGAGAGAAGTAGATGTTTGCACAAAAAAATCCAGGACCTGAGCCCTGGATTTAGGAGATTATGAAAAAGAAAAGTTTTAGGATAGTTGTAGTATACAAAGCGATTCCTAAAGTTTTCTTAAAGTGGAAGAAATTTTTTTCTTTCCCCATTAATTCACTTTCTCAGTTGCCACACCATTTTCATCAATGACATAGGTTTTGCCATCTTTTTCAAGGGTTGCATTGGTTGTGATTGGAGAACCGTAAAGATGTTTCCCTAATGAAGTTGATTTTTCGAAGTGATAGAGCTTACCGTCAATTTCCTTCCAAGTTGGTTGGTAGTAAGAGATTACTCTTGGCTCAAGATAGCAGAGGTAGCCTTTATCAGTACGGTAGAATCCTGTTCGAACGATTCCATTTTCATCCGAAGCGTGTCCGTAGTTAGTGTCATTTCGTAACAATTCTCCGTAAGAACCGAAAAGATAAGTCTTTCCGTCTATGGTTTCTGTTGTGTTAGAGTAGCGATATTGTTTGCTTGGATTTAGGTAATAGGTCTTACCGTCAATCTCTCTCCAACCGGTTAATAATTTTCCTTCTGAATCTGCAAGATATAAACTATTATATGATTTAGCGGAACCATTAACAAGAAGTTGGCCATCTTGATTGAAATAATAATAATTGCCGTCAATTAAAAGGACATTATCTTTAGCTTGTAGACCGTCTTCTTTAAAGTAAACACGGTGACCGTTTATTGTGTACCAGCCGAAAACTTGTGCTCCATCATTGCCAAAGTAGTGAATATATGAATTAAAGGAATGGAATGCATTACGGAGGAGTTCGCCACTGTTCTTATCGAAATAGTAGTATTTTCCATCTATAAGGATACGCTCACCTTTGATTTGTTTCCCAGTGCCATCAAAGTAGAGTTGAATACCATCAATAGTCTGCCATCCGGTAGCTACTTGTCCTTTATCTTTGAGGTAGGTCCAGTCACCATCTTTATCTTGAACAAAGGTATTTCGAAGTGACGATGTCACACGTCCTTGGTCATCAATTTCGTAGGTCATTCCATTGAGAGTTAGACTACTATTGGTCCACATAACCCCACTATCCTTGTCAAAGTAGTAAGTATCACCATCAATGTCTACTAGGCTACCTTTGACTTGCTTACCATTTTTATCAAAGTAGAGTTGAACACCATCAATGGTTTGACGACCAGTTAGGAGCTTGCCATCAGTATCGTAGTAGTACCAGTTCCAATTGTCATCACGAACAAATTGGTTTTTGGCCGTAAACTCAGTTGCAACTCCCTCATTATCAATCGTATAGGTCTTGTCATCGACTTTCAAAGTATCGTTAGTGAGGATAATAGTGGTGTACATACCAGCGTGGTGTTCAGGAAGATACCATTTTGTTAGACGATAGCGCTTGCCATCGATTTCTTTCCATGTAGGTTTATCAACACTTTTTACCTCAGGTTGGAAGTAGTGCAGTTGACCATCTAAGCTTCGTTGGACACCCTCTAGGAGGACACCGTTTTCATCAGTTCCATAGATTCCAGTGAAATTAATTCCACCCAAAATTTCGTTTTTAGAAAAGAAGGCTCCAAAATAGTTTTTTTCTATTTTACTATCTTTGACTAGATAAAGTTTCCCGTCATAACGTACAACACCATCGACGACTTGACCATCTGAAGCAAAGATATATTCTGTTCCATCGATAATTTGTTTACCAGTTAGGACTTCTCCATCTGCATTAGTTCGATAGGTATATTTTAATCTCACTTTAGCCCCTGGCTTATCAACAACGCCATAAGCATCTTTGACTAATTGTCCTTTTTCAAAGAGATAGTTCTTACCATTGATTGAATAGATGCCATTAGCAGCATAGATACCGGTTTCAGTGAAGTACAAGCGTTTTCCATCAATATCTTGCCAACCAGTCACAGCAGCGCCATCATTTCCGAGATAGTATGAACGGTAGTCCTTTGATGCAGGACTAATTCCACCAACATTGACTGAGGCCCATTGATTTTTAACCATACGTCCGTTGGTTTTATCAAAGTAATAGGTTTTACCATCAATCTGAACGATTTCATCTTTTGCTTGACGACCGTTTTTATCGAAGTAAAGTTGGTAACCATCAATGGTTTGAAGTCCTTTAACAGCGTGGCCCTTTTCATCACCATAATAAAAATTAACATTTTCAGGGAAGGTGAAATCTACCTTATCCCAAATAAAGGATTTTCGAGCTAACCGTCCTCCCTCACCAAAGACATAGGTTGTGTCTCCTACATTAACTGCTACATTCTTAAGCAGTTCACCATTTTCATCAAAATAGTGAATGAAACCAGCTGCTGTTTTAACGAGACCTGTGGCACGTTTGCCATCTCGGTTGAAGTAACTAGTATGGTAAATGTAGTTTGTTTTATACCGTGAGATAATCTGTTTTTCAGACCAATTACGGTAAGAATTTTTGAGAAGGGCACCGGTGTTTTGATCTAAGTAATAGGTTTTTCCATCAACTGTGATTTCTTGACCTTTGAGTTGTTTTCCATCTTTGTCAAAATAGAGTTCAATACCGTCCACATATTGGAAACCAGTCAATTTTTCACCTTGTGAAGTGATATAAGACCATTCCCCCTTATCATTAGCTTCAAAATGTCCACCAGTAATGTTTGTAGGCAGTTTAGTTCTCTCTGTCACAACCCCATTCTCATCTATTTGATAATGTTTTCCATCTTTATCGAGGTAGCAATTGACTAGGAGCATACCAGTATGGTCATCTAAATAATAGTTCTTTCCATTTACCTCAACAAATTGGCCTTTGACCTGTTTTCCATCTTCTTGGAAATAGTATTCGCGATCTTCTACATTATTCCATCCAGTGAGATTTTTTCCGTCCTTGGTGTAGTACCAATTGCCTTGATCGTCGGATGTGAATTTACCTCGAGTGATAGAGATTTCTTGTCCTGATAATGGATGCTCACTGACCTCAGTAATCTCTGACTTATTTTCATTTGTATTTTGTTTGTCGGTGGCAGGTTCAGCACCCCTATCGGTTGTAGCTGTCTCACTAGATTGAGCGGTTTCAACCTTTTTATCGGCCTCGTTACTAGGCTGTGTAGCAGTTGTTTCTGTTGGCTGAGTAGCGACATTAGTAGGTGTAGTGTCAGTAGATACTGCTGCACTAGAAGTATTCTCGACAACTGTACTCGTTGGAGCTACTTCGGTTCTTGTAATGAGGCTAGCACTTGTCTCAAGATTGCTGTCAGAGACGACATTTTCAGGACTGTTAACGGCAGTTGTTTCAGGCTTGACTTCATCAGCTCCGACCTGTCCTAGTCCAATTAGTGAAGCCCCAATAGCCAAACTTGAGGCAGCGATTGTGATCCAATGTTTCTTAACTTTATGAAGTTTGAAACGAACTTTGTTTTCCATAATTTTCCCCCTTATATGGTGACTTGGTAAATTCATGTTGTGACATTTAAAACAACATGAAAACCAAAATTAATTTACAGTTATATTTTAATCTTATTTTCTAATAAACTCAATAGAAAACGGATACAAAAATGCCATGATTTTATAAAAAGATTCTTATATTCGTGATAGTTATAGCCTATAAAAGGGTTTTCCTAATTTATTTATTTTTTCGTCTATAGATATCATTGAAAGATATATTGTCCCCATACAGTTTGAGAAAAAGACTCTTTTTTTCAAAAATCATCCTGTGTAAAATAGAGGGCATAAAAACATGAGAGGTGATTGCAATGACAAATCGTTACGACTTAAATAAAAATTTGGCACAGATGCTTAAGGGGGGCGTCATCATGGACGTTCAAAATCCTGAGCAGGCACGTATCGCTGAGGCGGCAGGAGCGGCTGCAGTCATGGCCTTGGAACGCATTCCGGCCGATATCCGTGCAGTGGGTGGTGTGTCACGTATGAGTGATCCTAAGATGATTAAGGAAATTCAGGACGCTGTTAGTATTCCAGTGATGGCTAAGGTGCGTATTGGTCATTTCGTGGAAGCACAGATTTTGCAGGCGATTGAGATTGATTATATCGACGAGAGTGAGGTTTTGACACCGGCCGATGACCTTATTCATGTGGACAAAACCAAATTTGATGTGCCTTTCGTCTGTGGAGCCAAGGACCTTGGTGAGGCTCTTCGCCGTATCTCTGAAGGGGCATCAATGATTCGTACCAAGGGTGAACCTGGTACTGGTGATATTGTTCAGGCTGTTCACCACTTGCGACTCATGAATCAAGAAATTCGCCGTATTCAAAATCTTAGAGAAGATGAACTCTATATTACTGCTAAAGACTTGCAGGTGCCAATTGATTTGGTTCGTTATGTCCATGAACATGGCAAGTTGCCTGTTGTCAATTTTGCGGCAGGTGGTGTAGCGACGCCAGCGGATGCTGCGCTTATGATGCAGTTGGGTGCTGAAGGTGTCTTTGTTGGTTCAGGGATTTTCAAGTCAGGAGATCCGAAAAAACGTGCGGAAGCCATCGTCAAGGCAGTGACTAACTATAATCGTCCCGATATTTTGGCGCAAGTGTCAGAAGATTTGGGTGAAGCCATGGTTGGTATCAACAAGGATGAAATTGACATCTTAATGGCAGAGCGAGGAAAATAGATGACAAAAATTGGAATACTGGCTTTGCAAGGTGCTTTTGCAGAACATGAGCAGGTCTTGAAAGCACTTGGGGTTGAAACAGTTCAAATCAGAAATCGACAGGATTGGGAAGCTCACGCTGATTTGGACGGGCTCATTCTACCAGGGGGAGAGTCGACAGTCATGGGGAAACTCTTGCATGATTTAGACTTGTTTGAGCCGATTAAGACGAAAATTGATGCTGGACTACCTGTATTTGGAACCTGTGCAGGTCTGATTTTGTTGGCCAAAACCATAGTGGGGGACCAAACAAAACATTTGGCAAGTATGGACATCAATGTAGCCAGAAATGCCTATGGTCGCCAATTGGGCAGTTTTGTCACAGATGCTGAATTTAAGGGAATAGGGGAGATCCCAATGGTCTTTATTCGTGGGCCAATTATTGAAGCTGTTGGAGCAGAAGTGGAGATTTTAGCTCAAGTCAATGGGGCTATCGTGGCAGCTAGAGAAAAGCAGATGTTAGTGACCTCTTTTCATCCAGAATTAACGGGTGACGAAAGGGTACATGCTTATTTCCTAGATATGATTAATCAGGCAAAAGAAGAAAAGCAATAGCTCAAAACCTATGACATCGTTTATTTCTTGACCGCACAAAAAAATCCAGGACCCGAGCCCTGGATTTAGGAGATTATGAAAAAGAAAAGTTTTAGGATAGTTATAGTATATAAATCAAAGCCTAAAGTTTTCTTAAAGTAGAAGAAAAAGTTTACATGTGATATGAAAAAGGAAGTCGACAGTTGATCGACTTCCTTTTCTTATCTCCAAATCCTCATAATTTTGTTGCTCTCATAATCAAAAGAAAGCACTCTATTCAACTTGTAACGGAAATTAAAGTTTTTATCAGAAATATAAAGAAAAAATCTTGATAGAGTAAAAAAATAAAATTGTATCTTATAATAATGAGATAATTAAACTCCAAATTTACAGTAAATTATTTAATTTTTGAAAACGCTTGCAAGTTGTTCGTGGATAATATATAATGTGTATATACGATAAGTACAATGTGTTTAAAAAAATAAAGGAGACAGACTTATCATGGAAAAAAATCTTAAAACTGATTTTGTAGAACTTGAGAGCTTAGCTGAATTTGATGGTTCTGATGATAGATCAGTTAAACCTCAGGCAGTATCACCTGTTGTTTTTGTAACCCATAAAATTTGTTTACCTATGGTTTCTGCATTCACTACGTTTTTATCTTGTAATAGATTTTGTGGACAGGGATGTAAAAAATAAGTCGAAATTATTTTCATATTAAAAATTGTATATTTTTTTATTCTTAAGTACATTGTAGACTTAAATTATTTATCATCTTGGTTGGGGTACATTTTTGCTGTGATATTATGGTAAATAATTTTTTTTTAGGAGGAGAAGTGTTAGAAATATTAATTTCATATCATTCCAAAGTGCCAATTTATGAGCAGATATTTAAGCAAATTAGTAATAAAATATTAAGTGGGGAACTTCCCCCAGGTGCTTCTTTACCAGCAATTAGAGTTCTTGCAAAAGACCTTGGTGTAAGTATTATTACAGTAAAAAAAGCATACGAATTACTTCAATCACAACATTTAATTAACTCTGTTGTTGGTAAGGGGACTATAGTTTCTAAATTGAGCTCAGATTTTATTGAAGATAGTATACGGAAGCAACTTGAAAAAAAAATTGATGAGGTTATTAAATTTGGTATTGAGGTTGGAATTGATTCCAAAGAAATTAAAGAAATTATTTTATTGAAGCTAGATGATAATGGAGAAAGATAAAATGAATTTAGATAAGAATACTATTTTAGAGGTGAATAATTTAAATGTAAACTACAAGAATTCCAAATTTAAAGTTAGTGATGTTTCTTTTTCGATTCCTAGAGGATGTATTGTTGGACTTATAGGTGAAAACGGTGCAGGTAAAACTACTATAATAAACTCAATATTAGGTTTACAAAAAATTGAATCTGGAGAAATTAAAATCTTTGGAAGAAATTTTGACATAAATGATACTAATTTAAAAGCTAAAATAGGTGTTAGTTTCTCGGAAACTTATCTCAATAAAAATTTGAAAATCTTTCAAGTTGAAAAAATTTATAAAGGATTATATAAAAACTGGGATTCGGATTATTTTAATTTCATTTTGGAAAAATTTGGAATTTCAAAAACAAAAACAATTTCTGAGTGTTCTTCTGGAATGCAAAAGATCTTATCGATTGCTCTATCTTTGTCCTACAATCCACAACTTTTAATTTTTGATGAGCCAACAACTACTCTTGACCCAGTTAGAAGGAAAGATATATTAGGCATATTTCAAGAATTTGTTTTAGACGAAAATAAAACTGTTATTTTTTCAAGCCATATAACTACAGATATTGAACAAATAGCTGATATTATCATCTATATTAGACAAGGAAAAGTTCAGTTTGTTGAAGATAGTACAAAATTATTACATGACAATGTTTTAGTTCGATGTCTAGAAAGTAATTTTAAAAACTTAAACCTAGATAATGTAATCGCATATGAAAAAACAGCTCAAGGATATGAGGTTATAATGCCTAGAGATAGAATTCCGAATCTGGATAATATTGTAGTTGATTCCTTAGATTTAGAAAAAATAATGAGCATTTATTCAAAAGGTGTGGTGATGGAGAAATGAGATATTTAATTAAAAAGGATCTAATGAACTCCAATGTGTTTAGTGGAATAACTTTTGTTGTATTACTTATCTTGCTTATAATTCTAAGCATGTTTAAGTTAGAAGATTTTCTGCCAATTATTTTGTTCTTAATTATACTAGTTGCGCCGCTTACTTATTTTATGAATATCTTGAATTATACCGATGAAGATTTTTATAGATTAGAGCAGTTCTTACCAATCAAAATATACAAAATTGTTTTGGCAAGATACATAGAATATTTTATTGTTACAATTGCGTGTGTTCTATATATTGGATCAATTTTAATTTTAAGGGGGTTATTTAATAGTTTTTATATCCAGGAAGCACAAATGAATGTAATTTTTCTTGGTGTATCTGTCTCAATTTTATTTGCATCATTTGTAATGTCAGGTTCTTTTATATTTGGAAACCAAGATATAAAAAATATAAGTGTATCATCATTTATCATAACACTTCTACTAGTAAGATTATTCATGGAATATATGAGTAATAAATATAATTTGGCTAATTACTTTGATATTTATGATTCAAGATTCTTAGTTTCTATGTTGGTTGCAATAGCATTTAGTATTTATATTATTTCATACTTCATATCACTTTATGGCTTTCGACAAAAATTGAGGTAACCGACTAATGAAATCTATAGTTTATAATGAATTTCTTGCTGAATTTAGGAACATTACAAATGTAATCATTTTTGTTATTATCGCTTATATCATAAGTTTTATACAACATACTCCACAATTATTTTTAGTTTTGAATTTTCTTCAAATACTAGGGATCTATAGTAATAAAGAATTGACCGAAAAAATCAGAGTTTTTGAAAGGTTAGTACCAATAAATACAAAAAAACTCGTATTAACTAAATATTTCTATCTATTTCTAAAAATATTTGTATCATCACTACTATACTTATTTCTACTAATAGTAATGAATTCGGATATTAATTTCGATAGTTTAGAAGATTTATTTATATTTGTAGTTCTATCAGTTAGTTTTGGTGTAGTAATAGTTTTTAAAAAAGTGGTAGGTATCAATAATTATAATAAGGTTAAGTATTATGGTTATCAGTTAGTATTAATTATGTTACCCATTATCATAAATCAGATATATAAATTTATTGATTGTCAAATATCAAATATAGTTATTTTTATGATTAATATTTTTTTATATTCAATTTTTGTAATATTCTTTTATAGACAGACTATTTTTTATTTAAATAGAACACGAGGGCACTAATATGTTTAACTCAATAAATGAAACATTTGAAAAAGTGGACTACTCGATAAAAGAATATTGTCAATACTGAAAAACTCTATTGACAGTATAATGGAGAGAATTCTGTTAGATAAATTTGATAGTCTTAAGAGTAATAGTATTATTTCCGAATAACGTTATTGCAGAAATTGTTGATATTCTCAACGATTTTCAACAAGACAAAAATGAAATTCAGTACTTTTCTAATATTAAAGCAAATTCAATTTTAAATATAGAATTAGACTGTGGAGTTAAACATAATGATAAAAGTGTTGCAAAAGTACTAATTAACAATACAGAATTGTACTATAAACCCAAAAATTTAAATTGGGAGAATATTTATTTGTGATATAAAAAAGGAAGTTGACAGTTGGTCGACTTCCTTTTTAACGATTAC
>ERZ506769.1256-NODE-1256-length-14142-cov-4.122808_pt1 | contig 14142 bp, 8 predicted proteins | sample MGYA00513039_ERZ506769 | MGnify/ENA metagenome assembly ERZ506769 | reverse complement strand
CGTCCTTTTACAAACTAGTCTGCAATTAGTGTTTCAAGACCAACTTTCATCATGTCAGTGAAAGTGTTTTGACGTTCCTCAGCTGTAGTGTCTTCATCTGGATTGACCAAACTATCAGAAATAGTCATGATGGCAAGAGCATCTACTTGGTGTTGGGCTGCAAGGTAGTAAAGTGCTGCTGCTTCCATTTCAACAGCCTTCACTCCCCACTTACCAAGCTCAATATTTTTTTCGAAATAATTTGAATAGAAAACATCAGAAGACAAAACATTACCAACATGTGTTGTCATACCGAGATCTTTGGCAATGTGGTAAGCCTTATCCAAGAGATTAAAACTTGCAATTTGTGGGAAATCGTATTGTGGCCAATCATTACGGATAATGTTAGAGTTTGTCGCTGCGGCTTGTGCTAGAACTAACTCACGAACGTGAACATCCTCGTTCAATGAACCAGCAGTACCCACACGAATCAATTTTTTAACACCATAGTCAACGATAAGCTCACGCGCATAGATAGAGATAGATGGCATCCCCATTCCTGTTCCCATTACTGAGACACGTTCACCTTTGTATGTTCCTGTGTAACCAAACATGTTACGAACCTCATTGAAACATACAGCATCCTCAAGGAAATTCTCAGCAATGAATTTCGCACGCAATGGATCCCCTGGAAGAAGAATTTTATCAGCAATCTCTCCTTGCTTAGCAGCAATATGAATAGACATAATATAAGATACCAAGGGCATTAAAGAGGCAAAGTAAAAATAGGAAATCCGACAAAGATGCTTCGCATCTAGGAGGATTTATCTTTTTTACACAGCCTCTAGCCCGGGTTCAGTTTCAAACCCGAACTACCCTTCCTTTCATTTTTTATATACAGGACAGGCGACAGAGAACAAAGTAAAAATAGGAAACTGGCGACGCATTGTAAATGCTAGACAGTTTATCTTTTTTACACAGTTCTCCGCTTTCCGAGCTTTCCGCTCGTGTTCAAATCAGAACACACGCTCTACCTTTCTTAATTTTTATTTTTAAATATTTTTCTACTATTATATAGTGGATAAATAACTACTTTAAAAGTGGATTAAGCTTGAGTCAATGAATCAAGAAAATCGTATAACTTTTTGTTCATTTCAGAATAATCGTTGGCACGCAATTGTTCAGGTGTTTGAACAAAAGGCAACTCTTTATTTTGCTTACGTAAATGCTCTTCACCGTCAGCAGCTATAAGTAAATCAATGGCTTCAAGATCAAACTCCAAGTGTGCCTGAAAGGCATAGTGTTTAGGACTGAAGCGAACAATTTGGCGTGGACAACCTTGACTAGTAGCAAGAACAACTGCATTATCAGTCAATCCAGGCATATCACCATGCCAGTGACCAGTATTTAGGGTTTTGCCAAAACCTTTGACATGCTCATCCGCTAAACCTGCCTCAGTTAATGTTACAGGGAAAACACCAATCTCACGTTCTGGACTATGCTCGTAATTACCACCATAGGCAACAGATAAAAGTTGAGCACCTAGGCAAACCCCAACAATATAGATATCAGCAGCAATTGCTTTTTGCATAAATGCAATCTCAGCTTCTGGGTCATAATAAGGAAAGGCCTGACGATCTTCATCAGGTGACTGAGGGCCACCCATCACAATTAGAAAATCAATACCTTCAACGGTTTCAGGAAGAATCTCTTCCTCATATACCTTGGTTGATGTGATATTATGCCCACGGTCTTGAGCCCATTTTAAATAGGCTCCTGGGACTTCAAACGTTTCGTGTAAGATAAAATGAATATTCATTGTTTTTTCTTCCATCTATTTTTTAATATCCTCGATAGTAGACTCGCTAAGATTAGTGGTACTGCTACCAGCCCTCCTTGACCAGTAAAACCTAGAACTAAGGCTATCCCAGTTAGAGGAGCATCTAAAGTTATTCCTAAAAATACGGTTGCACCGAGTAACATTCCTAGAGTAGGATTGAGTGATAAGCCAAAAATCTCAAGACAACTTGTCAATAAGAAACCCAATCCAGCACCTAAAGTAAAGGAAGGGGTTAGGGTTCCTCCATAAGAGCCTGCCCATAAAAGCAAACATACCACAAGTCCTTTGACGACAAGGATAAGAGGTAGGTATGCTGAAACCCCACCTGAAAATAACCATTGTGCTAGCACCTGACCATTTCCCATGATTAAAGGGTATAAAGCTGCAATCCCACCTAGTACTATATAAGATAGTGGCATGGTCCACAGAATGCGTTTATCAGTAATACGACTTTTGCTAGCCTTTTTGGCTAAGAAGCTAAACATCATCGCCAGCGGAGTTATCACTAATACAAGAACAATAACCTGAATCAGACTAGCAGGATCTGAGCTAACTTTACCGACTTGATACATTGCCTCCTTACCAACGATTGGGCGAGCACAATAAGCTGACAAGTAAGTTGTCACAAGAATGATAACAATGTTTTTTGATTTCCAAGCAACACCTAAGGTTTCCAGAACAAACAGTGTACTGGCAAAGGGGACTTGGTAAACCGCAGCTAAGCCAGCGCCTGCCCCGCAAGCAATTAACAATTGTCTATCAACAACATCCAAATGCAAGGCTTTGGAGAGACTACCACCAAATAGAGCGCCTAATTCTCGAGGCGCTCCTTCTTTACCAATTGAGGAACCAGCTCCAACGATTGCAACCTGCATCAAAGCATGTAGACTTTGGCCAAGAAAATTTGGACTCTTCTTACCAACGAGTTGCTTAGCCTTACTAATAGAAAGGAGGGACACTCGTCTCTGAAGGAAATACCAAAATAAACTAGCCAAAACACCTACTACAAGCAATACTGCAAATCGTCGAAAGGGACTTACAGAGTTAAACTGTGACAATAAATTCGATTTATCATTACCAAATACAAGAATTTGTATAAACTCCAAAAGGTAATGACAAAGAATGCCTACCAAACCTGAAGCAATACCGGTTCCAAAAACAGCTAAACTTAACCTAATCGACTTGGGGAACCAAGTCAAACTCTTTCTTTCTTGATTACCCATATATTAGAGTATGACTAAAATTGCTTTAACCAACTTTTCCTACTGTCTTTAGAGTAGGTTCAATCCCTTCTTTGTTTTTATTTCATAGTAAGGCAATCTCGTGCTGAATTAGAAAAACTAAAACTAGCTTTCATTCTTTGACCTTTTTAACTATATTCTAGTCTTAATGATTTTGTTCTTTGTTATAAGTAGTTTATCTCTGAATGACCTAAAGTTGTTCTTAACAAAGCAAGTGGCAAACTGTAAATTGTTTTATTATATTGCGACACCATTTCATTGTAGTATAATTTTTGATTAGCAACAAGTACTTCTGACTCTTTAATCTCAGCAATCAAATCCTTTATACTTTGATCAGCGGTAATATTTGTATCTCTTTCGATTTCCTCAATAATTTTATTCTTCGTTTCCTCTAGTTTAGTAGAGTATTCATGTTTAGAAAAATTACCAGACTCACCGTAAGACTTCCGCTTAGATTCTGAATGATTAGCTTTGTTTTCATCGTTAGTCAAATTGTTGACAGACTTTTTTTCCTCTAACAATTCTGAAACATTTTTTCTAACAGACATTTTTAACTCATGGTCTACAATCTTATCAGTCAGTTCTCGCAGTTGTAAAATCAATTTTTCCACATACTGTTCTTTAATTTCAATTGCACTGTATGATGATTTAATTGACTCTTTTAAGTTAACAACTTTATGGTATTGAAATAGAAACACTATTATGATATAGCTTAAAACTGCAAATACGATAGATGCTCCTTGAAATGGTTCATAGTCTATCTCACTACCACTTGTATCTATAGCAGAAAATATAACCAACCAAACCATGGTCAGGAAAGCAATTATAAAAACTCCACGAACGATACGAAATAATGGATTATTCATTAAGTTTGACATCAATTATTCCTTTTTAGAGTTCAGCCAAAATAGCTTTTAGCAATCCTTTGAAGTCTCCTTTGACGCGCTCAGTCACTTCCACCACTTCTTCGTGGTTCAATTCTTCTTGGAAACCAGCTGCATGGTTAGTAATGCATGAGATACCAAGAACTTTCAAACCAGAGTGAGCTGCGATAATAACCTCAGGAACTGTTGACATCCCAACAGCATCTGCACCAAGTGTCTTATAAGCACGGATTTCAGCTGGAGTTTCATAAGTTGGACCAGTCACACCGATATAAACACCATCATCCAATTTGATACCAAGTTTATCAGCCACTTTATGAGCGGTTTCACGGTATTCAGGTGTGTAAGCTTTAGACATATCAGGGAAACGTGGACCAAAATCATCCAAGTTTTCACCGATCAATGGGTTTTGACCAGTCATGTTAATGTGGTCAGTGATGGCCATCAAAGTACCAGGGCCAAAGCCGATACCACCTGCTGCATTGGTTACAACAACTCCTTCACATCCAAGAGCTTTCATAACACGTACAGGGAAAGTAACGACTTCAAGCGGATTTCCTTCATAAAAATGGAAACGCCCTTGAAGAGCCAAAACCTTACGTCCAGACAAAGTTCCGTAAACAAGTTTTCCAGCATGACCGACAACCGTTGATTGTCCCCAGTTTGGAATATCCGCATAGTCAATGACAACTGCGTCTTCAACTTCTTCAGCCAACTCACCAAGTCCAGAACCCAAGATTAAACCGAACTCAGGTTTTTCAATTCCTTTGCTTTCCAAAAATGCTTGAGTAACTCTAATTTTTTCAAGTAGCGACATGTTGTTTCTCCCTTAATTTTATTTCATTCTTAAAAAGTGACCAATTTTTGAAAAAGTTCTTGCATTTCGAATGGTTATATCAGGATAAAAAGGTGTTTTCAATAACTTCTTATGATAAGCTGTTTGGCTATAAGTTGATTTATCATACTTTACCCAGTAGACACCAAGTTGACCAAAATGAAGTATTTCATCTTTCAACTCTAAAGAGTTAATAACCTTCTTCATTTCGTTCTTATCAAGTCTTTCAGTGAATAAGAGGACGTCTTTTCTATAGAAATCATCTTCCCACCACTTAGGTAATGAGGCCACTTCATTTTGATAATCTTCAAGAGTAAAAAGAGAAAATACCTTAATAAATGGATAAGCCTTATTTAGAAATTCCTCTAAAACTAAGAGGAGTTCCTCTTTCATCAAGGTAGAATCAAAGAAAAGATTTCCACTATTTATATAGGAAGAAACATGTGACATACCGAGTTCTTCTAATTCACGACAAAATTCCTCCATGACTACCTTGTGACGACCACCAACGTTTATCCCACGAACCAAAAATGCATAGCGCTTCATTTTAGATAAGTTTATCCAAGAAGCTTTCACCAATCATGGCTTTATCTACACCAAAGTTTTCAGCGACAGTTGCTGAGATGTCAGAGAAATGACCTACTGGAATAAGTCCATTTCCTTTGAATGATGGGCTATAAGCCAAGAAAGGAATATACTCACGAGTATGGTCTGTACCTGCATAAGTTGGATCATTTCCGTGGTCTGCTGTAATCATCAAGAGATCATCTTCACGCATAGCAGCAATGATTTCAGGCAAACGTTGGTCAAATTCGTGCAAGCAATCACGATATCCATGTGGGTCACGACGATGTCCATAAAGGGCATCAAAGTCTACCAAGTTTGTGAATGAGAAACCATGTTTGAAGTCTTCAGAAGTCATAGCTTTAATCAAATTATCAATACCGTGACTATTTGATTTGTTGTGTCCCATATCATGGTTGATACCAGCTCCGTTGAAAATATCATTGATTTTACCAACGGCATAAGTATCGATACCAGCTTCATTCAATTTATCCAAAACAGTTGGTTCAAATGGTGAGACAGCCAAATCACGACGGTTAGATGTACGAGTGAAGTTTCCAGGCTCACCAACGTAAGGACGCGCAATGATACGCCCTAGAAGAGCTGGACGCTCAAGAGTAATTGAACGCGCATATTCACAAATACGATACAACTCATCCAAAGGGATAACGTCTTCGTGTGCAGCAATTTGAAGAACTGGGTCAGCTGAAGTGTAAATAATCAATTCACCAGTTTCCATTTGACGAGGTCCAAAGTCTTCAATAACAGCCGTACCTGAGTATGGTTTATTAGCTTCACGAATGACTTTACGTCCTGAGAATTCTTCAATTTTAGTGAGAATTTCTTCTGGGAATCCGTTCCAGAAAGTATCAAAAGGTTCAGTAATATTGAGACCCATGATTTCCCAGTGACCAGTCATCGTATCTTTACCAAGAGACACTTCCTGCAATTTTGTTGCATAACCAGTTGGGTTGCTTTCTGCTGGTACTGTTTTCAAAGGTGTTTCACGAGGAATATTTCCTAGACCAAGCTTAGCCATATTTGGCACATTCAATCCTACAGATTTAGAGATGTGACCAAGGGTATCTGAAGCACCGTCTGGCACACCTGCATTGACAAAGTCATTGGCATCTGGAGCAGCACCAATTCCTACTGAATCAAGAACGACTAAATGCATTCGGTTAAATTTGGACATAACAACACCACAAAGAGCTAAAATCTTTTCGAAATTACCTCTTGCCTTTCTATATTATTTAATAGTTTGAAAATAATTAATTAGTTTTCCTCATTAAAAGTGAGGGGAATAAAAATCGGACTAGGCCTTAACTTCAACGACCTTAACACCGTCTTTTCCTGCAACGATGACTTTGTTAACCATGCCATTGAACAATCCATGATCGACAACCCCTGTCATAGCTTTTAGTTCTTCACCAAGAGCTACTGGATTTTCAATCTTACCTAAATCAAGATCGATGATATAGTTCTTCATGTCTGTAACAAAGCGGTCACCTTGCTCCGTAAGTCGGAATGATGGCTTATAGCCCTTAGACTCAAAGACACGGTACAGACGGTCAGCACCATATTGAACCACTTCAACTGGTAGTTTGAAAGCACCTAATTGATCAACCATTTTAGACTCATCAACCACCCAGATATATTCTTTTGTAGGTGTAGCGACGATTTTTTCCATCAAAAGGGCACCACCGCCACCTTTAATCCCGTTGAGTTGAGGGTCTACTTCGTCGGCTCCATCAACAGTAACATCAATACTGTCAATGTCATCCACTGCCTTCAAAGGAATGCCTAAGCCCTCAGCTTGTTTAGTGGTTTGACTTGATGTCGTTACACCAACAACACTAAGACCTTCTTCCTTAATACGACGGCCAATTTCCTCTACGAAGAAGTAAGCTGTTGACCCTGTACCGAGTCCAACAACCATTCCATCTTCAACATATTTGGCAGCGGTTACACCAGCGATTTTCTTAAGTTCTTCCATGCTCGTCTCCTTGCATCTTTCTATAATAGTCGTTCAGAACAATTATAACATGTTTCACCAGTAAATAGAAATGAAATGAGGGAGGAAAACCGAGCAAAAATAAAAACTAGATCCTAAATAGAATCTAGTTTTGATGGGGAACTAATTTAATAGCACCACTTAATCTTCTTTACGACGTTTGAAGAATCCTACAAAGGCTGCAAAAATCATTGAAAGAAGTCCAATAAATCCAGCATTGCTAGTGTGCTCACCAGTTTGTGGCAACTCAGCTTGAGGCACTACAGGAACTTCAGTATCTGGAGTTGGTGTAGTTGGTGGTGTCACTGGAGTTGGAGGAGTAACAGGTGTTGGTGGTGTTTGTGGAGTAGTCGGTGGAGTTGGTGGTACCACGTGAGACTCTCTCTCAACGACATAGTTCTTGTGCCATACAACACTTGGTTTTTCAGGAGTTTTAGGTTCTACTGGTTTAGCAGGAACTTCAACTACTTTTGGTGTTGGTGGCGTTGGTGCCGTTGGACCTGTTGGTGGTGTTGGTTCAACCGGTTTTTCTGGAACTTCAACCACTTTTGGTGTTGGTGGCGTTGGTGCCGTTGGACCTGTTGGTGGTGTTGGTTCTTGTGGTTTACCAGGAACTTCAACCACTTTTGGTGTTGGTGGCGTTGGTGCCACTGGCTCTTTTGGAGGTGTTGGTGGTGTTGGTTCTTGTGGATTGATACCAACTGTTTTAACGACTGGTTTAATCGGTGCTGTTGGTGGTGTTGGTGCCTTAGGTTCTTCAGGTTTTTCACCTGGATTCTTAGGCAAACCAAGGTTAGAGTTGATTGCGAACCAATAAACTGTTGGTGCACCATCAGCATTTGCACCTTCAGCAGTAAATACCAAGTGACCATTAGTCATCTTGATACCTGCACCTCCATAGTAGAGGTAAGGTGAATCAGCGTTATCCCAACCTGTCAATTCTGATGTTGTCTCACCATTAAAGACTGCACCATGATCAATGTATTGGTTATCATTGACTGATGTTACTTCTTTAGTGGCAGCATCATAAGTAACTGATGATTTTGGAATAGCGATGAATTGGTTATCACCAATATTTACATATTCTTGGTGGCGTGTTGATTGGTATTTTTTCTTAGGTGTGAATGTAATCAAACCAGTTTCAGCAGAAACACTGTATGAACCAATAACATCATCTTTATCACCAAACGTATAATCTTGGTTACCAAGAGCGTGGCCATTACCACTACCTGAAGCATTAAGAGTTGTTACATCAGTTGGAATTTCACGTGAGACAACCCATTCTGAACCATTCCAGTCAGTGATAGGAACCACTACCTTAAGTGGGTTCTCATCTGAAACGTTAACAGTAGCTCCACCAAAATCTGCGTAACCAGATTTTGTAACAACTTCACCGTTTTGGATTGCCAAAGTAGAACCATCTGCGTAAGGATTGTAAGTACCGCGAACAGTATTACCATTAACGTCTTTCGCTTCTACTGTAAGTGGACGTGGGCGCTCAGATGTTTCAACATAAGCTGCACCGTTCCAGTGGTTAAGTGAGTTAAGTGCTACGATAGCATTACGCTCACTAAGGTTGAACATTTTACCATCTTTATCGTAAAACTCAACATCTACAGCTACTTTAACCGGTTTATCTTGATCAGTTGACGCTCCAACTGTCATAGTTACTGTTGGATCCTTACTGATTTTCGCGATACCTTTTCCGTCGTTTGATGGAAGGCTAACGATTTCGTAACGGTAAACAACACGTTTGATTGCTGATGCTTCATTCTCAACAAGCATGCTTGATTGGTTCAAACCATCATAAGTAACAACAAATTTGTCACCTTCTTTAACTTGAATCCACTCGTCTTCAGTGTTTGTCCAAGGACTGTTTGAGACAATGTCAGATGCTTGTAACTTGTTAGAATCATATTGGAAAACATTACTTGTGTTAAGACGCTCTTGTGCTTCTTTTGTCAAGTAGTTGCTTACACCTTCAACTTTGTGTGTCGCATCGTTTTCACGTTGGAAAGTCAATTCTTGAACAACTTCAGCATCTTTAAGGTTACGATATACAGGATCATTCATGTATTTATCGTAAGCTGTTTTAGCATCTTGGTATTGTTTAAGTGCTGTTTGGTAGACAGCTAATTTGTTTTGATACTCAAGGTACTCTAGGTCATATTTAGCTTTTTGCTCATTGTAGACAACCAAGGCTGCTTCGTACTTAGCTTTAGCATCTGCATTGTATTTTTCAATAGCTTGTTTTGTTTCAAGATCTGCTTCATAAGCTGTTTTCTTAGCGTTATAAAGTTCAAGATTCTTGTCATATGCTGCTTTTTCTACATCATATTTAGCTTTTGCTTCATTGTATGCTGCTAGCTCAGTTTGATATTTAGCTTCAGATTCAGCGTTACGTTTTTCCGTAACAACTTTTTCAGCTACTTTATTATCATAGTTAGCTTTTTCAGCATTGTATTTGGCTTTATCGCTATTGTACTGAGCAAGAGCTGCTTCATAATCAGCTTTTGCTTGGTTATATGTTGCCAATTCTGCTTGGTATTTAGCTGCAGAAAGCGCATTTTCTTTATCAGCGGCTTCTTTTTCTGCTACCTTAGCATCATAAGTAACTTTCTTAGTCTTGTACTCTGAAAGAGCTGAGTCATAAGCTTGCTTAGCAATTTGGTATTGCTCTGAAGCTTTATCATAAGCTGTTTTTTCAGTATCATATTTAGCCTGAGCTTCAGCATTTGTTTTATCAGCAAGTGCTTTCTCAGCTAATTTGGCATCATAGTTTGCTTTTGCTTTATCATAGTCAGCTTTATCTGACTTGTATTGTTCTTTAGCCGCTTTATAATCAGAAACGACTGTATTGATTTTCTCTGCTTGTGCTTTATTATCTGCAGCAGCTGCTTCAACAGTTTCTTTGGTTTGAGCAGGTTCTTCCTTAACCTCAACCCCTTCGTTAGTTGCAGCTGTTTTTGCAGCTTCTAAGCTTGTATTTGTTACTTCACTCGTTGTAACAGTTGTGTTACCTTCCTCAGTAACGTTAACAACTTTCTTTTCAGTTGAATCTGCTACGGCAGAAGTGCTTTCTTCAACAGCATCTGTTGCTTCAACTGCTGGTGTTGCTGAATCTGTAGTTGTTGCTACCTCATCAGCGCTTGCATTTGAAGCTCCTACTGCAAGAACTGCAGTCCCCAAAAGAACAGAAGCCGCACCAAGGCTAGACTTTCTGAGTGAATAACGTTGTAATTCCTTTTTCCCCATTTAAATTACGTCCTTCTATATTTAGTTATGTTCATATTCTAACAAAAGAAAGAACCATGTCAATTTGAGATATCTCATAAAAACACGCATTCCTTTAAATTCGATTAGATTCTTAAATTCAAATACTTTTTAATATCAAAATATTTGATAGACAAAATCCTATTATTAATAGTGTTTACGATACAAATAGGCGGTTTAATTTTATAATATCTAGTCCAATTCGCTTTAATGTTTTTTTATTGAAAAGATTATGAAAAACAATCAACTATAAGCTTTCATTTTACTTTTCATTGTGATATTTAGCTTTGGGATAGCTATTTCACCTAAATCATGTCCTCTCGTTTGCCCTATTAGTTTTAACATTCAAACTTATTTATGCCGATAATATGCAAAGAATAAGTAACAAAAAAAAGACTAGACTGTCTTGCATAGCAAAACAACCTAATCTTTCATTTTATCTTATTAATGTTTACGTTTGCGAGCTGACCATAGACCTGAAAGGGCCATTGAAAGCAGGCCTAGACCTGTTACAGATGCTAATTTTTGGTTAGAGTCACCTGTTTCTGGCAATACGGCGCTATTAGTTCTTTCTGTTTCTTGCTTAGCAACTATAGAAGAAGTTGGTGTAACGCTTGGTCCTGTAGGTGTTCCAGGAGTTTTTGGTTTTTGAGGAGTTGGTGGCGTCGTTGGTACTGGACGTGTTACGCGCTCAACAAGATAATTTTTATGCCATTTTACCTTAGGAGCTACAAGTTCTTTAGGTGAAACAGGTTTATTAGGAACATTAACTGTGACCATAGTTGGTGGTGTTGGAGCTGTTGGCTCTGTTGGTGGAGTTGGTTTTGTTGGCTCACCAGGTACCTCTACAACTACAGGTGTAGGTGGAGTCGGAGCCTTAGGTTCTACTGGAGCCGTAATCTTACGTGGCTCTACTGGCACTTCAACTAAAGCTGGAGTTGGTGGCGTTGGTGCTTTTGGTTCTGTTGGAGCCTTAGGTTCCTCTGCATCAACTGTAACCACAGTGTAGTTAGGTTCTGTCGGTGGTGTTGGCGCTTTAGGTTCTTCTGGTTTGCTTGGTTCCGCTGGAACTTCAACAACTGTCGGAGTTGGTGGCGTTGGTGCTTTTGGTTCTGTTGGTGCCTTAGGTTGCTCTGAATCAACTGTAACAACTGTATAGTTAGGTTCTGTTGGTGCCGTAGGGGCTGTTGGCGGAGTTGGTTCTGTTGGTACCGCTGGAAGAACTTCCAATGTAATCGTTGGTGGTGTTGGAGCCTTTGGTTCTTCAGGAGCTGTTGGCTCTTTTGGCGCTTCACCTGGATTTTTTGGAATACCAACATTTGAGTTAATCGCAAACCAATATACTGTCGGTTGACCAGCAGCATTAGCTCCATTGGCCGTAAATACCAAGTGACCATCAGCCATCTTCAATCCTGCTCCACCATAATAGAGGTATGGAGAAGATGGATTGTCCCAACCTTCAAGAGTCGTTGAAGATTCACCATTAAAGATAGATCCATGTTCAATGTATTGGTTATCTTTAAAGGAGGTTACTTCTTTAGTCGCAGCATCATAAGAAACACTTGAATTTGGAATTGGAATATATCTATTATTGCCAATATTTACAGACTCTTGGTGCTCCACATTTTCAAATTTCTTCTTAGGAGTAAAGATGATACGTCCTGAAGTTGGATCAATCGTATAAGAACCGATAACATCATCTTTACCATCTAATGTGAACTCATCTGTTCCAATAGAGTGACCGTTCCCAGCACCTGAAACATTGACTGAAGTTGCGTCAATAACAGTTTCTTCACTAACTGTAAATTCACTACCATTCCACGTTGCTTTTTGTGCCACAATCTTGATTGGGTTTTCAGCAGAGATAGTGACATCAGCAGTACCAAAGTCAGCTGTTCCATTTTTAACAACAACCGCATTGTTTTCAATGCTCATTGATGAACCATCTGCATATGGATTCCAACTTCCACGAACGGTATTACCATTTTTGTCTTTAGCTTCTACTGTAAGTGCGCGAGGTTTATCTCCACTATCCACATAAGAAGCACCTGTCCAGTGGTTAAGGGAATTAAGGGCAACAATAGCGTTATGCTGTGTCAAATCAAACTTATTGCCATTACCATCGTAAAATTCAATATCTACAGCAACTTTAACGGGTTTATTTTGGTCTGTTGAAGCACCGACTGTAAGTGTTACAGTTGGATCCGAGCTAACGGCTGCAATTCCTTTACCGTCATTTGATGGAAGAGTAAGAATTTCATAACGGTAAATCACGCGCTTGATAGGATGCATATCTGTATTTTCACGCATGCTTGACTGATTCAAATTGTCATAGGTTACAACAAATTTGTCACCTTCCTTAATTTGAATAAATTCAGTTTCATTATTGGCCCAAGGACTAGTTGCTACAATATCTGAAGCTTCCAATTTATTGGAATCATACTGATGTACATTGCTTGTATTCAAACGAGCTTGAGCATCACGAGTGAGATAAGCACTGATGCCATCGATGGTATGAATGGCTCCACCTTCACGTTGGAAGGTCAAATCTTGAACAGTTTCTACATCTTTTAGATCTTGGAAACCATTATCATTCATGTACTTATCATAGGCTGCTTTAGCATCTTTGTACTGTGCCAAAGCTGTTTGATATTCAGCAAGTTTTGTTTGGTAGGTAGCAAAATCTTTGCCGTATTGCTCTAAATCTACATTGTATTTTGCAAGCTCAACTTCATACTTAGCTTTTGCAGCATCTTCTTCTGCTTTAATAGCAACAAGTTGATCATAGGCTGCTTTATCTTTATCGTATTGCGCTTTCTTAGCTTGGTATTTTTGTAAATCTTTATCGTATTGTGCTTTAGCTGTATTATAAACAGCCATTTCTGCATCATACTTGGCTTTAGCTTCCGCATTTGCCTTATCAGCAGTTGCTTTTTCGGCTACTTTGGCATCGTAGGCTGCTTTAGCAGTCTTGTAGGCAGCTAAATCAGTTTGATATTTTTCGTAAGCCGTATTGTAAGCAGCAAGATCTTTCTCATATTGCTCTTGAGCTGCCTTATCAGTAATTTCTGCTTGTGTTTTCTCAGCTACTTTAGCATCATAAGCTGCTTTTTTCGTATTGTATTCAGCTAGAGCGGCATCATACAAAGCTTTATTTGTCTTATATTCAGACAAGGCTGCTTCGTAAGTGACCATTTCCGCATCATACTTAGCTTTAGCTTCTGCATTAGCTGCATCAGCTGCTGCTTTTTCGGCTACTTTAGCATCGTAGGCTACTTTGGCAGTCTTGTAGGCAGCTAAATCGGTTTGATATTTTTCATAAGCGGCATTATACGTAGCTAAATCTTTCTCATACTGCTCTTGAGCAGCCTTGTTTTCGATTTCTGTACGAACTTTTTCAGCTACTTTAGCATCATAAGCTTCCTTCTCAGCATCATATTTTGCCTTGTCTTTGCTATACTGAGCCATAGCAGCTTCATAGTTCTTCTTAGCAGTTTCATAAACAGCCAACT
>ERZ506769.1207-NODE-1207-length-14820-cov-5.128209_pt1 | contig 14820 bp, 9 predicted proteins | sample MGYA00513039_ERZ506769 | MGnify/ENA metagenome assembly ERZ506769 | reverse complement strand
ACGCATCCTCCGTGTCAATCAGCGGAGTGATTGACACGGGAGTGAACAGTAACTACTGCTTTCCTGAAATCAGCAAGTAGGCGGCTCCCGTTCCCCGAGAACCGCCTTTTTGCCTGATATATGTATTCTATTATTCTTCTGTTTTCACTACTTTGAAGTAAGAACCGATGACATTCAGAAGGATTGCCACAAAGCAACATATCATTCCAACAATCGCACTGGACAGATCACTCATTGTCTGTGCATTTCTCTCGAAAGAAAGGATTGTTGCAATACTGTTGACACGTGCTGTAATAAACTGTGCGAATGCCACCATCATCAGCGCGCCACATACCAACGGAAGCACATCCATAACAAAGCTTGCTCCCACCTTGTTATATCCGATAATATAAACCAGTTCCAAAACAATTGCCACAATCAGGCAACCTACAATTACTCCATTTACTCCAAGGTTACTGAAATAAGCTGTATTACAGTTGATCAGATAGAAAACAGTTGCTACAACTGCGGCGATCACGGCCAGAGCTGCGAAGTAAAAACCTATGGATTGTTTCTTGATAAAACTCATCTTCTATGCCCCCTCTTATTGATTCTTCTTGTTACCTTTGATATACATTGCAATTGCTGCAAGTGTCAGCAGTGCGAATACTGCCTCTGCCGCGGTCAGTGCATTGTCATACCATGTTCTCACATGCTCGATACGGGATGTAGAATTCAGTCCGTCCATTGCATTTGAATTTGCGATTGCATAATTCTGCCATGTCATGTCATTCTTCAGATCCTGCATCAATTCTGCGTCTTTGCTTACGTTGTCTAATGTCCAGTATGGCCATTTTGCGCTGACTGCTTCCATTGTACTGTCACCTGTGTTACATGTCATTGTCACACCACAATGTGCTGCTTCTTTCAGTACTGCATAGTTTGCATCCTGGATAAAGTCCTCACTGATCAGTCCCTGGAATCCCCACTCTTTACGAAGAATGTTCATCAGAAGTCCATAGTGTGCATTTCCTGCTGTACATCCGATACGGTTGAATGTTGTCATCATTGCAAGTGTCTGAGCGTCCTCTACAGATGCCTGTACTCCACGGAGCTCATTTTCACGTGCTTTCTGCTCTGTCATAAATGTTGCAATACCGGAACGGTTAATCTCTGTATCATTGAATGCAAAATGCTTCGGTGCGATCAGAACACCATATTTCTGTGCTTCTGCAATATAATTGGATGCCTGATAAGCTGTCAGCACTGCATCCTCTGAATAATACTCATGATTACGTGCATTATAAGGTGTACGGTGAAGGTTTGTTCCTGCTCCCCAGAAGATTGTCAGGTTTGACCACAGAGAGTAGTTACCGATCACCTGTCCGTATTCTGCTGCCAGCTGTTTGCTGAATGTCTGTGCGATTACCGGCTCATTTACCATTGTTCCGAACTTATAGTTTAAATTCTTGTCATCCGGGTCAACTGCGCATGGATCTGATGAACTTGTATCTGTGTTTGCATACTGTCCAAGTGTATAAGAGTTAATTCCATTCGGTCCGTCATTCTGAACTGCTTCCGGAGAAGAGATAGACTCGATCGGTTTTGTACTTGTTCCACCGAATCCGACACGGATCATACAATCCTCTAATGTGATCTGATCCATCAATTCTGACCATTTTTCATCTGCAAGGTCTGTATTACCCTTGAGGTCTGCAAGTGTCAATCCGTTATCTGTTCCAAATGTTACAGAAGCCGGATCTCCCTGCTCTGTGATCTCATATGTATCATTCTGCATGATCTGAACCATTTCGTCCGTAGCTGTCAGGTCTTTATATGTTTTCGGGAATGTTCCACTCCAGTCATTTCTTGTCAGATAAGTAACTGTATCTGGCATGTAAGTATTCAGATCCATATCCTGAAGCTGATTCTCTACTGCTGTTCCATTCTCTGTCTTGGCAAATGTTGTTGTATCCATCGCTGCAAGATTCCAGGATTTTACATTCGCTGCGTCTCCTGCGGATGTCATTCCGTTGGATTCGCTGTATCCCTGCGCTGCAAGTACATTATTTACTGCATCATGAGCACCGTTTCCGATTGTGAAATAGTAATCTCCTGCATCCAGAATATAATTTCCTGTTGTTCCTGCTTCATTTGCTGCTGTGCTGTCCCAGCTTGCCATATCCTGGGCATCTGCTGTGATCGTTACTTTTGTAGATTCACCCGGTGCAAGTTCGTCTGTCTTCTCATAATCAAGAAGCTGAACTGCTGCTTTCTCTACAAGGTGCTCTTTATCATAATCTGTATAAGGAATAGAAGCATAAAACTGTACCACATCTTTACCGGCCACATCTCCTGTATTGGTTACAGTCACCTCTGCTGTTACTGTCTTGTTCTCAAGATCTACATTCAGGCTGTCCAGCGTCTGTGTAAATGTTGTATAAGAAAGTCCGTAACCAAATGGATAAGAAACTTCACTGTTGTAAGTCCATGCACCACCTGTGGAACTTCCTACACTGTCAGATGCATTTCCCTGTCCGAGAACAGTATCTGCATAACGTGTTTCATAATATTTGTATCCTGTGTAAATGCTTTCTGCCTCTACGATTTCTGAATTGATGGAATAGTCAGAATCTGCATTTATCCACTCATAATCTCCGTAGTTCTGCGCTGCAGGCGATGCTGAGTTATCAACTGCATAAGTATCTGCAAGATGTCCTGATGGGTTTGCGTCTCCGCTAAGTACATCTGCGACTCCGTAGAATCCATATCCTCCAGGGATTCCTACTTCGAGCATTGCATCGATTCCGTCGTTATTTTTCAGTTCATCAATTTCCATTGCGCTTGCATTATTTAGAAGAACAATCACTTTTCCACCATTCTCTGCTTTCGCCTTTACAGCTGCATCGATGGTTGCACGCTCTGTGTCAGAAAGTCCAAGCGGGTCTGCCTGATTGAGATTCTGTTCCGGATTCACACCTTCTTCACCAGGTATATAGTTTGCATTCTCACCGGCTGCACGTGCGATCGTAACAATCATGACATTGTAGTCATTCATGCTGTCTTTCCAGGTTGGCTCTGCTTTATCAAGCTTCTCCTGTGACGGTTCCAGGCTTGTAAATGTTCCGCCAACTGCCGGTGCTGTTGCACGATAATAAGTAACAACACCCCACGGAAGAACCGCCTCAGACTTAAAGTCTTCTTTCATGCCTTCATACATCTGCTGAACCGTTGGATTCAGGCTGTATCCTTTTGCTTCAAATGCCTGTACCATATCTACTGTATCTGCATCTGTTCCTTTGTTCTCTACAAGAGAACTTCCGAAATCTCCACCCTGAATTGGGAAATAACTGGAGAATCCAAGGAATGTCACTTTCTTTTTCTCATCTGCGGAAAGCGGAAGTGCACCATTATTTTTCAGAAGGACTGTACCCTCTTCACTCATACGTTCTCCGAGATCCTCAATGGAATCCAGCAGTTCTGTTGTGCTGCTGTAATCAGACTTGTAAGTATAATCGTCCTCTGTCTGATTGTCTGTTACCATCTGTGTGCTCTGTGTTCCCAGGAACTTATCAATATCCGTACGGAATGTATCAATTACCATAGATGCGGATAAAGACAGTGCAAGTAAAGATGTTCCTGTTGTGGCAACACCACGCCATACACGGCGCTTTGTCTTTTTCTCTTTCATGATTACCCTCCTGTAGATAAATGTTTATCTAACAAGCATTCCACCTCCCTCTTGGGAGGAAATGCTTTGTTATCTAATTTTATTTCTTCGCCTTTGCAGCCTTTGATGCGGCTTTTGCTTCGGCCTTTGCTTTCTTCTCTGCAAGTTTCTTCTGATACTTTGCTTCTTCTTCCTCGTAGCTTAATCCTTTCTTCTTGCAGTAAGTTTTCAGCTCTTCTTTTCTTGCCTCTTCTGCCAGACATTCAGCTTCTTCCTGTTCCATGCGAAGTCTCTCTGCCGGCTCAATCCATTCTCCTCCGGCTGCAAGCACTGCTGCCTTCTGGTTCTCAAGAATCGTCTTCTGATCTTCTTTGATATGTTTCTCTACTTTCAGGAAACTCATCAGAACTACGATCACTGCATAACAGATCAGTTCCATTCCAAGATAACAGAGCGTTAGCATACTCTGAACTCCACCGTTCTGCACAGAAGCTGTTGCATCATATCCGGTTGCTGTCAGAAGTGCATTGATAATTCCATTTCCAAGTCCTGTCATACCAACCATAATTGCTCCATAAACAGACATTGTAAATCCATCACTCCGGAATCCGTTCTTTGCTTCCAGATGATCCAGTACATCCGAGAGAAGTGCCAGTGTTACATACATGGCCGGAATGGATCCGATTCCTTTTAATATAACTCCTGCACAGACAATAGTGAAACTATGTACATTGATAAAACTCACCAGCCCGCCAACAACGGAAACTGCAAGTCCAAGTGTCACAGCCCTCTGTTTTCCAAGCTTGTCTGCGATCGGCCATGCAAGCACCATACCGATTGCAGTCGGAAGTCCACCGATCAATCCAAGTGTTCCCATTGCAGTTCCTGCCGCTGCCTCCGTATTGATTCCATCAAACATCCATCTTGCGTAGTAGCTCATAGAACCATTCTTTACAAGTCCTCCAAGCTGGAAGAGCAGGAAGTAAAGAATGATGATCCACCAGTATTTATTAGAAACACAGGCTTTAATCTGCTGGCTCATCGGAAGTTTTTCTTCCTTGATATTCAGCTTCATATTTTCCTCTGTGATACGTTCTCTTGTAAAGAAGTACTCCAGAAGGATTGCCAGAAATGTTACAACACACAGAACAACCATCACGATTCTCCAGTTGTTGTAACTTGCTGTTGTATCAATTACTCCGTCATGATCTACAAAAAGGAAACTCTGCAGAAGAATCGGAACAAGAATACTTGCTCCAACTCCGACTGCTGCAACTCCCGATGCATTTGAGAACGTTGCAAGCATTCCTCTGTGGTTTGAATTTCTTGTTGACAGTGCAACCAGAGAACTATGTGCCGTGTAATAAAACGGATAAGCCACTGCATAATATACATTATAGGAAATGGCGATCCATGCCATCTGCACTGCCGGGCTTGCATTCTCCGGTGTCAGGAATAACAAGGCAATTGCCACTGCAACCAGTGGTGCTGAGAGCAGCATATATGGTCTTGCCTTTCCCTGTGAAGTTCTTGTGTTATCCATCAAATGTCCGACTACAAGGTTTCCGATAATCACAAAGATTACAGAAATCATCGGAAGGATGGCTGAGAATACTCCGAACCTTGATTTGTCTGTCCATCCAAGTACATCCGAATAGTATCTGTTCAGATAAGATCCGAAAATAGCATTGGAAATCAGTGCACAGAACGGTGCGATAAAGTATCCGAGGAGCATTTCCTTTGGTTTTACGTTCGCGGATGTGATCTTTGTCCGGAACAACGGATTATCGAAAAATTTCTTTTTCTCCATCTCACTTTCCCTCTCTTTTTTTATTTATCTTTCTTTTGGAATTACATCTTCTCCTCCAGCGTGTAACTTCCGCTGCCAAGTGTCACTTCTTTTCCACCTGGAAGTTTTACGATTGCTGTCGTAGAACATGGGATATCCACATGAAGAGTAAATTTTCCATCAGTTATCCACCATTCACTGGTGAGTTTTCCATAGGCTGTGTTGACAACGCCTCTCGCCTGGGTCAGTTCACCACCGACCATCGGCGCGATCCGTACTTTCTTCCCACCACCGCTCAACATCTCGATTCCGGCGATCCTCCGGTACAGGAAATCTCCGACTGCACCGTATGAAAAATGGTTAAAGGAAACCATTCCTCCGGTTCCATCATCTTCCCCGGTATTGCAAGTTCCATCCTCACGGAGTGCATCCCAGCGCTCCCAGATGGTCGTTCCTCCAACTTTCATCTCATACAGCCAGGATGGACATGTATCTGTCATCAACATCTTAAAGGCATCTTCTTCATATCCATTGTCTGCCAATGCGAAGAGAATGTATGGTGTTCCCGGGAATCCTGTTGCAATATGATAATCATTCTCCCTGACGATTCTCGCAAGGTGCGCTGCCGTTTTTTTCTTATCCTCTTTGGAAAGCATTCCATAATAAAGAGGGAGCACATAAGCTGTCTGAAATTCTTTCTTCACCGTACAGTCTTTCTCCATCAAAAGATCACGGTAAGCCTCTGCGGTTTTTTCACTGAGGTTTCTATAATATACCGCATCCTCTTTCTCTCCAAGTAACTCGGCAATCTGAGATAAAATTTTGCTAGAATGAGACATACATGCTGTTGCAGTCCATTTTCCACGTCCCATCCACGCCCACAAGCCGATACCCGGTGCACACCAGTCACCATAATGATGCAGAAGTTTCCAGATATATTTATGTTTTCCAACAGATCCAAGGCTTGCCCAAAATTTACATGCTTTCATGTAACGCTTCATCGTCGGATACATTGTTTTCAGAAGTCCGAGATCACCACGCATCTTATATTCTGCCCATGGAGCCAGGATACAGACATCTCCCCAGTGATCAACTGCCATCGGAATCATTATCTCCCACTGTCCTGGTACAACGACCAGCGGTACTGTCACCGGAATTCCACCGCCTTTATTCTGCTCACTTCTAACATCTTTGAACCATTTTTCAAGGAAACGACTCATATCAAAGTTGTAAGCTGCTGTCGGAGAAAACAGTGCGATATCTCCGGTCCATCCCATTCTCTCATCTCTCTGCGGACAATCGGTTGGGATATCAACAAAGTTCGACTTTGCCCCCCAACGGATGCTGCTTTGCAACTTGTTCACAAGTTCATTGGAGCAGGAGAATTCTCCATTATCTTCCACATCAGAGTAAAGAGCTATTGCACTCAATTCCACATCCTCTTCCGCTGCGCCTTCCATGCTCACGTAACGGAACCCCATGTAAGTCATTCTCGGAGACCAGGTCTGTTCTCCGTCCCTGCAAATGTAAACCGCTTCCTGCTTCGCACTTCTTAAAGGCTTTGTAAACAGTTCTCCATCCATCAGAATCTCCGCATGGCGAAATGTGATCTTCTGTCCTTTCGTTCCTTTGATCTTTGCAGAAATTACACCTGCAAAATTCTGTCCAAAATCATAAATCACCACTCCGCTTGGTGCCTTTGCCACAGAAACCGGATGAAACACCTCATGTGCTTTTACTGGTACTCCATATTGTGCCATAATCTCCGGTTGAAGCTTCACCTGTTCCTTCGCTGCCTTATGCCAGGCGATCTTTTCCATATCAACCGTTGCGTCGTAAACTTCGCCATTATAAAACTCTGTCTCTTTGACTGCTCCATCAAGTGTTACATCCCAGCTCTCATCAGTTCCAATGATTTCTTCCGAACCATCCTCATAGGCAATCCGAAGTTCGCACAGAAGTGCCTGACGGTCTGCATAGTTTCGGTTCACTCTCTTATATGTAAAGGATCCGACTGCCCAGCCGCCTCCAACTACAGCAATCAGCTCGTTTTCCATTCCTTCTGCGCTTTTCAACTGTTCTGTTACATCATATGTCTGATACTGCAACTGATGTTTATAAGAAGTAAATCCCGGTGCAAAATAAATATCTCCTACTTTCTCACCGTTTAATGTCATCTCATAAATTCCAAGTGCTGTCACATACATTCTTGCTTTTGCTATTTTTTTCTCGCAATGAATCTTCTTGCGAAATGTCATTGTTTTCGGAGAAATCTTCTTCTCTGTAAAATGATATTCCCCATCTGTAATCCACTGTGCTTTCCACGCTGTCCCCATACGTCCGGTCTCAAAGGACGTCGCTGCTTCCGCTGCTTCTCCCTTATCATCCATTACTTTTACTACAACCGGGTACTCTGTAAATGGATTCAACTTCTTTCCTGTATATGGAACAAGAATCTGTGACTCTGTCTCTGTGCTCCAGTCTCCAACCCAAATCTTTGCCTTCTTTAATAAAACATTCTGACGATCACTTTCAATCTGAAAAGAGACTCTTGGCTGTTCCTCATCGGTCACGCAGCCTTGGCTCAAATGTTCCACTGTCAGCCTGCTGATTTTCAACATGTATTGTTCCTCCTCTCCCATTCCATTCTCAAGAATCCCCCTTTCAGGTGCCTTGATTTCCTCGGTGAAATCATGATAGCACTTTGCTTCGTGTACGGTTTAAAAAACACGCGAACGGTTCTGTTTTTAACGTTATTTGCACATACTATTTTTTGTTTATTTTGTATAGTTTTGTTTCTTATTTTTCTTTGCTTGAATAGTTGATTTTTATTAATCCATTCTGTTTTTATGCATTTTGTATGTTTCAAGTTCATTTTCACTGTTTTAAGCTCTTATTTTTTGTCTATTTTTACTTTTTATATTTTTGTAAATTTTGCACATTATCGTTAAGTTAAATTTCCAAAGAAAGTAACTATCTGATTTCATAAAATTCACCGTAGACAATCTGCTTCACTTGTATAAGACGTAAAAGAAACGTTACTGTTCACAGTAACAAAGAAACAGCCATAAAGAACACAAATCAAAATCTGTTCTTTATAGCTGTTTTCATATATGATCATTGCAGAGCAACAACCGTTCTTCCTTTCAGCTGTTCTCCATCGATTTCCTGAACTTCCAGTACAACGTCTCCACTTCCATCAGCCTGTACCACAGCCAGTGCTTCTCCCCAGTACGTGTCTGTCTCATTCGTACAGTATCCAATCTCATTATACGGACACGCATTTCCAAGTCCCAGAAGCTTTCCACCTTTCACGCTCACTTTCAGAATCCCTCGTTTCAATGGTTTCACCGTTCCATTCTTATCTGTATATTGCAAACGGATAAATGCCAGATGATCTTTCTGAACGCTCTGTTCTTCTGCAATTGCGCGCAGTTCTGTTTCTTTTCCTGCTGTATAGAGTGTATTTCTGGAAATCTCTTTACCCTTCTGATTATAGACTACCGTTTCGAGCATTCCCGGCTGATATTCTACTTTGAATCTTGTATCACAGGAATTTTTCAGTGTGTTACTTCCCACTTTCTTTCCGTTTAAGAAGAGATCTACTCTCGCAGCTCTTGCATACACTTCCACTTCTGCAACTTTTCCTTCGCATCCTTCCCAGGACCAGGATTCGATTGCATTCGTCATCTTCCATGCTGATGGGGAATGCTTCTCACCTGTATGATTCACCGGACGTACTGCGATTACCGGACGATTCGTCAATTCGAATGCTGTCTTTGTATATCCAGCTTCTGCAAGTGGCTTTCCTGTCAGATCAATACGTCCGCTTCCCGCTGTAATCCATCCCGGTCCGTGATTGAATTCCGGTGCATAATCTCGGTATTCCCAGGATCCGACACCGACTTCCCCGAGATAATCCATCCCTGCCCATACAAAGTCTCCGACAATTCTTGGATTCTTCTTTGCCATCTCCCAAAAAGTATATGCATCATCGCAGAATGTCTCGCTTCCCAGAATCAAACGCTCCGGATATTTCTTTAGGTCATGCTGATAACGTTTGATTCCATAATTGTATCCGGCGATATCCATGTTGGCAAAAGTCCCTCTAGTCTTCACATCACATCCATAGAAAGTCGCTCCGGTTTTCATAAATCCGCTTCCCATAAGTCCTGCAAGATCATTGAAGAACTGACTTCCTACCGCTTTCTTTTTTTTCTTTCCTTTTGTCTTCTCCGCCTGCTCGGCTTCTTTTTTCGCCTTCTTATCACTGTAGACCCCAAAGCCAATCGAGCTTAAGAAATTGAAGAAAATATTAATTCCGCAGGAAACTGGTCTTGAATCATCCAGTCTGTGAAGATATTCCGTCATCGTTTTCGTTAGATGAATCCCTTTTTTCTGTGCCGTCTCAGAAACCTCATTTCCTATAGAATAAAGAAGCACAGATGGATGATTAAAATCCTTCTCCACCATATCTTTCAAATCTTGTTTCCACCACTCTTTAAAATAGTTCACATAATCATATTCTGTCTTATGGATATACCATACATCCACAAACTCATCCATAACCAACATTCCTTGACGGTCACATGCTTCCAGAAGCGCTTTGGAACATGGATTGTGTGCGGATCGGATCGCATTATATCCATTCTCTTTCAAGATCCGGATCTTACGTGCCTCTGCATCAGGATAACAGCAGGCTCCAAGTACACCATTATCATGATGAATGCAGGCTCCTCGAAGAATCACACGTTCTCCATTGATCGTGATTCCTGTTTCTTTATCCCATTTCAAAGTTCGGATACCAAAAATAACTTCTTCCTGGTCTGTCTCCATGCATTTATTCTGTCCATTCTCCTGTTCCGCTACAAATGTTACACGCAGCTGATACAGATTTGGTGTATTCACACTCCATAGCTTTGCATCCGGAATCTCAAACTGTTTGGTCAACTTCCCATCTGTATGAATTTCTGCTGCTATAATCACATCAGAACCAGCATCAGCAACCACTTCCAGCTTTACTTTTCCCGGTGCATTCGTATTCACCTCTGCCTCGATCACTGCCGGATCTACACTCAGCGTGCGGACACGGATTTTATTTCTCAAAATATGTTGTTTTGGTCTCACATACATCCAGACCGGGCGGTAAATTCCTGCGCCTGAATACCAGCGACTGTTCGGCTGGTCTGCATTGTGTGCAATCACACGGATCTGATTTTTCTCCCCATATTTCAGATACGGATCTGCATCTATATAAAAATTGGTGTAACCATACGGCCTGTAAGCAGCTTTCTCTCCATTCAGATACACTTCCGCGTTATGGTAAACACCCTCGAATTCGAAACTGATTTCCTGTTTTTCATATTCATCCGGGATTTCAAATTCTTTCTCATAAATATAATCATACCCTTCAAACCATCCCGTGTTGATTCCACCTGCACTATCCTCTGTTCTCTTTTCAGAAATCATCGCATCATGCGGAATCATCACTTCACGTTTTACCGTCTCTTCCCCTACACGGCAAAAAGTCCATGCCTGGTTAAAATCGATCTTTTTCATATTCACTGCCTTTCCCTTTATTTTTCAAATGAAACTTATCCCTAGATCAAATGTGAGAATGTCTCTCACAACTGATATATTCAAGAATGCCTTGGCATTCTTGCTGCGAGGTGCGCGTCATGCAATTGCATGACATACTTCTACTGCGCACCTCTGCAATCCTGCCGGAGGCTATATCAGCTGGGGGATTGACTCCCAGCTGATATATTAACGTTTCTTCACTTGTAAAAATGAAAATACACGTGAATGGTTTCAATTCAAACGCAAATAGTTTCAATGCGATCAATGAATCATAAATGTTCTGTACACCTGTTCCGCAGTATCTGCCAGGTTTCTCTTAGCATTTTCATTCTTCATTGCCTCTTCCAGCGTAACCACACCACGCAGGATGGGGAAAAATGCATCAATGCCATGTTCATTACATTTTCTGGCATCTCTTTCGACTGCGCCTGCAAATGCAAGTACCGGCTTGCCGTATTTCTTTGCAAGTGCAGCCACTCCAACCGGAGCTTTTCCCATTGCTGTCTGACCATCCATCCGGCCTTCCCCCGTGATGACAAGGTCTGCATCCTTTACATACTCTTCTAACTGTGTCTCTTCCAGCACGATTTTAATTCCTGATTCCAACACAGCATCTGTAAATGTGAGAAATGCGAATCCAAGGCCTCCTGCTGCTCCTGTTCCTTCCTGCTTTGCATCTGCCTTTTGGAATTTTTCTTTCGCCAATGCTGCATAATATCCTAGCCACTGATCCATCTGACAGATCATCTCCGGTGTTGCACCTTTCTGAGGACCAAACACTGCACTGCATCCCTGTTCTCCGCAAAGAGCATTTGTTACATCACATGCAATCTTAAACTTACACTCTTTTAATTCCGGAAGCACATAAGTATCTGTGATTTCCTCCAAAACCTTCAAACCCTTTGCACCAAATGGAACCTGATTTCCGTCTTTGTCAAGGAAACCGTAACCTAATGCCTGAAGCATCCCGACTCCCCCGTCATTTGTCGCACTTCCGCCGATTCCGACGAGAAAACGTCTGCATCCCTTGTCAATCGCATCACGAATTACTTCACCCACGCCATATGTTGTTGTATTCAGCGGATTTCTCTCTTCATCAGAAACCAATGTAATTCCTGCTGCCCCCGCCATCTCGATCACAGCTGTTTTTGTGCTTTCAATGATACCATACTCACAGATCACCGGTTCGCCAAGTGGTCCTGTCACCTGTACTTTCTGTAATGTTCCGTTCATTCCGGATACAAGAGCCTCTACTGTACCTTCCCCTCCATCAGCTAACGGTCTTACAATCACTTCTGCATCCACATCCACTCTTTGGATTCCCTCTGCCGCTGCCTGTCCTGCTTCCATAGAAGTCATACTTCCTTTAAATGAATCAATCGCTGTTACTATTTTCATAATAAACTCCTTTCCATGTCTGTTCCGTGTTTTATTAATATTAGGATACCAAATTTCTTGTTTCTCAAATATGTTACATATAACATTATTTTAAATTTATTCTATTATTATTTGTTATATATAACATTTTATAGTAAAATGGTAACTGTTCAGAGCCAAGCAAAATTTCATAAAACAGGTGTAAAATGCTTGCATTTTTAAGACTGTTTTTGAAATTTTATTTGGCGGATACGCCACACCGACGAAACACGTAGCATTTTGGAGGTTGGCTCTGAACAGTTATATCAAAAGAAAGGATATAATAAAAATTCTATGATAACTAAAATTGACCGCGAACTCGCAGAACAAATCGTAAATACGATCAAAGATGTCTGTGATCATGACATCAACTTTATTGCTCCATCTGGTATCATTCTCGCCAGCACAGACTCATCCCGTGTCGGAACCTTTCACGAGATTGGACAACAAGCCGCTGCTTCCGGTTCTGTACTAGAAGTAACAGAAGACAACAATTTTTCCGGCACAAAACAGGGAATCAATCTTCCGCTTTATCATAATGAACATCTGCTGGCCGTCATCGGAATCACCGGTATACCTGATAAAGTCCGCAGTTATGCTTATCTCGCAGAACGCATCACCAATCTTCTGATCCGGGAGCAGGAACTAAATCAGTACAGCCGCAGACAGGCCGATAAAAAACATTTTGTCATTCAGTCTTTGATCAGAAATGAAACCGACAATCAGGAATACCTCACCTCCTGTCTACATGAATTTAAGATTGATCTCAACACAAAGAAAAGAATTGTTCTTATTCGCACAAATAAACAAAATCCAATTACAAACCGCTCTGTTTTAGAACAGAAAATTCAACAAATGTTTGCACAGGCACATGTCTGTCTTCACACATTTAATTATCCGGGGGATTTTATTGCTTTGATCGAAGAAACTGATTTTGAAAAACAGAATTACATTTTTAAACTCTTTGCAAAAGAACATTTCGATATTTTAGATATTGCAGTTGGAAAACCGACATCACTCTTCCAGCTCCATACCTCCTATCAATCTGCTGAAACTGCTTTGCACAGCCTTATAATTTCATCTGAACACTATGTTATTTTTGATGATTTGACACTTGAACTGATTCTTTCTACGATCACACCGGAAAATCAGAAAGAATTTTTAGCCAAGACAATCGCCCCGCTCAATGAACAAGAACTGCACCTGTTGGAAGTTTATTTTTCTGAAGAAATGTCCCTTGCCGCCACAAGCGAACGACTCTTTCTCCATAAAAATACATTGCAGTATAAATTGAATGCGATTCAAAAGAAATGTTCACTGAATCCGAGGAAATTTCAGGATGCGGTACTGCTTTATCTGGCTGGGAAGATTAAATAACCGTACAACTTGATTTTAGCTGGGGTAAAAATATACCCCAGCACAATCTTGCGCTTTCATCTCGGTAATTGAATTGCCGAGGATTCCCGCTTATTGTCCTAAAATAATGGTTTTTGTTTTCGGATATGGGAAATAGCATATATATCAAGGACATTTTGAGTGGGTAAAGGAGAATCTATTTATTTAGAGGATTTTCTCCTTTGGAGTATTCTGTATTATATTCCTTTAGTGACAAAAAATTATTATCTGTTGGTTGTGCAGAGTATGTTTTGTTATAACTTGGAATTGATAGGTAATCTTGAGAGTCTATTTTTAGAGGATTCTCTCCATTGGAGTATTCTGCATTATATTCTTTTAGTGACAAAAAATTATTATCTGTTGATTGTGTAGAGTATGTTTTGTTATAACTTGGAATTGATAGGTAATCTTGAGAGTCTGTTTCGTGTACATATGTTATCATGGCAGATGATAAAAGTAATAAAAATGCGGAAAATAAACATATAACCTTTTTCATATAATTTCCCCTTTCAATAAAAAATTTGATTTGATTTTTTATAACTTCCAGTGGATTTACCTCTCTTTTAATAATAAAATGTTTATTTGAACAATTAAAAACTGTTTATATACATAATAATAGTAGTATTTTCTGTTAATTGTCAATAGGATTTAATACATTGAATATATCATCAAAAGCATACTCGTTGAAGTAGGAATGAAACATAGAAGTGTATAACTTTTTATAGGTTTTCAGTAACGTCCCTGTACTATTCTTCTAACAATCGACTTTCCAAAATAATATTTTCAGTTTTCTGTTCACTGAAAAAGATAGACCTCTACGCTAAATTTTATTAAATACAAACACGTTTGAGATATGGATATCATTCTATAGAACATCTGTTTCCTTTCCATCTCAAGTAGAATTCTTCTTTCGAGAAAGCAGAAATCAAATAGCGACAGAGATTTTACCGATAGACAGACATTGAGGGATTGATTCAGGTGACTGTTCTGT
>ERZ506769.1198-NODE-1198-length-14946-cov-3.978242_pt1 | contig 14946 bp, 10 predicted proteins | sample MGYA00513039_ERZ506769 | MGnify/ENA metagenome assembly ERZ506769 | reverse complement strand
TACAGATATTTATCCGGACGCAGTGAAGATCGGAATGGTATCTTCCAGTGCGCTGATTGAGAAAATTGCAGATAAACTGAAAGAGTATCAAGCAAGAAATATCGTCGTTGACCCGGTTATGGTAGCAACAAGTGGAGCAAAGCTGATCAGTGAAGAGGCAATCGGAACTTTAAAGAAACGTCTTCTTCCAATTGCCAGTGTTCTGACACCGAATATTCCAGAAGCAGAAGTTCTGGCGGAAATGGAGATCCACTCAGCAGATGATATGATCGAGGCTGCAAAGAAAATCAGTGATACATACCACTGCGCAGTTCTCTGCAAGGGCGGACATAAGTTGAATGATGCAAATGACCTGCTTTATCGTGACGGCGATTATCGTTGGTTCAACGGAAAACGTATTGATAATCCGAATACACATGGAACCGGCTGCACACTTTCCAGTGCCATTGCATCGAACCTTGCAAAAGGATTTGATATGGACACATCCGTAGAGCGTGCAAAAGATTACATTTCCGGAGCGCTGGCTGCGATGCTGGATCTCGGAAAAGGAAGCGGTCCTATGGATCATGGTTTTGCAGTAAAGAACAGTTATACAGAGGAGGCATAAGGTTATGACAGTTACAGAACGGATCACCGCTCTTCGAAAACAGATGAAAGAAAAGGGAATCGATGCTTATCTGGTTCCGACCGATGATTTCCACGGTTCCGAGTATGTGGGAGATTATTTTAAATGCAGGAAATATATTACCGGATTTACCGGTTCTGCCGGAACTGCTGTCATCATGCCGGATATGGCGGGACTCTGGACAGACGGAAGATATTTTATCCAGGCCGCACAGCAGTTAGAGGGAACACCGGTTACCCTGTTTAAGATGGGGGAACCGGATGTACCGACGATCCATAAATTTCTGGAAGAAAACCTGAAAGAAGGGATGTGCCTCGGCTTCGACGGCCGTACTGTCAGCGCAGAGGAAGCCGGGAAATTGAAAAAAATCCTTCAGGGAAAACAGGTACGTTTTTCTGTAAATGAGGATCTGATCGGAAATATCTGGGATGACCGTCCGGCACTTTCCTGTGAACCGGTAATGGAATTATCCGAAAAATGGGCTGGAAGATCCAGAGCAGACAAGATCCGGGAAATCCGCAGCAAACTGAAAGAAAAAGACGCAGATCTCTTTGTCCTCACGTCACTGGATGATATTGCGTGGCTTTTGAACATTCGCGGAAATGATATCCACTGCTGCCCGGTAGTGCTTTCCTATCTTGTAATGGATGAGAAAGAAATCCGGTTTTTTGCCAATGAGAGGGCTTTTCCGGATTCTGTAAAAGAAGCTCTGGCCATAGATGGCGTTACCATCTATCCATATGATGATATTTACACTTATGTGCAGACGATCCCTGAATCGAAAAGGGTTTATCTTTCAAAAAGTAATGTAAACAGCCGTCTGGTCAGCAGCATTCCGGATGGAGTAACAATCCTGAATGGAGAAAACCTGTCCCTTCTTCCAAAAGCCATCAAAAATGAGATCGAAGTCCAGAATGAAAAAACAGCCCACATCAAAGACGGCGTGGCAATGGTAAAATTTATCCACTGGCTGAAAAAGAATGTGGGAAAGCAGGAGATCACCGAGCTTTCCGCAGCGGACAAACTCTATGAGTTCCGCTCCGGACAGGAGAACTTCCGGGGGAACAGCTTTGATCCCATTATTGCCTACGGTGCACATGGAGCTATTGTTCATTACAGTGCCACAGAAGAAACCAGTATTCCTCTGAAACCAGAGGGACTGGTTCTGATGGATACCGGCGGCCATTATCTGGAGGGAACCACAGACATCACCCGCACCGTTGTACTTGGCCCGGTTACCCAAAAAGAAAAGAAATATTTCACAGCAGTACTTCGTGGGCACCTGAACCTTGCAGCCGCAAAATTCCGCTATGGCTGTACCGGACTGAATCTGGATGCCCTGGCAAGAGGACCACTCTGGGCTATGGGAGAGGATTACAATCACGGAACCGGTCATGGCGTAGGATATCTTCTCAATGTACACGAAGGTCCTCAGAGCTTCCGCTGGAAAAATCTCGTGGATCGTCCGGCTCCTGTTCTGGAAGAAGGAATGATCACCTCCGATGAACCAGGATACTATGCGGAAAATGAATTTGGTATCCGCCATGAAAACCTTGTGGTCTGCAAAAAGGCCGAAAAAACAGCCTACGGTCAGTTTATGAAATTTGAACCTCTGACGCTGGTACCCTTTGACCTGGAAGGTATAGATCCCGAACAGATGGAAACCGGAGAGCGCACACTGCTCAACCAGTATCATGCTTTTGTATATGAGAAAATTTCTCCGTATCTGGATGAGGATGAAAAAGGCTGGTTAAAAGAAGCCACACAGGCAATATAAACCGGAATGAAATTTTATAGTCTGGAATTAACCTTTATATTTAACAAAAAATCCTTGACCTGAACCTGAGTTTAGGTTGTATCATAAAAGCAGTGAGATTTTTTATGAATATAACACAGGAGGGATTACAAATGGCACACAAAAAAATCGTACCTGGAACAGGTGGAGAACATTACATTCCTTATAAGGACCGTTCCTGAGAAAAATCCACCGTATATTTTACAGAGGATCTTTCCGCAGAGGGACTGAAGAAGATTTTTGAGCGTGTAAGCGGCAGCCTTAAGGGTAAGATTGCAGTCAAGCTTCACACAGGAGAGCAGCATGGACCGAATATCATCCCTGCACCGTGGGTAAAAGAACTGATCGCAGATAAGATCCCGGAAGCCCATATCGTAGAGACAAACACCTACTACGAGGGAGACCGTTACACAACGGAGAAGCATCGTGAAACTCTGAAGGTAAATGGCTGGACATTCTGCCCGGTAGATATCCTGGATGAGGACGGAACTGCCAAGTTCCCGGTAAAAGGCGTATTGTATTTATCAACGTTCTTCGAAATATGTCTGTTTCCTGCGACTGTGAGGGTGTTGGAGCAGCACCTGTCGTAACACCGAATATCGGAATCGTGGCATCTACAGATATCCTTGCAGCAGACCAGGCTTCTGTAGATCTTGTGTATGCACTGAAGGATTCTGATCATAAAGATCTGGTAGAGAGGATCGAGACACGTCACGGACTTCGCCAGCTCAGCTATATGAAAGAAATGCACATGGGAAATGACAGATATCATCTTATCAACATTGATGAGGATGATAAAGAGATCCTCCCTGCAGATGCCGTAAAGAATGTAAAACCATTTCAGGGATAAGAATATTTCATAAAATGTGAAGAAGCAGTCAAGCGGATATTCGCAATCCGCTTCGCTACTTGCTTGATTTGGTTAAAACAGAAAAGGGCGCATGTATCCATAAAATGTGGAATTTCATGCGCTCATTTTTGTGTTATAATATAGAAAAATACAAACAGCGAGGTACTTAATGCCTATGAAAACAGAAAACAAAACCAATCACTACATCGATCTACATGCACATCTGGATGGCTGTATTACCGTGGATATTGCAAAAAAACTTGCCGCATTGCAGCAGATCACACTTCCGGCTGCAACAGACGAGGAACTTCTTTCCCTTCTTTCCGTTCCGGATACCTGCGAAAATCTCAATGATTTTCTGAAATGCTTTGACCTGCCTCTTTCCCTTCTTCAGACAGAAGAAGCACTGGAAGAAGCCGTTTATCTTATCCTTTCTGAAATGAGAAAAGACGGTGTTATCTACGCAGAACTTCGTTTTGCACCACAGTTCCATACACAAAAAGGAATGACCCAGGAAACGGCGATCCAGTCTGCATTACGTGGCCTGAAAAAATCTCCGATTCCAGGCAATCTGATCTTATGCTGCATGCGTGGAAGCTCCAATCAGCAGGAAAATATGGAAACTCTGGACTTGGCCCGCAGATATCTCACAGAGGATGGAGGAGTAGTTGCCGTGGATCTTGCAGGTGCAGAAGCACTTTTTCCAACAGAAAGCTATAAGAATCTTTTTGCGAAAGCAAAAGAGTACAACGTTCCATTTACGATCCATGCAGGTGAAGCCGGCGATGCCGAGGATGTCAAAACAGCCATCCGTATGGGAGCATCCAGGATCGGGCATGGAGTGCGTATCGCAGGAAATGAAGAGGTGATCCAACTTGTAAAAAACAGCGGGATTTTTCTGGAAATGTGTCCCACAAGCAACCGGCAGACCAGGGCAGTGGAAGATATGTTTTCCTATCCGTTGAAAAATTTTCTGGAACAGGGACTTAAGGTAACACTAAATACAGATGATCCTGCCATTGAAAGAACAACCCTTTCCCATGAGTTTCAGTATATGGATTCCCTGTTAAACCTTACAGAGGAACAGAAAAAACAGTTGCTCCTGAATTCCGTGGAAGCAGCATTTACTTCCGGTAAACGAAAAAGGGAGCTGAAAGAACAGTTTCTCTTTTAAAACGGATAAAAACCTTACGCAGAAGAAAGGACGATCATGGACACCAATTTTGAGCATTATAAAGTATTTTATTACGTAGCCAAATATGGAAATCTCACAAAAGCGGCAGCAGTTTTAAAAACCAGTCAGCCTGCGGTTACAAGAACGATCCACAACCTTGAAAATATCCTGGGCTGCAGATTATTCATACGCAGCAAAAGCGGAATGAAGCTGACACCGGAAGGAAATATTTTTTATGAATATATAGCTGCCGGATGTGCTCAGTTTTTTAAGGGAGAAAACAATCTCAGTAACCTGATCAGCCTGGAAAACGGAACCATCTATATCAGTGCAACTGAAACGGCTCTTCACTGTTATCTGTTTGAGGCGGTCCGGGATTTCAATATCCTGTACCCGAACGTACATTTTAAAATTCTGAATAACAGTACGACAGATTCCGTAAATGCTCTGAAAGAGGGCAAAGTAGACCTGGCTGTTGTGTCGGCAACCTTGCAGGTAACCCCTCCTCTGAAAATGAAGATCGTAAAAAAATACAGGGACATCCTGATCGGTGGAAACAGATTTGAAAAGCTGAAAAACAGGGAAATTTGTGGGGAAAATTGTGCTTAATGAAATTTACGGAAAGAAAAATCTTCCAGGTTCATGAACTCCTGCGGATAACCTCTTTTCAAAATAGCAGAAATATTGTATTATGGTAACAATTCGGGTTTTTATCCGATATTATCGTATGATAAAAAATTCTGTTACGAGGAGGATTTATGTTCGAAACGATCATTGACGCAATCAACACGTTTCTCTACAGCAAATTACTGATTGTAATATTGATTGGTTCCGGCATCTACTTTACTGTCCGGACCAGATTTCCACAGGTACGTTTATTCAAAAACGCCTGCAGCGCTGTAATGGAGAAACCAGAGGGAGACGAAAGTGTATCATCCTTTCAGGCACTGATGGTCTCCACGGCATCTCGTGTAGGGACAGGCAACATTGTAGGAGTATCTTCTGCCATCTGTATCGGTGGTGTGGGCTCCGTATTCTGGATGTGGATCATTGCCATTCTTGGAAGCGCATCAGCTCTGGCAGAGAGCACACTGGCGCAGATATATAAGAAAAAAGGAAAAGACGGCCAGTGCTACGGCGGCCCGGCGTATTACATAGAGGCGGCATTGCACAGCAGAGGACTGGCAGTGGTTTTCTGTATAGCCATGATCCTGACTTACGCGTTTGGATTTAATATGCTGGCCTCCTATAATCTGCAGTCTACATTTTCCGGTCAGCCATTTTATAATGCAGAGATCACGCCATGGATCATTGGAGGAATTCTGGCGCTGGTAACGGGATGGTGTCTGCTGGGTGGCGGTAACAGAATTGTGAAAGTAACTTCTACTTTAGTGCCATTTATGGGCATTGTATATATTCTGATATCCCTGCTGGTAGTGGTACTAAATATCGGACAGCTTCCATCGGTACTGGCACAGATCTTTGAAGAAGCATTTGATTTTAAAGCAATTTTTGCCGGATTTGCCGGATCAGCTATGATGCAGGGAATACGAAGAGGTCTGTATTCCAATGAAGCAGGTATCGGTTCTGCCCCCAATGCGGCGGCGTCTGCAATGGTCAGTCATCCGGTTAAACAGGGACTGGTACAGATGCTGTCTGTGTTTATTGATACATTATTATTGTGCACTGCAACTGCCATGATGTGTCTGGTATCTGGTGTGACACCGGCAAAAGAGCTTCAGGGAGCACCGTGGGTGCAGGCAGCACTTCACAAGACTCTTGGTTCTTTTGGACCATATTTTATTATGATCGCAATGGTATTATTTGCTTTCACTACATTGCTGGGAAATTGCTTCTATTGTGATAATCTGCTGACTTATATCCTTAAAAAGCAGCCGGGTAAGAAATTCATGACGGGATTTCGCCTTGTATCAGCACTGGTGGTGTTTTTGGGAGCGGGAATGGAGATGACATTACTGTGGCACATCTCTGATGTACTGATGGGAGTAATGGCACTGATCAACATTCCGGTGATTCTGCTATTGTCCAACACCGTATTGAAAGCATTAAAGGATTACGAAGGACAGATCCGGCAGAAAAAAAATCCTGTATTCTTCAGTAAAAATATTGATCTGAAGCAAAAAACAGATTACTGGAATTAAAGCACCTGTGAATAGCAGTAAAATGTAATATAACAGTAAAAATAGCAGATAACATACCACTATATTATATGCGGAGAATACCTTGCTGTGTTCTCCGTTTTTTCACATAATTAAAGATAACTATTTCACATAAATTATACTTGAGGTAACACTACTGAAATAAGGAGTGGAAAACTATGATCTATACATGCAAATATAAATCACCGTTAGGAGAAATTTTACTGGCAGCAGATGAAATTGGACTTACAGGCTTATGGTTTGAAGGACAGAAATACTTTGCGAATACACTTCCGGACGAGAGGATTTCACAGGAAACGGAGATTCTTTCAGAAGCAAAAAAATGGCTGGATATCTATTTCTCCGGTGAAAAGCCAACATTTACACCTCCTCTTCATCCTGCGGGATCAACATTCAGACAAGCTGTGTGGCAGATTTTATCAGAGATTCCTTACGGACAAACGATCACATATGGAGAAATTGTCAGTAAAATAGCTGAAAGAGAAAATATTTCCCATATGTCCGCCCAGGCTGTTGGTGGTGCAGTTGGACATAATGAAATTTCTATTATCATTCCATGCCATCGTGTAGTAGGCACAAATGGCAGTCTCACAGGATATGCAGGAGGAATTGATAGAAAAATTTCACTGCTTAAGCTGGAACATGCAGATATGAGCCGTTTCTTTGTACCAAAGAAAGGCACTGCACTGTAACATATACTTGAAAAATCTGCATAAAAAATAGAAAAGTGATGTCATATGGGAAGATAAAACTATATGGTATCGCTTTTTTTATGTTATACTGTTTTTATTAAAAATAATATCTATCGAATAAATTGACAGCAAAGGAGCAAGCATGAAGGGGAACATCATTTACAAAAAAACAATCCCTGCCAGATCTCCGGAATATGCAGAGTTTCCCAAAAGCCTGCATCCGGATATCCAGGATTTTCTGTCCGGCCAGAATATAAAGTCTCTCTATACCCACCAGGCAGAAGCTTTTTCCCATGCTATGGCTGGAGAAAATATCGTGATCACCACACCTACCGCCAGTGGTAAATCCCTGTGCTTTTATCTGCCGGTGGTTCAGGAAATCCTGAAAGATCCTGTGACCCGTGCGATCTTTATTTATCCCACGAAGGCCCTGGCAGCTGATCAGTACCGTGCGCTGATCCCCTGGATGGAAGCACTTGGGGAACATCGTTTATCTGTCGGCGTATATGACGGAGATACACCGCCTGCTGAGCGAAAAAGGATCCGGGAACGTGCCAATATCATCCTTACCAATCCGGATATGTTAAACGGCTCCATGCTTCCAAATCACAGCAAATATGGATTCGACTTTATTTTTTCCAATCTGAAATACATTATTCTGGATGAACTGCATGTATACAGAGGAGCTTTTGGTTCTCATCTGGCCAATGTATTTCGCCGTTTATCCAGGATCTGCAGATATTACCACTCAGATCCTCAGTTTTTATGCAGTTCCGCCACCATTGCCAATCCCCTGGAACTTGCGGAAAAGATCTGCGGAAGATCTTTTATCAATATCGCCAGAAGCGGTGCAGGAATATCAGAGCGGATCTATTGCCTGGTCCAGCCAGAAAAGAAGAAATCTCCGGGTACCGTGGCGGTTACACTCCTCTGGAGAGAAAAAGCATCGACCAGCGTATGATCTCAGGGGATCTTCTTGGCCTTGTATCCACCAATGCATTAGAACTGGGAATCGATATCGGAAAGATCAGTACAACGGTACTGGCCGGTTATCCGGGAACAAGAGCATCTTTCTGGCAGCAGACAGGCCGTGCAGGACGAGGAAGTGGAAAATGCACCAATTATCTGATTCTTGCCAACCTTCCCATGGATCAGTATATCGCTCTGGAACCGGAATGGCTTTTTGAACACAGCAGTGAAAATGCCATCGTTGATCCAGACAATCTTCTGATCCAGCTTGCACATATCCGGGCTGCGGCAGCGGAACTTCCGTTAACCCTGGATGATGGTGCATTATTCCCGGATCTTGGGGAGACGATCCCTGTACTTATGAAAGTAGATGAAGTCCGGAATATGGGAGGCCGCTTCGCCTGGTCAGGAGGACTTTATCCTGCAGGAGAATTTTCCCTCCGGAATATTGATCAGAACAAGTATCAGCTCATTAACAAGGAAACCGGAAAAAATATCACGGAGATGGATGAGGAACAGGCTTTTCATGAGATCCATGAAGGTGCCGTTTACATGCACGACGGAGATTTTTACCAGGTTGTAAAAATGAACCTGGAAAGCAAGATCGTGGAAGCTGTGCCATTTCATGGAAACTATTACACAGTACCTGGAAGCGAGACCAATATCCGTATCATACACAGACATAAAAAGCAGCAGTGGGAGAGAAGTGAACTTTCTTTTGGAGATGTAAATATTGCAGATTTTGTATACATGTATAAAAAAATGCAGTTCCATAATCATCAGAACCTGGGTTTTGAACAGCTCACGAAACCACTTTCCAAGAATTACGACACAGAAGCTACCTGGCTCAGACTTCCTGAAAATGTGGTCAGACAGTACCGCAATCTCTTACAGCCGGACAGAAACGGTTATTATGTAAGAAATAACCACTTTGAAGGTCTGATGTTTGCGTTGAAAAATGCAGCTCTGATGGTGACAATGACAGAAGGTTCCGATCTTGGGGTGGCAATGTCCACCAATGCACTGGAACTTTCCGGAAGCACTTCTGAGGAGGTTTCTCTCTATTTTTACGACCGTTATGTAGGAGGCCTTGGATTTGCAGAAAAGATCTATGATCTGATCCCCAAAGTGACAGAACAGGCTATCCGAATGGTTTCCGGCTGCAGGTGCAAAAACGGCTGTGCAGTCTGTATTGGAAATGACAGGCTTGACCGGAACGTGATCCTGTGGGGGCTGAAAAATTTATCTGAAGAATCGGAACTGACCGTGCAGAAAACGAGGAATATTTCTTATCCGGATGAAAAGAATACAGAATGGAATCGATCAGGACAACGGGAATTCACATTATCTGATCTGCAGGAGAAGTGGGTTTTATTCTGCAATCGGGTCAAAGAAAATAATAATACATTTGCAGGATTTTTCTCAATGGTATCCGGACTGGAAGTCAAAGACTCCTCTCTGATCCTCTATCTGAGAGATCCGTTTTATGCAGAATGGGCCAATATGCAGGAGAACCGAACAGGAATCTCCAATGTGCTCAGTACTTACGTCTTTCTTCCGGTTGATTTCCGCTTTGCGATCCTTACAGATACAGAGAAACCGGAAGATATGCTAAAACGTGAAAAAATGATGCGCAGATATCACACTCTGAAAAAGGATGAAACATATGGAACTGAATGATTATCAGAAAACAGCGGTTCTGGATGAACATAATGCCTGCCTGGTCCGCGCAAACGTAGGAAGCGGAAAAACAACGGTTCTTATCGAAAAGATCCGTTATCTTCACCAGCAGAAAAAAATCCCCCTGGAAAATATGATCGTTCTGACCTTTACAAATAAAGCAGCAGGCGAGATCAAAAACAGGCTGAAGATCCAAAATATAGAAGAAAACCCCTCGTCTCTTTTCTATGGAACATTCCACGGCATTGCCCTGAAGCTCCTTCAGGAAGTGCTTCCATTAGAAGAACTTGGCTACACAAAAGATTTCCAGGTCTGTCTGCCTGAAGAAGAACTGGAACTTGCCAATCAGCTGATCCACCAGCATACTCTCAGGATCAAATATAAAAACCGTCTTCGAAAAAGACTGGATCATAAATACAGGTCAGCCACATCCAGACAGCCCGAATACCAGGACGATTTTCCGAAACTGGTATCTCTCCTTACAGAAGAAAAACGGAAACAGAACAAAATGAGCTACGAAGACCTGTTGCAGTGTGCCACGAAACTTCTGAAAGATCATCCACAGCAACTTTTGCAGCTGAAATGGATCATCATTGATGAAGTGCAGGACTGCGATGAACTTCAGTTTGAACTGATTCGTCAATTAAAAAGACCGGAAGTCGGGCTTTTTGCAGTGGGCGATCCTAATCAGGTGATCTACAGCTGGCGTGGAAGTATGTTCAATATTTTTTATAAATTCCGTGAATTGTATCACGCAGAAGAACTATCCCTTCCTGTAAATTACCGTTCTTCCCAGACGATCCTGGCAGTTTCCAGAAGATTTCAGGAATCCGGGGATTCTCTTACCGGCGTACAGGAAGAAGGAGAAAAAATCTCTGTCAAAAATCATTACGATCCTTTTCAGGAAGCAGAATATCTGGCAGAAAAGATCCTTGCTCTTCATGAAAGAGGCGTTCCACTTGAGGAGGTCGCAGTGTTTTACAGGCTTCAGAGCCAGTCAGAGATCCTTTCAAAAGTTCTGGAAAAACATCAGATCCCATATGAAATCTCTCAGAAGAAAATCATTCAGGATATTCCGGTTCTTGCCTGGTTTCTTCATATACTGCGTTTTTTAAGCAATCATGAGGATCTTACCAGCGGAACTTATGTCCTTTGCGACAAAACTTTCGGGGAAGGATGGACCTCAAAAAAAGCCCGGACAGAGATTCTGAATTTTACACAAGGGAGTGTATTTCTCTCGAAATCCTTACTTTTTCAGGCCATGTGGGAGTATCGGGACACAGGCTCCGGCTACATAAATCTGTGGGAACAGCTTTCTCTGGAAAAATATCTCCGACCGTCTTCCAGCGACTATAAAGAAAACAGGAGGCAAATCCTTTCCCTGTTAAAGAAAATGGAATCCTATCACAGTATCAGGGATTTTCTTAATGATCTTGTACTGAATGGCATGGAACCGGAAAAAGATGCGGTTTCCGGAGAATCTGTAAAACTGATGACGCTCCATGCCTCCAAAGGGCTGGAATTCGATTACGTATTTATCATTGGTGTAAATGATGGGCTGATTCCCTTAAATAGCCGTGATGCTTCTACAGAAGAGGAAGAGAGGAGACTGTTTTATGTGGGAATGACAAGAGCAAGGAAATTCCTGGAATTATCTTTTTACATCAATCCCGGAACTGCGCGGGTATTTCCAGGTCCAGGTCGCTACCTTTCCAGTCTTCCGGAGAAATATCTTGCCCATCCGGCAGATGCCACAAGAGATACAAAAGAAGCTGCCCGGCACCTTCAGGACCTGAAAAAGATGATCCTGGAAGAAAAACTCCGAAAATTGGAAACACCGAAAGAATATGCCAGATCCCAGGAACAGGAAACTTCTTTATCCCCAGATGAAAAGACAGCATTGCCGGAAAACATCCCACCAGAAACACCAAAACAACTTGTAGAACATCCCAAATACGGCCGCGGGTCCATTATCTCCGAAACCGAAGATACCATTGTGATACAATTTGATGATTACGGCGAAAAAGAAATGCTAAAAGCCTTTTCACAGTTGAAAAAAATTCCAAACAATAATTGACAAATTTTCCGTATAAATATACACTAAAATTGTTAAAAAAATAAACACGGGCAAAGCAGCCGAAAGACTGTGGCGCAAAGCTATAGGGCCTGTAAAATGGCAGCCAGTTGCATAATTCAAAAGCACTATAGTTCTCTCTGTCTGAACATGGTGCTTTTTTTATTTTACCCCGTGGAGAGGAAATGGTGATGCAGATGGTGCACTTCTGATGTCCTATACGGCTCAGAAGCTGGCATGAACGGATATATACCAAAACCGGTAAGTATCAAGGATATCACAAGGACATTAAACGGAAATATCGTGTAAAAAACAACGAAGAACTGGATGGCGCAATTTACGAAATGCTGCAACTGCTTGGAAAATGCAGTGGTGCCGATCGAGTATATATTTTTGATAAAAAAGAAAAGAACCGAAAAGAATACTTCTGTCTTCAGTATGAATGGAAAAATGAGGACGACATATTAGAAAAAGAACAGTTATTTTCAGAAATCACGGTAGAGGATATTCCACATTGGACAGACGAACTGAAAAAAGGATTGACGATCCAGGTTACAGATCGTGAAGAACTTTCTCCTATGGAACAGGAATACAACCTGATGAAGAAACATCACACATATTCCCGCGTCCTCGCACCTATTTTCAGCAGAGACCATTTAAGCGGATTTATCGGAATGGATCATTTTTATAAAGGAATCTCAGAACTGTTTATTCATCAGCTTGCGTTCGTAGGTGCTCATCTGAATACAGCCAGGGAAAATCTCCGCATGTTTACGCTTCTGGGAAAAAATCTTGAAAGCATGGAAAAAGAACGTCAGATCCTGAATGTTCTCTGTGAGGACTGTACTTCTGTATATAAAGTCAATCTTCTGGATGATACTGCCGAAGTTGTAAAACTGGAACAGGGTGCCAACGCTCCGAAGATTCTGAAAAACAGAGAAAAAATCATACTTTGTTACTCAAAAGAACTGAAATACTATTATGATCATTTTGTCATAAAAGAATCCGCGCCGGATTTTTTGGAGACATTTGACTGTCAGAATCTGATAGGCGAGCTTAAAACCAGGGATAAGATCAGCCGCAGATATCAGTCCCGGGAAAATGCCAACAGGCATCAGTATTTTGAAATCAGAGCCACCAGACTTCCTTCTTCAACGGATTTTCCGGTTCTGATCGCTTTTCGTCATGTAGATGAGATCATAAAGGAGGAGCGAAATCATCAGAGAGAGCTGGAAGATTCTCTGGCAGAAGTGAAAATGAACAATGAGATCATATCCGCCATCAGTAAGATCTACTACATGATTTACCGGATCGACCTTCAGGATTTTTATTATGAGGAGATTACCGGCGGCAGTGAAAATCACCGTTTTACAGGAATGAAGGGAACCGCAGCTGCTCATATCACCAGTGATAGCAGCGAAAAAGTCGCGTCCAAATACAGGGCCATGGTAAAACAGTTTTATGACCTCTCCACTCTGAAAAAACGTCTGGAAAAAGAGGAGTCCATTGCAGTTGACTACCTTGCCACAGATAACAACTGGCATCTGGCCAGGTTTATTGTCCAGTCAAGAGCGGAAGATGGAACAGCCAGACAGGTTCTGCTTGTGATCCGCGTGATCAGTGAGGAAAAAAGGCGGGAAAAATATCTCATAGATGCGGTAGAAGAGGCCAACCGTGCCAATGAGGCAAAATCAGAGTTCCTTTCCAGAATGTCCCATGACATCCGGACTCCTATGAATGCCATTATGGGATTTACCAGAGTTGCAAGAAACCATCTCCATGAACCGGACAAAATACTGGACTGTCTGGATAAGATCAACTTAAGTGGAAGTAATCTGCAGCAGCTGATCAATGATGTCCTGGATATCTCCAGAATCGAAAGTGGGGAATTTCGCATTGATTCTGAGCCAGTAAAACTGTCTGAATTATGTAAACTTTACGAACAGAATATCCGTGGAACAGCAGAAGATAAGAACCAGAAATTTATCTGTAACCGACATGACATTATTTATGATACCGTGCTGTCTGACCGTCTGCGGATCGGTCAGATTTACATGAACCTGTTATCCAATGCAGTGAAGTATACTCCTGAGGGAGGAACGGTTGAACTGGAAGTTTATGAGGAACCATTTCCGGATAAAGATAAGATCCGCCTGGTTTCCATTGTCCGGGATAACGGGATTGGAATGAGCGAAAAATTCATGAAAGAAATGTATTCTCAGTTTTCCAGAGCAATTGATACAAGAGTGAATAAAGTACAGGGAAGCGGCCTGGGCCTTGCTATTGTAAAAAAGATCGTCGACCAGATGAACGGAACCATTGAAGCAACAAGCAGACTCCACGAGGGAACCACTTTCCGTGTGACTCTGGATGTACCTTTTATCAGGGAGCAGGAAGTATCAGAGACAACCGCGGAAATTCCGTTCTTCAAACTCAGGCCATCCAGGATCATAAAAACGCTTCTGATCGCAGAAGATAATGACCTGAATTATGAGATTCTGGAAGAACAGTTGGAAATGTACAGCATTCACTGTGTCCGGGCAGTAAATGGGAAAGAATGTGTACAGCTTTTTGAAATCGATCCCTCCGGAACATACGATGCCATTCTCATGGATATGCAGATGCCTGTGATGAATGGTCTTGATGCAACCAGGGCGATCCGCCGTCTTCCATCCCCGGAATCAAAACAGATCCCGATCATCGCACTGACTGCCAACGCCTATCTGGAAGATGTCCAGAAATGCAAAGAAGCAGGAATGAACGATCACATGTCCAAACCTGTACAGATAGAACAGATCATCCGAACTGTGGAGAGATGGATGAAATAATCGATATAGCAAATTCCAAATGCGCACGACAAACGCATGAGTAAATAAATTGTGAACACACCCCTTTTCTAGTAAAATA
>ERZ506769.1174-NODE-1174-length-15234-cov-7.221688_pt1 | contig 15234 bp, 17 predicted proteins | sample MGYA00513039_ERZ506769 | MGnify/ENA metagenome assembly ERZ506769 | reverse complement strand
CCCTCCATTTTCCCTGCTTATCCTGGGTGGAAGGCATGTTGACATACAGGCCGTTCTCGCCGGAGCAGATACGGAAGCCGTCGATCTTGAAACAGTCGCCAATCGTCACGTTGGCAAAGGCCAAGAGGTTCCCCATCGGGGCAATCGGGCGCACGGTTACATCCAGCTTCAAGCTTTCGGACGCCTGAGTGTCCGGCTGCATGGGTTCGGTATTGGTTTTACTCATAATGAAAGTTCCTCCTTGTTAAAATGTAGTTGTTACCCGCTAATGCGAGTTGAATATACTTTTAGATAACGAGCCTGTCTTAAAGAGGGCGAAGGCCAGCAGTACGGTATATCCCGCCGTGCCCCAGATCGCACCGTGAATATCGCCGGACGAGGGGATCGACTGGACCAGCACCGCGTAGATCGCGACGCATACCAGAATTAAGAACCCCTGGAATCCCAGAGCGAACAGGGAACGAAGGTAATTCGTCCCCATCTGTCCCCATTCACGGTTTGCCATTGTGGAAAACGGTATGGGTGCCAGGCTGACCGTGAGATATATTTCAATCATGCGGCCATAGACAATGACAAAGATCACAATAGACAGTACCCACATACACAGGTTGATGATGTTGGTTTCCAGCCATAAGCCGATCAGCTCCCACATCCCCATTGCTTCAAGCTGCGTTTCCAGGTCAGCCAGCGCCGCCGTGACATCCAGGTTCCCGTTTATCACGCCGGCGCTCCGCGATACCACATTTTGGGCGACATCAAACACCGCCATGACAATCGTAAAACAGTTGGTAAGCAGGTAGGTGGCTACAAAGGTCTTGAAGATCCACTTGAAGATGTTGAACGTATCAAAATCGTGCATGTTGTTCTTTTCCAAAATCATCTGAATCAGCTCATATACCAGCACAAAGGTCAGGATCATGCCCGCAATGGGAATGACGACGGTTTCAGAAAGATTCTGGATCATACTGAACACGCCGCCATTCCAGCCCTGCGGGGTCTGTCCGACCTGCCCGGCCACATCCGCGACCTGGCTGTTTACCGATTCAAAAATACTGGTGTACTGCCCGGTGATCGCTTCGATCAGGCCCTCTTTGATCCAGTCTGTTATCCAATCAAACAGACTGCCCATCGGCTATTAACTGAACAGGCCGGACAGGAGCGGAATCAGCGTGGCACCCACCAGGGCGATACCGCCGCCCGCCATAAGCTGCTTGATCCCCTGGGATTTTGCACCGGGGTTGTCGTTGCCGTAACCTTCCAAAAGGTTGATGACACCCCATGCGCCGAGACCCGCGCCCAGGGCGATCACGAGAATTTTCAGCGTGTCAATCGCGCTTGTAAAAAAAGCCATAAAGTTAATCCTCCTTAATGTTCATAGAATTTATTGTTGTGGCCGCATTGGGCCGGAAACGAAAAAAGCCGCCGCCATGTTCAAATAGAAAACCTACAAAAACATGACGGCAGCATAAGGGGCAGGACAAGACCTGCGGGGGATATTCAGTTGTCAGGGAGAATCACGAATCCGCAATAGGCGCCTCCTTTCCAAAGGGTATAGAAAAACCCGCCATACAATAAGGAAATGATACGGCGGGTTTTACGCGCTTGTCTGCGCTGCCAGTTCTTCCGGCGTGATCTCATAGTTGGGGTACAGCTCTCTGGGACGTACAGGCAGTCTTGTAGACAGGTATTTCTCTATGTCAAAGGCGTTCTTTTCGTCAAAATCCGAAAGATATTTGTAATTCGGGTGTTTGGTAATGTCATACTTCCGGGACAGGAAGGGACGCACGCCCCTGATCTGCAGGAGGCATTTTCCGCCGTCCATCACCGCAAGCTCGTCAACGGACATCAAATCTTTTCCCAGCTTTTGAAAGTTCTGCCCGTGGGATTCCTGGGTGCCCTTCGTGACGCTGGTGTTATATAGATCAATGGTTTCTTTCCCCAGCAGGGAGTTCCAGCTTTTCAAGGTGGTTTCCTCCTTACCTCCCAGGAAAAGAGAAGAATCACAGTTGCCGATGATCGTGTCCATGTTGTCCTTATAAAGCGCTTTGAGCTGACTCTGGGCCTGCAATACCAGGCAGGCGGATATTTCCCTGGAACGGATCGTTGCCATCAGCTTTTCCAGGTTCGGGATTTGGCCTATATTGGCCGCCTCGTCGATCAGGCACCGCACATGGACCGGGAGCCTGCCACCAAATTTATCATCCGCCCGCTCACAGAGCAGGTTGAATAGCTGGGTATAAGCCATACTGACAAGGAAATTAAAGGTCGCGTCCGTATCACTGATAATAAAGAACAGCGCCGTTTTCCTGTCGCCCACCAGGTCAAGTTCCAGCTCGTCATACATGGTGATCTCCCGGACTTCCTTAATGTCAAACGGGGCAAGCCTGGCGCCGCAGCTAATTAAGATCGACTTAGCCGTCTTGCCTGCGGCCAGCTTGTATTTTTTATACTGCCGGAGGGCAAAGTGATCCGGGTCTTTCTGCTCCAGTGCGTCAAACAGCAAATCTACCGCGTTCTTGAAAGTCTCGTCATCCTCCCGGACCTCCATAGCGTTTATCATTTCCACCAGCGTGGAAAAGTTCTGCTCATTGGAGGGCGCTTCATAATAGATGTAGCCGATCAGCGCCGTATAGAGCAGTGTTTCGGCCTTGACCCAGAAATCGTCTCCCGATTTCCCTTCGCCTTTCGTGTTGGCGATCAGCACCGTTACCAGTTTGAGAATGTCCTTCTCATTGTGGATATACGCAAAAGGGTTATAGTGCATACTCTTTGAGAAATTGATGGTGTTGAATACCTTGATTTTATACGGCTCATACACGATCTTACCATTCTTGCCACGGACCGGCTTTCCGTCCTTATCCAGCTTCGGTGTGCCCCGGCTTAACAGCTTTCCAACCTCAATCAAGACCGTGCCCTTCGGATCGGTAACGACATAGGAGCTGTGCATCTGCATGAGATTGGGCTTGATAAAAAACCTCGTTTTGCCGGAGCCGGAACCGCCGACCACCAGCACATTTTTATTCCGGGCGTTGGCCGGGTTCTTCGGCCTGCCGGACATCATAAGCCCCTCGCTCTGCGTCAGAATGATGTTGTTTTCCGGTTTTTGGTCCATAAACGGTGCAATATCCGTTTTGCTGCCCCAGCGGGCAGAACCGTATTCCACATTTTTACGGTACTTTTTTGCGTCTTTTCCTTTGAGATACACCGCCAGCCTCATAATGACCGCACCGCAGAGCCCCACCAGCCAATCCAGCGCCGCACCGGGCCACATGCTCTGAAAGGCCAAAGTGAAGCCTTCACTTAGCCCCAGCAGTTTTTGCGAAGCATCCGCTCCGGGAGCCAGCCGTACCGTCTGGCCCAGCTTTGCGAATACCAAAAGGAACAGAAGGTAAGGCAGGTGGAGGATCACCTGCTTTTTCAGGGTGACCGTATCTATCTTCAACGCTCCGGCCCTCCATGCTCCTTATTCTTTACCTTGTCACGGCCAAGCGCCTGTGCCAGCTCTTTGAATTTGGCAAGCTGGGAAAGCAGCGACGGCCTGGTGCTACGGGCAAGGTCTTTTCTTGTATATTCCTTAAATGCCGCGGTCAGGGCGTCCGCCTGGTTTGCCTTGAAATACACCGTCCATTTGGGCGGATCCGTGCCGGGGTCTTTTTCAATGTGATAGCGGACCTCATGCTTTTTGGCGATCCGTTCAAAAGAGCGAATCCGTCCGGTCACTTCAATGGTACTGGCGCCGGGGTCCCTGGCGGTCAGCCGCTTCATGCTGTTGCGGCCAACTTTCGGGGTATTGCGGCTATGCTCCATCTTTTGAAGCGCGGCGGCAATGGCCGCTTTCAGCACCCGCCCGGACAGCTTTGCCGCCTGGACCGTGACCGACATGGTTCTTTGTTCAATATCTTCCTGCACCTACATCCTCCTTCCTGAAAAAATATAGTCTGTTCATTACCGTGCCTCACTTAGTACCTGCTGGCGCGGGGCGTGTTCGTGGGCTTTTTCCGCCTGTTCGATCTGAATCCGGGCGTGCCGAAGGAGCGTCTTAATCATGGAAGCCGGTTCTTTCACTTCCGAAAGGTGCTCCGTCATGCCTTTGCACTCGTCTGGCAGATAATCCGCCATTGCTTTACAGGCATCTTCCAGACTTCCGATGAATCCCCAGCAGCTATCCGACAGCTCGCCGTTTTTATACAGCTCAAAGCCATAACACTCACCCCGGAGATAGGCGTCATACTCAGCAACCTCGCCCCTAAGCAAATCCTCGGCTTTTTTTCGGAGGGCGCCGGTCATTTTCTCCCCGCCGAACTCTTTCAGCACATCCTCTTTGGAAACATACACCCAACCTACCTGCCCGCTGTCCCAGGGATCGTGGAAACTCTCTGTCTGCATGGCAAGGCCGCTGTGGTCCAGAAGGTACAGGGGCATCACAACGTATTTTTCAGAGATCACCCGGAGCATGGCATCATCCACGGCACGGGGGTCGGGGTGGTCGCCAGTCATTTTCCGGCTCCAGACCATATTTACCATGCGCTCATAGCGTTCCGTGCCGCGCTCATTGTTGCCAACGGTGTTTAAGTACATTTCCCGCAGAAAATCGTCCTTGTCAATATAGTTGTGGTGGTCGCCCAGGGCATAGCGGGGGTGGAAGCATACCATTGTCCCGAAGTTGTCATTAACTTCACGAGGGCTGATCAGCATATCGTCCGGCTGCACCATTAAGGCATAGGGTTCCTGTTCTGCCATCAGCATAAGCCATCAGCTCCTTTCCGGTTCTTTCTTTTTCTCCGGCGTCTTAGGTTCTGCCTTTGCCGCCTGTTTCTTAGCGTCGTCAAGCAGCTCCCGCAGCGACACATCCCGCTTTGCCTCCGGCTGCCGGGCGCCGCCCAAAAAATCCGGCACTTCCTTAAACCCAATGCTGTCCACATAGTAGGCGGTGTCGCTGCCTTTTTCGTGGAGCACTACTACATCAGAGACAGAAAGGGAATGCCCCTTAAAATCCTCCGGGTGGTCGATGTTAAAGCGGGTATAAATATCTTCCAGTGTTTCGCCGGGCGAAAGCTCCGCCGCATAGACCATCTGGTAATTGTCCCTGTCTACCGGGAGCCCTTTCTTTTCCAGCCAATCAAGGGACATAAAGCGCAGGTCATCGGTGCTGTCCGATAAGTCAAGCTGGTAAATGGAGTAGGCGCTGATCCCGTATTCTTTTTCATAGGCGGCAATGCGATCCAGCAGCGGCCCGGCCTCGCCGTTCAGGTGTTCCTCCTGAATGACAGTTGCCATCCTCATGCGTATCTTTCCGGTCTGCCCGGAAAGGAGTTCGTCCGCCATGCGTTCTTTTTCCTCATGGAAAACGGGGTGCATATCCGCATAAGCGTCACTGTACTGCCGCAGGAACACATCCAGGTCAAAGGCCAGGTCCGTGGACTCGTCCAGCCGCATTTCTTCCCGCTGTGCCTCCTGTGCGGCCATCTGCGCCCGCTGTGCCTCCTGTTCTTCAGGGGAAGGGACCGGCTGCTTGACTGCCAGGATTTTCCCGGCAATGCGGACAAACTGCTCCGGGTGCTCAAACTGCTGCCGGTATTTCTCCATAAGGTCTGCTGGAAGGTCTGTAAAATCTTCCTCGCCAAGCCCGCAGAGAAAGAAATTCCCTGCAACAATGTCATAGATATTGCCCTCGTCATCATGGAGAGCACGGTTCAGGGGAAGCCCCATGTATTTGCCTTCCTCGTTACAGATCAAGGCAACCGGGTCATCGTAAGGGTAAACAGCCTGAATGTCCCCGCCGACAGCGGCCTGCAATGGCTCCAGACCTTCGCCAATTTCTGCCGCATAGGGGACTTTCCCAGGCTCCACCATTAAAACTTTCATAACTGCATATCCTCCTTCTTTTTATTCGGCTTTGCCTGCCGCCTGCCTTCTTCCCGTTCTTTCCCTGGCTGCGTTTTGGAAGCGGTAAGCCTGCTTACGACAGAACCCTTCGCCGCATTCTCCGCCTCAATCTCTTTTGCGGACAGCCTGCGAAAACTGTCTGTGTCCGGGATAAGGGCAAGCCCGCTGCCATTGTCCCATTTCACATGAATCTGAGACTGGTCATCCACATAGTTAACCGTTCCCCTCATTCCTGCCGGAATCGGTGCAAACGGATCATCCATCCCAATCAGTTCCAGCCTTGTACCGGGAGGGTATGACTGCCGGTAAGATTCTGCCATGCGGCGGTTCTTTTCCCACTCATTCATAAGCTGCTCCTTTCTTCTGACTGATATTTTTCTCCCTGTCGGACCGGCTGCCCGGATTCTTTTGCGTCCAGCTTCGCCGCCGCCAGTTTCCCCAGCACGGAAGGCTTTTCCGCCTTTTCGGGCAAAGAAATATCGCCCTCCGAAACCTCGGCGGCGGTGTGCTCTGCCTTGACCGGTTCCTGGCCCTCCACGGTATAACCGGGAAGGAGGGTACCGTGAACGGTAAAGTGGTGCTCATATTCTTTTGGAATCTGCGGAGAGATTTCTGTAAACAGGTGGGAGTAGGCTTTCTTGCGCCCATCCAGGTATTTCATAGCGGCGGCTTTGTCGGTATAGCGTTTCTGGTTCTGCCCGGCGATCTTTTCCCCATATCCCTCCTTCGGGGAATTCACATACACATCCCATGTCACATACCAGGCAACCGGGACGCTTTGCTTCGTTTCCCGGTCATATTTGGTATCTTCCCAAACGCTGCATGTCATCTTATAGACACGGTTGCTGATTTCCTCGGCGTCCCGCCAGTTGCCGGTTTTGCGCCATTCATTTCCCGTATGTGCAACCTCCGGGGTCCGCAGGTATTCCAGCGAGCGGTTCAATTTCTGTGTGACTGCCGCCTGCTGTTCCCATTGTTTTGCCGCCGCCTGCACGATTGCAAGGGCTTTCTGCTCGCCGTCTATGCTGTCCTGACGCAATGCCTCCAGTGCATCCGCACCCTGCGTAATCAGGGAAGATATATCCACATCCTCACAATATACGTTGTGCTCCAATTTGAGCTGGCTGCCTTCCGTTAGATAGTCAAACCGGTAAACCTGATAATCCTTGTTTTCTTCCAATGTTTCACCTCCTTAAATCTCCGGCGCGTGGGACTTTTTAGGAGCCGCCTGCGCCGGGGTACTTTTTTCTGCCGATCTTGCCGCCGCAAGTTGCCCGATCACCGAAGGGCGTTCCATCGTAAATATGGTAATCTGCTCATTTTCAGCCAACGGTACAGCCTGCACCGCAAGGGGCAGCGTTGTTTCCGCATGGGTAAGGGTGTGCTGCAATTTCAAATCTGCCACGATCTCGTCAAACACCGCGTTGATCGCCCTGCGTTCCTCACCCTGGGGATAGGCTTTCAAAACCTCTGTTTCCCCGGATTTATCCATGACAAGGGCTACCGCGCAATCCGCATGGCCGGCCAGATAATCAGAAGCATAGGGCAGCTTATCCTTGATATAACAGGCAAAAGCCCTGGCCGTCATTTCCGTGTTGCTGTCCCAATAGCCGCCGTCTTTCTCGCATTCTTTTCCCATTTTTACGGAATTGCGGTAGTAGTCGGTCTCTGTCCGCCCGATCTGCGGGGTTTCCTGTTCCTGCATCCTGTGAAGCATCCGCTCGAACATTTCCAAACGTTCACGATCACTTTTGGGAATCACATGGCCGCTGACGGATTTCTTTAAGGCGCTGATCTGATCCACAGAACCGACCTCCCCGGAAAGGAAAGCGTCTTTTAATGCCACATACTGTTCCAGCGTACTTTCATTGCCGTACCGCTTCAAGGAGCCAAGCACCGCCGAATCCAGCCAGCTTGCCGCGTTTTTCTTTGTCCGGCTGTTCTGTGCCTCGGTGCGTTTGGCCGCCTGCTCCGGCGTCTCCGGTTTGTACTTCATGGTATCAATGAGCTTTTGGAACAATGGGTAAAGGCGGGGCTGTTCTGAGAGCATCCCTTTCGCGCCCATCTTTGCCCCCAAATAGTCGTCAAAGCCGTGCCACCATTCATGCGCCAGGGAACCGGCCCCGTGCATCTTCGTAAGGTTGATGACCTTGCGGAGCGGTTCATAATGGGCCGCGGCGTTGCCGCTGCCCCTGGCACCGAAAGCGATAGCAAGCGTGCCGCCAAAGGCAATATCCTGATCGCTGATCTGTAAGGCAGCCGCCAGGTCTTTCAGTGCTTCAAATCCCATGTTCAGGGACGCCTGCCGGTCATTCTGGTTCATCCAGTTTCCAAATTCGCCGCCCCGGAAGCCGAAAGTGTCAAGATAATGCTGTCCGGTGATCTCCTGACCGCTCCGGTAGTCCGGCCCGGTCCGTCTCACATGCGCAAGCTGCGGAGGGGTAAACCGGACCTTTCCGCCTTTGCTCCGCTGCCGGGCAAAATCCTGTACCCATTTCAGGGCTGCCTCACGGGATTCCAAATTTGTCTGCAAAATGGAATAGCCTTTCGTCACATAATAGGTGCCGGGTTTCCAGTCGTTATTTCTGGAATAGGTGTTTTTCCCGTCATTGAAGTGGATCGCATAGCCCTTTGGCATCTTCTGGTCTTTGGAAACGCCAAACTGTTCCTGCTGCGCCTTTTGCGTGAAATCCCGGTCAAAGTGAGAAGCGGAGCGGATATGTAAGGCCTGCACCAGCTTATTGGTAATGACCGGGTTATCCAGGGATTTCTTCGTAGCGCGGTAATGGGTTCCGCTGGCCCAGCCCTGCACCTGCTCCACATATCCATTTTGTATCAGAAAGCGGTCATAGGCTTGCATAGCGTCATCCAGTGTGCGCACATCCTCGATCACGGCCTGTAGCTGCCGGACGGTCTCAATATATTCCTCCTGCCTGGCACGCCTGAGCTCCGGGGTTTTGTCACTGTACCGGTATTGGGGAGAAGCCCCCAGGCTGTCCCGTGCCTTTTTGATGAAATAGACAACGCCGAGGGGAACGCCATCGTCAAGCATGGCCTGATAGTCCGGTTTCTTCCAGACATTATCCTTCTTGACGAATTTCTCCGCCTCCCGCTCATTCATGGCGCCCAGGTCGTCTACATACAGGCCGCGGTCTTTCCAGAGGTCTTTTTTCGCACCTCCGATCTTTTCCCCAAAATCCTCATGCTGTAAATTTTCTGCCAAACATTATCACCTCCAGTCTGTGCGAAAACTTAACGCAATCATTTATAAGCATTTCCATCCTCCGGGTGCTGTCCGCCGGCAATCTTGCTCACGATTTCCGGCCCGGTTTCATAAATTTGCATCAGGCGCTTGGCCGTGCCGCTGGGCTGAACGGCGCCGCTGGTCCAGAGCCGGACAGTGGAGGGCGTAACGTTCATCAGAAGCGCAAAGCCCTTTTCGTTCATATCCAATTTTTCCATCAAAGCCTTAACCATATCGGGGCCATATTCCGGGCACCGGGCGGCTTCGGCGATCATTTGCAAAGCGGTATTTTCTGTCTTCGTCATGTTAAAATCCTCCTGTTAAATTGAAATAGCCGCCTGTTTCTGGCGGCATTGTAGTTGACGGCCTTTAATTTGTTCCCTGATATGTTGCAGCTTTTCGTTATAGTCCTTTCCGACGCGGGGCGGGTTGACGCTCACCCGGATATGCTTAAACCGCTGATCCTCATGGAGCATGGCTTTGATTTTCCGGGCATTGGTAAGGCCGCCAAGATCATTGTCCATGTAAAGCGTGACCCGCTTTATTTCCGGGTGGCGTTCCAGAAACGCGGTCAGCGCCACATGGGAGGTGCCTCCCAGGGATAAGCGGTAGCCATTCCATTTCCAGCCTTCGAGCTCTTGCAGCGTGGCATGGGAAAGTGCGTCAATGGGAGCCTCAAAAACGGCCACATGGCGGCTGCCCGGATTCTGCGGTGGGTAGCAGAAGCTAAATTCCTTGTCACTGCCATAAACATCCTTTTTGAGATTGCCGGTGATACCGCGCATACAGGCAAACTTCGCTTTCCCCGCGTTGTCTTTTCCGACAAACACGCAGACCGGTTCGCCATGATACCGGGCCTCATAGAAAAGCCCGTTCCGAAAGCACCGGCTGATCACATCCGAACTGATCCCGCGCCGCTGCAAATACGAAACAGCGGCGGTAGCACACCGTCTGGCCCAGGGCAGCGTAAACGGTTTCTTTTCCGGCTCTCTCTGTGCCTGCTTTGCCGCCGCGCTTTGGTAAGCCGGCGTCTGCCGTATTTCTCCGCCTGCCAGTGCTTGAACCGCATCCACCAGACCATAGCCCCGAATCTGGATCAGGTAATCCAGGGCGTTAATACTGCGGCCCCGGCTGTTCCAGTACCAGTACCGTTTCCCGGTCACATAGACCAGGCTGTCATGCTCCTTGTGCCGGTAATTGGGGCCGTCCCGTTTGAGCACGCCGGGCTCATGGGATTGCAGCCAGGCGAACAGGTCCGCCTCCCGTGCCGCCTGAATCTGCTCTTTGGTTACACCGGGCATGGTGTCGGCACAGATTTTCGTTTCATCGTGCTTCGCCTCCTTCCTGTGATGATATGAAAAAAGACGCCTGAAAGCGCCTAACAGCCGTACAGGTCATGGTTGACCTCCGCACGGTAATAGCTATCCATTGTTGCCGGCGCGTTATACAGCGCTGCCAGCAGATAAGCCTTGATGTTGTTGACCTTCGTAACGTTCTTGTCGATACAGTCAAAAACATACTCCAGGTGGTCGGAATTGATCTTTAAGAACCGGCTCCTGACAACCTCCCGTGGGAAGTCGTCTCCGGCAATGCGGATATAGGGCCGTCTTGACAGCACCGTTTCCAGCATAAGCTCCACAGTCTCGTCCATGCGTTCCTGCCCATAGCGGGGAACCAGAAAGTCATACTCAATATTCTCTTTGATAATTCCACGGTATGCCTCTGCCATATCCATCCTATCAATCCCATCCTGACAGCCTGCCGTTTCCGGCTCTTCCGGATAGATTGATTGATGTGTCCTTGATATATCCGTTTTTGATTTTTTAGTTTTTTGTGGATTAGTATTTAATTGTGCGGGATTTTCCTGTTCAGGTTCCGCCTGTTCAGGTTTTGCCTGTCTTGGATTTACCTGTCTTGGATTTTCCCGTTTAGGTGAAACACCTTGTTTTACGCCGGTTACAGGCTTTTCGTGGATCGTGTACTCAATATCGCCGAGCTGTCCGTTCTCATTGCGGAGGCGCTGCCTGGTGAGATACCCGTGCCGTTCCAGCTCCTTCAGGGCGGTGGTAATGGAATCCACGCCATCCCTGCAAATGTGGGCCAGCCCCTTTGTGGTATAATCCCAATCTTCCGGCAGCGACAGCATAAGGGAAAGAAGCCCCTTCGCCTTTAAGGACAGTTCCGTATTGCGCAGGTGGTGATTGCTCATAACCGTAAAGTCCTTCGTTTTCTCTACACGGAATACAGCCATTTCACAGCCTCCTTTCTTCGGTTATTCCGTTACAAAGCGCGGTCCCTGCGGTCATAATGGAGATGGCCGCCTGAGACCTTCGCATGATTTTTCAGTTTGACTTCGCCCCGTTCCTGGCTCTCTAAGAATTTCTGATAGCCGGCCTCCGTAAGAAACAGGCGCATTTTATCGCCCTTATCCCCAACAGGGGAATCATAGGACAGCACATCAAAGACGATCATGTGCTTAACCTCCGGGTCAAAGCGTTCCAGCCCCATGATGTCATGCCCCTTTAATTTCTCCGCGCCGGACTGCTGCCTGGCCTCGGCGATCCTTTCCCCGATAGTCCGGGGCGGGTGGGGCAGCCGGTAATTCTTCTGAATGTCCCGCACCAAATCCATGCACTCACGGTCCGACAGAACACGCACCTTTGCCATAAGGCTTTCCGCCGCCTCCCGCAGCTCGGAATTGTTTGAATATCGCACGGTCATGTAAAGCTCATTCAGAACCTTTGCCTGACAGTCTCCTTCGGCCTGAAAGAGCATCTTTTTTTCCATTTCGTTCAGTTCCATGTGTGGCTCCTTTCTTCTAAAAATCTGCATGAAAAAAGGGCGTCCACCTAAAAAGATGAAACGCCCACGGCAATCAGCGGCCAGGCAAAATGCCGGACCGCTGGCACTATTCGGTTTTGTCGTTAATGTAACAGCCTCCTTTTTTCGTCAATTTTCTCGCCATATTTCAACTTGGGAAAAGGAATTGAATAGACGGCGACAAACGCTGAAACCCCTTGAAAATCAAGGCTTTTTCCGTTTGTCGTTATTATACCGTAATGGCACACCTTCGCAACGATGGCGCTGCAAAACGGCGTGGACGTGAAAACGGTGTCCTCGATGCTGGGCCACTACTCGGCGGGCTTTACGCTGGACACCTATGCCCACGTCACCACCGACGCACAGCTCAAGGCGGCGCAAACCATGGGGAGCATCCTCTCCCGTGCTGTCTGACGGTTTCCGCTATCCGCTCCCGTTGGGGTCAGCGTTTGGGTCAGAAAAAAGCAGCGGAAGAAAACAACAACTTATGCAAACAAAAAGACCCGAAGCCTTACGGTTTCGGGTCTTTTTGGCACGCCGTGAGGGATTCGAACCCCCGGCCTTCTGGTCCGTAGCCAGACGCTCTATCCAGCTGAGCTAACGGCGCATGTCGTACTGACGACTTTGTTATAATAACACAGGTTGTCCGGGAATGCAAGCTTTTTTTTCAAAAAATTTCAATTTTTTTCGGGAGCCGCGAGCCGCACGGTTCGCGGCCCCCGATAGAGACTTGCAAAAGGGGGAGAATTACTCCTCGTCCTCGCCATCCTCGACGGCGTTGGCCAGATCGCTCAGGTCGAACTCCAGCTTCTCGCCGCAGTTCGGGCACTTGATCTCGCCGGACTCCAGAACGCTCTCGTCGAAGAAGATCTGCTCCTCGCAGCAGGGGCAGGTCGTGGTGAAGCAGTCCTCGGACTCATCGTCCTCGTCATAGTCCTCTTCATCCTCGTCCTCGTCGTCCATCTCGTAGATGGTCTCCTCGACATCGGACAGGTCGTCGCTCACGGCGTCCAGACCGTCCTCGACGTCGCAGAGCTCGTCGTCGATCTCGGAGAACTTCTCGGACATGTCATCGAGCACGTCGATGATGGCGGCAATGAGCTTGCCCTCCTTGGACTCGGTGTCAAGAGCCAGACCCTCGGCCAGACCCTTCAGATAAGCTACCTTCTGGGAAATTTCCATCTTTATGCTCCTTTCTCAGTGCAGAAACGGGGGGATTGCTTACTTGGCGCGGGACAGATACTCGCCGGTGCGGGTGTCGATCACGATCTTGTCGCCGATGTTGATGAACAGGGGCACCTTGACCTCGGCGCCGGTCTCAACGGTGGCGGGCTTGAGGGTGTTGGTGGCGGTGTTGCCGGCCAGACCGGGCTCCGTCTCGGTGACCTCGAGCTCCATGAAGTTCGGGCACTCCAGGCCGAACACGTTGCCCTTGTAGCTCAGAACCTTGCAGACGGTGTTCTCGGTCACGAAGCGGAACGCGTCGCCCAGCAGATCCTTGCCGAGGGGGATCATGTCGAAGGTCTCCTGATCCATGAAGTAGTACAGATCGCCGTCGTTGTAGCTGTAGGCCATGTCCTTGCGCTCAACAAAGGCCTCCTCAAACTTCGCGGTGGGATTGAAGGACGTCTCGGTGACGGCACCGGTGACGATGTTCTTCATCTTGGTGCGCACGAAAGCCGCGCCCTTGCCGGGCTTGACGTGCTGGAACTCGACGACCTGCATGATCTTGCCGTCCATCTCAAAGGTTTTGCCGTTGCGGAAATCGCCGGCGGTAATAGTAGCCATAGTGTAATCCTCCCATATTGATGGGAAAATATCCGAATATTTTCCCGAATTTACATCATATGCCAAATAGCCTTAAATATTCTACATGATATAGTTGCGTTTGGCAAGTGGTTTAGCGAAAAAAATGTGCCTGCGGGGTGTTATTTCTCCCACGCGAGAGCCTTGAAAGGGCCCTGGAGTGCATGCAGCACCTTCTGCCACGGCGTGACCGCGCCGCCCATCGGTTCGACCATGAGCGCGAGGCAGCCATTCAGGTTCGCGCCGAGCATATCGGTCAGCAGCTTGTCGCCGAGCATGGCCGTTTCACCCGCGGGAACGCCCGTCAGCGCGCGAGCACGGCGGAAGCCCGGCGGCCACGGCTTTTTGGCCCAGCCGATATAGCGGATGCCGAGATCCTTGCAGAACCGCTCGACGCGAACGGGGCTGCGGTTGTTCGAGAGGATCATCACCTCGATGCCCGCGCGCTGCATGGAGGCGATCCAGGCGCGCACGGCCTCGTCCGGCGCGGGGCAGGACTTCGGCGCGAGGGTGAAATCGAGGTCGCTGAGCAGCAGGCGCACGCCCCTGTCCGCGAGATACTCCGGCGTGACAGCGGCATAGCTTGAAAAGACCCGCGCGGGGACAAGAGAAAGCGACATAGAAGAAGCTCCTGTTTCATAGATTGGATACGATTAGAATACCATTTTTTCCATCGGAAAACAAGGGGGGACGGGTGTGGAGATCTTTGTGCTGTCGGAGCCCGCGCAGCTGCGCGCGGCCATGGCGTATACAAGCTACATCGCCCACGCGGCCTCCACGCTCACGGTGCAGGGACGGCTGGAGACGCGCGGGCTGCCGCCGACGCTGCGCGGCGGACTGCTGGCGGTGGAGGACGCGGGCGGCGCGGGAGCGGATGCAGAGGAGACAGCGCGGACAATTGCGCAGCTTTGTGTGCAGCGGAGCTTCCGGGGTACGGTGCTCACGGCGGCCGCGCCGCGGGAGCGTCTCTGTTTGCCGCTGGCGGGGGCGCTCGAACGGGCGCTGGAGACGGCGGGACGGCGGCTGCTGGTGTCGGAGGTGTATGCATCGGACGTGGAGCGCGCGGCGGTTGTGGTCGGGACGGCGCTCTCCGGGGGAGATCTGCGCGGGCGGCTGGAAGCGTGCACCGGGCGCTGGGGCGCGGAGCGGCTCGCGGTGCGCGTTGAGCGCACGCGGATGGACTTCCCGATCCCGTGCCCGACGGGGGAGGGGCGGCCGCTCACGCAGGAGCAGCTGCACGCGCTTGCGCGCGGGCACAGTATTTTCTTCTCCGAGCCGCTCTGCGCGCGGTATTTCACCTGCAGCGCGGGCGGCGCGCCGCACTTTGTGCTCTTCGACGACGCGGACACGATCCGGCGCAAGCTCGCCGTCGCGGCGGAGCTGGGGATCGGAACGGCACTGCTGGACTACGGGCAGACGGCGGATGTGCTGGCGCAGATTTTTGGCGATGTGCGGGGGTAGGGGGGATGCCGGCGGGG
>ERZ506769.1148-NODE-1148-length-15487-cov-5.797758_pt1 | contig 15487 bp, 17 predicted proteins | sample MGYA00513039_ERZ506769 | MGnify/ENA metagenome assembly ERZ506769 | reverse complement strand
GTCGTTATACTTTCACAGACCGTGCGTCAATTAAGGCAGAAGCTAAGGTTTCAAGTCCAGAGTTAGCCTACTATGACAAGGGCATGAGTGTTAACTATGACAAAGTTTTGACAGCCGATGGGCACACATGGCTTTCATATGTGGCAGCGAGTGGCAACCGTCGTTATGTTGATATTGCTTAATGAAGTAATGAATCAGGTTGGACAATGTGTCCAGCCTTTTTTGATAGCCTTTCTTTATCATGAGATTGAATTTTTCAATTTTTGTGACGTCTTTTGGAGTGCTATAATGGTTAATATAGAATCGAGGTTACTATGAAAATTGCATTGGTACAGATGGATGTTGCTCACGGAAAGCCTGTGGAAAATAAAAAGCACGTGAAAGAGATGTTGGAAAGGACGCTTGATGACAATCCCGATGTCATTGTGCTTCCTGAAATGTGGAATACTGGCTATGCTTTAGATGAACTGGATGGGCTTGCAGATAAGGATGGTTTGAATTCTCAAGAACTCTTGTCTCATTTTGCTAGGAAACATGCTGTGGCTATTATCGGAGGGTCCGTTGCTATTGAGAAGGATGGCAAATTCTACAACACAACCTATGTCTACAATAAGTCTGGGGACCTAATCAATACTTATAGCAAGGTCCATCTCTTTGGCCTCATGGCAGAGGACCAGTACATGTCTGCTGGGTCTTCGGAGTCTGTATTTGAGCTTGATGGTGTGATAGCTGCTAGTGTCATTTGTTATGATATACGTTTTCCTGAATGGGTGCGGACACAGATGGCACAAGGAGCCAAGGTACTTTTTGTGGTAGCGCAGTGGCCAGAACCTCGTGTGCAACAATGGGAGATTTTGTTAAAGGCGCGTGCGGTTGAAAATCAAGCTTTTGTAGTTGCGGTTAATCGTGTCGGAACAGGACCAGACGATGTCTTTTCAGGGCATTCTATGGTTATCGATCCACTTGGAAATGTGGTCTTGCAATCCAAGGAGCATGAGGAGGGCATTTTTACGGCCGATATTAATCTTGAAGAGGTAGATAAGGTTCGAGGTCAGATTCCTGTTTTTGAGGATCGTCGCACGGACTTGTATCATTAAGGAGCGTTTATGTTATTTGAAGAATCGGACTTATTGAAGGCATTGCCAGAACAGTTTTTTGCAGGTTTGGTTGCTAAGGTTAATGCCAAGGTGGCGGAAGGAGCAGATGTGATCAATCTTGGTCAGGGCAATCCCGACCAACCGACCTATGACCATATTGTTGAGGCGCTGTGTCTTTCAGCGAAAAATCCTGCTAGCCATAAGTATTCACAGTTTCGAGGCAATCGTCCCTTTAAGGAAGCAGCTGCTAGTTTTTACAAGAAACATTATGGGGTCAATTTAGACGCAGAGCGTGAGATTTGTGTCATGGGTGGAGCTAAAATTGGACTAGTGGAATTGCCTCTAGCTTTGATGAATCCTGGCGACCTCTTGCTCTTGCCTGACCCAGGTTATCCAGATTACTTGTCAGGAGTGAGTTTAGGCCGTGTGACCTATGAAACCTTTCCTTTGGCCGCTGAAAATGATTTCTTGCCAGATTTGGATGCCATTCCTGAGGAGACAGCTCGCCGAGCTAAGTTTATCTATATCAATTATCCGAATAATCCGACGGGGGCTGTGGCGACTAAGGCCTTTTATGAAAAGTTGGTTGCTTGGGCTAAGACCTACGAAGTAGGAGTGGTGAGTGATTTGGCTTACGGAGCTTTGGGGTATCAGGGTTATGAGAATCCTAGCTTTTTATCAACGCCTGGTGCTAAAGATGTGGGGATTGAGTTCTATACTTTCTCGAAAACCTTCAATATGGCTGGTTGGCGTCTGGCCTTTGCGGCTGGGAATGAGCAAATGATTGAAGCCTTAAATCTGATTCAAGACCATCTTTTTGTGGGAATCTTTCCTGCCTTGCAGGAGGCTGGGATTGCAGCTCTCTTAGACCCTAAATCTGAGGAGGCTGTTGCCCAACTGAATGCGACTTATGATAGCCGTCGAGATGCTTTTGTTCAGGCAGCTGCTAAGATTGGCTGGCAGGCCTTTCCATCCAGAGGTTCTTTCTATGCTTGGATGCCTGTGCCAGAGGGGTACACCAGTGAGAGTTTTGCGGATCTTTTACTTGAGAAGGTCCATGTTGCTGTGGCACCAGGTAAAGGATTTGGTCCTGCGGGTGATGCTTATGTTCGTATTGGGCTTTTGGTAGAGCCAGAGCGTCTGGTCGAAGCGGTCGATCGTATTGCCAACTTGCATTTATTTAATAACTAGATAGCAATTATGAAAACAAGTAGTTGAAAAAGACTGCTTGTTTTTTCATATTAATTACATGTTCCTCTTGACAAATGAATAAAAATGCAATAAACTAGTTACATATTTATTCAAAAGGAGTGCATAAATGAAAGTTTCAATCGTTGGTATCACTGGTTATAGTGGTTTAGAGTTAGTTAAAATTTTGAATAATCATAAAAAAGTGGAACTTGTTTCTATTCACGCAACCAAGGAAGTGGGCCGACGATTGTCTGATGTGTATCCCTATCTGACAGGTGTTTGTGACTTAGATATTGAAGCTTACAATGCGGAAACGATTATGAAAAAGGCGGATTTGGTTTTCTTTGCCACACCTTCAGGAGTTGCTAGTTCGCTTGCAGAGGAATTTGTTCAAGCTGATTTTCCTGTTATTGATTTATCTGGGGATCATCGCTTGCCGGCAAATGTTTATCAAGAATGGTATAAAAAATCACCTGCTAAGCAGAGTGTTTTGAATAAATTTACATACGCATTATCAGAATATACAGATGTGAAGGATAAGAAATTTATCGCCAATCCTGGATGCTATGCAACAGCGACGGAGCTGGCCCTGATTCCTTTGGTTGCTTCTGGTCTGATTGAGACGGATAGTGTCATTGTGGATGCCAAGTCTGGTTTAACTGGTGCGGGTAAGGCTTTGAGTGAGTCTAGTCATTTTGTCAATGTTCACGATAATTACGTGACTTATAAACTCAATCATCATCAGCATATTCCTGAAATTGTTCAAACCTTGCAGACCTTTAATCCGGAAATGCCTGAGATTCAGTTTTCAACGTCGCTTTTACCAGTTAATCGCGGAATCATGGCTACGGTTTATTGTAAGTTGAAGAAGGATGTGACTGTAGCTGATGTGGCTTCAGCATTCACAAAGGCTTATAGCGATAAACCCTTTGTACGTGTTCAAGACAGCTTGCCAGAACTGCACAACGTAATCGGATCGAATTTTACAGATATCGGCTTTGCCTACAATGAAAAAACCAATGTTCTGACAGTTATTTCAGTCATTGATAATCTGCTTAAAGGAGCAGCTGGACAGGCAGTGCAAAATCTCAACCTCATGCAGGGGTGGGATGAGACAGAAGGTTTGCTTATGACACCGTCATACTTATAGAGGTAAGCATAGAGTTAGGAGAAAAAATATGAAAGTCATCGATGGAACAATTGCTAGTCCGCTGGGATTCTCAGCAGATGGGCTACATGCAGGATTTAAAAAGAGAAAAATGGATTTTGGTTGGATTGTCTCTGAAAAACCAGCCAGTGTTGCAGGTGTTTACACGACCAATAAGGTGATTGCAGCTCCTCTGATTGTGACCAAGACCTCGGTGAAAAAAGCTGGGAAAATGAAGGCTATCGTTGTTAACTCAGGTGTAGCCAATTCTTGTACAGGGACTCAAGGTTTGGAGGATGCCTACACCATGCAGGAGTGGACCGCTGAAAAGCTAGGTGTTGAACCAGAGTTGGTTGGTGTAGCATCTACAGGGATTATCGGTGAGTTGCTACCAATGGATACCTTGAAAAATGGTCTTTCCAAGATAGTGGTTAATGGGAATGCTGATGATTTTGCCAAGGCGATTTTGACGACTGATACAGCGACTAAGACCATTGCTGTGACGGAGACCTTTGGACGTGATGTGGTCACTATGGCTGGTGTCGCTAAGGGCTCAGGGATGATTCACCCTAATATGGCGACCATGCTTGGATTTGTTACTTGTGATGCTAATATTTCTAGTGACACCCTGCAATTGGCCTTGAGCCAAAATGTGGAAAAGACCTTTAATCAGATTACAGTTGACGGAGATACTTCAACTAATGATATGGTTCTTGTCATGTCCAATGGCTGTACACTCAACGAAGAGATTTTGCCAGATACACCAGAGTTCGATAAATTTTCGAAGATGTTAAATTTCGTGATGCAAGAGTTGGCTAAGAAAATTGCCAAGGATGGTGAAGGTGCCAATAAACTCATCCAAGTTGATGTGGTCAATGCCCCTAATGCCCTTGATGCACGTATGATGGCCAAATCTGTTGTCGGTTCAAGCCTAGTTAAAACAGCTATCTTTGGTGAAGATCCTAACTGGGGACGTATTTTAGCCGCTGTTGGCTACGCTGGTGTGGATGTTCCTGTGGATAATGTTGATATTATGCTTGGCGGTCTGCCAGTTATGTTGGCCTCTAGTCCTGTTTCCTTTGATGATGAAGAAATGAAAGACATCATGCATGATGATGAAGTTACTATAACGGTAGATCTTCATGCTGGTCATGAAAAAGGAACTGCATGGGGGTGTGATCTTTCCTACGGTTACGTTAAGATTAATGCCCTCTACCATACTTAAGTTATCTATGATAAAGGAGTTAACTGATGACTACTGAATATATTGTAATCAAGATTGGTGGAGTAGCCAGTAAGCAGCTAACTCCTGAGATATTGACTAAACTGTCAGAATGGCAGCAGGCTGGTCAAAAAATTGTTATCGTTCATGGGGGCGGTTTTGCTATTAATCAGCTGATGGAGGAGAATCATATTCCAATTCACAAGGTCAATGGTCTTCGTGTGACGGGTCAGTCAGATATGGCCTTGATCAAAGAAGCCTTGGTTGACATAGTTGGGAAAAACTTAGCGGATGAGCTGACAACTGCAGGTTTGCCAGCCTATCAGCTTGTAGATGAATTGCCAGATCTTGTCCATGCTGATTTCTTAGATCAAGAGACCTATGGTTTTGTGGGTGAAGTCAAAAGCATCACTAATCAAACCCTAGTGAGCCTCCTATCTCAAGGCAAACTTCCCTTGATTCCGAGTCTAGGCTATAGTGAGCAGGGGGATTTGCTCAATATTAATGCCGATTACCTTGCCAGAGCAGTGGCGATTAGTCTAGGTGCCAAAAAACTTATCCTTATGACAGATGTTAAGGGTGTTTTAGAAAATGGTCAGATTTTGGAACATCTGAATTTTGTGGACGTTCAGAAAAAAATAGATTCAGGTGTGGTTACTGGAGGCATGATTCCTAAAATTCAAAGTGCTGTTCAGACAGTTCAGGCTGGTGTCGAGCAGGTCATTATTGGTGATAACCTGACAGACGGTACCATAATCAAGGAGTAAGAGATGACAAAATTATTTTCAAACTATAAGCGGGCAGCGATTGATTTTGCTTCGGCTCAGGGCAATTATTTGACGGATACAGATGGCAAGACCTACTTGGATTTTTCATCAGGTATTGGGGTAACCAATCTGGGTTACCATCCCCATGTCAATCAGGCTTTGACAGATCAGGTGGGCAAGATTTTGCACCAGCCTAATCTTTATCACAATCAGTTGCAAGAAGATGTTGCTAACCTTTTAATTGGTGACAAGGACTATCTGGCCTTTTTCTGTAACAGTGGTGCAGAGGCCAATGAGGCAGCCATCAAAATTGCCCGTAAGGCTTCGGGTAAACAAGAAATCATTACCTTCCAAAATTCCTTCCATGGTCGAACGTTTGGATCCATGTCTGCCACTGGTCAGGATAAAATCAAACAAGGTTTTGGTGAAGGTGTGCCCCACTTTAGCTATGCTATTTTCAATGACATAGACAGTGTCAAGGCCCTAGCTAGTGAAGAAACTGCAGCTATTATGCTGGAGTTGGTTCAAGGGGAATCAGGCGTGCAACCTGCGGATCAGGACTTTGTTAAGGCTTTGTCTGATTTTTGTAAGGAGACAGGTATTTACCTCATTGTAGATGAGGTTCAGACAGGAATTGGTCGTACTGGTAAGCTCTTTGCTTATGAGCACTACGATATTGAACCAGATATCTTTACTTTAGCCAAAGGTTTGGCCAATGGGGTGCCAGTTGGTGCCATGCTTGCCAAGTCCTCCCTTGGGGCAGCTTTTTCTTACGGAAGTCATGGCTCTACCTTTGGAGGAAATAAACTGGCCATGGCGGCGGCCAAGGCTACGCTTGAAGTTATGTTGGCTCCAGGATTTCTGGATACTGCTCTTGAAAATGGAAACAAGCTACAAGAACAATTGCAGGCAGCTTTATCTGATAAAGAGACGGTTACCACTGTACGTGGTTTGGGCTATATGATTGGGATTGAGACTACGGGCAATATAGGAGAATTGGTCCAGGCAGCTAGAGATAAGGGTTTGATTGTCTTAACTGCAGGGACAAACGTGATTCGACTCTTGCCACCAATCACCCTAAGTGATGCTGAAATCGAAAAGGGTGTATCTATCCTATCAGAAATATTTGACTAGAACATAAAAATCACTTGATTCTTGAATCAAGTGATTTCTTTTACTCATTGTCAGTAGCAATCTCGCTGAGAAGTCCTTTAGCTGTTGTTGTTGGCAGAATACGGACACGATTAAGTGAGAGGAGACCATCCTTGGCACTAGCTAGCCCTTCGTTAGTTGTCAGTCCTAACTTGTATGTTTTCTTAGCTAGGTCCAGTGTCGTTTGATTGTAGCGACCTGATGGGTAGGCAATGGTATTGACCTTAGTATTGAGTTTGTTTTCAAGAAAGTCGATAGAATCCGTTAATTCAACCTTTTGTGTTGCCTTGTCAGTGGCTGACAAATCGGGGTGGTTAACCGTATGAGACTGGAAGCTCATGCCGTGAGCCATCATTTCTTTCATCTGCTTGACGGTAAGATTTCCAGCATTTCCCTTCTTAACAAAGCCAGTGATCACATTGTTGGTCGCCTTAGCCTTGTATTTTTTGAGAATCGGATAGGCAATCGTATAGAAGTCTTCGTTACCATCATCAAAGGTCAGCCAAACAACCTTCTTAGCAGGCAAGGCATTTTCGGTGAAGGCTTTATAGGCTTCTTCAGGTGTTAGGAAATAGTAACCTGCCTTAGCTAATGCCTTGATTTGTGCCTCGAAGAGGTCTGGGTCAACGATAAGGTTGGCGTTAGAAGCTTCAGATGGATCCATGACGTGCACAGCATGATACATCAGGATAGGGATTTGGACAGGCTCGTCATAGGTTTTCCATTTACTTATAGTCTTAGACTGACTGGTCTGAGTCTGTTGTTGATTGCTTTTCGACTGGTTTGGTCGGTTTAACATGAAAACTGCCAGTAAGCCAAGAAGAACTAGGTTTAGTAAAAGCAGAAGAAGGTTCAATTTTTTTCTATTGGTTTTAGTTGATTTTTTCTTTTGAGAAGTCATTGTATCCCCTTTCGGATAGGTCTAGCTATTATTCTAACAAAAATGGGCTGGAAATGCACAGGATTTTCAGTAAAAAAGAATACTGTGCTCCTTAAATGGCAACAATATTCTGTCAATTCCGATAGAAATATGGTACAATTAAAAAAATGTATGTTTTTAAGGAGAAATCGTAAATGTCTATTAAAATTGGATTGCTTGGCTTTGGTACAGTAGCTAGCGGTATTCCTTTCCTTTTGAAGGAAAATGGTGAAAAGGTTCTTGCAGCCTCACGTGACCAACTCGAAATTGCGAAGGTTTTGGTTAAAGATGACGAGGAAAAAAATCGTCTTATCGCTGCAGGTAACGACTACAATTTTGTCACAAATGTTGACGAAATCCTTAACGATGACGAGATTCAAATCGTTGTTGAATTGATGGGACGTATCGAGCCAGCTCGTACTTTCATCACAAAAGCGCTTGAAGCAGGTAAAAACGTAGTTTCTGCCAACAAAGACTTGATTGCTACTCACGGCAAAGAGTTGATTTCTCTTGCCCAAGATAAGGGTGTAGCTTTCTACTATGAAGCTGCCGTTGCTGGTGGTATTCCAATTTTGCGTACTTTGGCTAATTCTTTGACATCTGACAAGGTAACACGTATCCTTGGTGTGCTCAACGGAACATCTAACTTCATGATGACTAAGATGGTGGACGAAGGTTGGTCATATGAGGATGCTCTTAAGACTGCCCAAGAACTTGGTTATGCTGAAAGTGATCCAACCAACGACGTTGAAGGTATTGACGCTGCTTATAAAGCTGTTATCCTTAGCCAATTTGGTTTTGGTGCCACAATTGATTTCGACGATGTGACTCACAAGGGGATTACAAACATCTCTACTGATGATGTAGCTGTCGCTCAAGAATTGGGCTATGTCATCAAATTGGTTGGTGATGTGCGTGAAGTAGAATCAGGTATCTCAGCAGAAGTATCACCAACATTCTTGCCAAAAAATCACCCACTTGCTAGCGTCAACGATGTTATGAATGCAGTCTTTGTTGAATCTATCGGTATCGGCGAATCAATGTATTACGGACCAGGTGCTGGTCAAAAACCAACAGCAACATCTGTTTTGGCAGACATTATCCGTATTGCTCGTCGTCTTTCAGATGGTAATGTTGGTAAACCATTCAACGAGTTCCGTCGCGACTTGCCATTGGCTAATCCAGCGGACGTTAAGAGCAACTACTACTTTGCCCTTGATACGCCAGACGAAAAAGGAAAAATCCTTCACTTGTCTGAAATCTTCAACTCAGAAGATATTTCATTTGAACAAGTCTTGCAACAAAAAGCAAATGGTACAACAGCTCGTATCGTTGTGATTACACATGCTATGTCTAAAACACAACTCAAAGCTGTTACTGAAAAACTTGAAGCAGCAGAAGATTTCACTGTTGTCAACACATTGAAAGTTTTGTCTAACTAATTGATAAGCCCATACTGGTGCGTATAAGAAAGGTATTCAAGGAGAAAAGTCGCTGATGGCTTTCCTCCTTTTGGTGTATTATTATGAAAATTACTGTCCCAGCAACATCTGCTAATATTGGTCCAGGTTTTGACTCTGTGGGTGTTGCCGTTTCTAAATATTTGACAATCGAGGTGCTTGAACCAGCAGATGCATGGCATATCGAACATGATTTGGGAGATATTCCTTCAGATGAAAATAACCTCCTCATTTCAACAGCCTTGCAAGTGAGGTCTGATTTGCAGCCTCATAAATTGGTGATGACATCAGATATTCCCTTGGCGCGTGGTCTTGGTTCTTCAAGTTCTGTTATTGTCGCAGGAATCGAGTTGGCCAATCAATTGGCAGACTTGAAGCTCTCAGACGATGATAAACTTGATATTGCGACCAAGATTGAAGGTCACCCGGACAATGTTGCTCCAGCTATTTTTGGGAATCTTGTTGTGGCCTCTTATGTGGACGAGCATGTTAATAGCATCGTTACAGATTTTCCAGAGTGTGCCTTTGTAGCCTTCATTCCTAGCTATGAACTTAAGACGTCTGATTCACGTGGGGTGCTTCCAAGTGACCTTTCTTACAAAGAGGCTGTAGCTGCATCATCTATCGCCAACGTTGCCATTGCTGCCCTCTTTGCAGGTGATTTGGTTAAGGCGGGACGTGCTATCCAAGGAGACATGTTCCACGAACGCTACCGTCAAAAACTGGTTAAAGAATTTGTGACTATTAAAGAATTGTCAGGCCAATACAGTGCTTATGCGACCTATCTCTCAGGCGCTGGCCCAACAGTTATGACCTTGACGCCAAATGATCAGGCTGAGGCTCTTAAAACGGCAATAGATGGTCTTGGTTTAGATGGTGAAACCTTCATCCTATCTGTGGATAAAGCAGGTGTTGTCGTTGACTAGAAAAAATCAAGGGCTACTCTTTGGTCTAGCGACTTATATTCAATGGGGATTTTTATCCCTTTTTTGGAAGCTTCTAGCAGGTGTTTCGGCTTATAACACCTTCTCATGGCGAATTGTTTTTACTGTAGTGACTATGTTGGTCTATGCCCTAGTTGCTAAGCAAAATGCACGTTTCAAAGGTGAGCTAGTCGAACTTTGGCAGGATAAGAAAGTCTTACTTCGCATGCTACTTGCCAGCTTTCTCATAGCAGCTAACTGGTTGATTTATATCTATGCTGTGGGTCATGGTCAAGCGACGCAGGCTAGCTTGGGCTATTACATTATGCCTATTGTTTCTATCCTATTTGCCCTCATTTTTCTTCGTGAATCTCTGAGCAGAACCATGTGGACAGCAGTAGTGTTGGCCTTTATAGGAGTACTGGTTCTTGTTGTCAATACAGGAAAACTTCCCATGGTTTCTTTGGGATTGGCCCTGAGCTTTGGTTTTTACGGTCTCATCAAAAAAGGGGTTAGGCTCTCCAGTGACGTAGCCATGCTAGTAGAAAGTGGTTTGCTACTGCCTTTTGTAGTCATCTATCTCATTTTCTTTTCTCCAGAATCATTTTCTTCCTATTCGATCATGGAAATGTTTCTCCTAGCCATCTCAGGTGTAGTGACGGCTGTTCCCTTACTTTGCTTCTCGGAAGCAGTCAAAAGGGCACCGCTTAACCTTATCGGTTTCATCCAGTATCTTAATCCTACGATTCAACTTCTCGTAGCCATTCTCATTTTTGGTGAGACGGTCAGCTTTGGAGAATTGAAAGGCTTCCTCTTTATCTGGATAGCCATCCTAGTCTTTGTAACTGGCCAAATAGTAACATTTCGTAGAAGTTCCTGATAGCTATCGGGAACTTTTTATAATGCCGTCCTAAAAATTAATCAAGCTTATCTGACAATTTTAGAATTTTAAGATATAATAGTGATATTAGATTAAAATAATGGAGTATTTTATGCGAAAAACGAAAAAGCTAGTGAGCTATCTGATTCTGCTTGCTATTCCAGTTGCTATTGCTGTAGCCCTGTTTGTTTTTAACGGTTCGGGTTATCGCTTGTCAGAACAAGATGCGGCAGACATCGCCTACAAAAATGCTGGTGTCCAAACTTCTGAGATTTCTCAATCAGCAATCTCAAAATTACGTATTGGATTACATGGAAGCTATAGTGTTAGTTTTACAACACCCGACAATCATTTTGAATACACTATTGATGGTCAGTCAGGATCTATTTTGAAACATAAGAGTGACCATCCAACATCTAAGGATGAGGATGATACTCAAAAAAGTGAAGAGCCTAAAGACGAGACTCAACCTAGCGAAAGCAAGGAAGAGACAGCAGTATCCAAAGAAACTGCGCAAACAACAGCTCTTAACCATGCTGGCCTAGCTGAGGGTTCTGTGACCAACTTGAAAACGGACTTGAAGACTGAAGGAGACGGTAAAGTCTACAATATCAGCTTTGATTATGCTGCTAGCGGTCTACGTTATAAATACGCAGTAAATGCTGATTCAGGAGCTATCGTAGCCTATACGACTGAGTATCTCACGGGGGCTGCGACTCCTGCTCAGTAGGTTGCAGATAGAGTGAAAGCTCTCCTTATCATTGAGGAAAATCCTTGCAATTTCTCTGAAATGGTGTAAACTTAAAGTGAAAACGGTAACAGTAGCTGTAATAGTTGCCGTAGAATCAAGGAGGCTTTGACCATGAAAGAATTCCAAGCATTTAAAGACACGCTTAGCAATAAGGCTCTCAAAGCCATTTACGAAGAAAGTAAATTGGAAGTCCAAGACGAAACAACTGAAGGTACAGAAGCCTTCTCACTAGCCTTGGCAACCCAAATGGCTATCAATCTACTCGAAAGCTATGAAAAATGGCTAAAAGAAGAAAGAGCTAAGGGAGATAAATAAGATGAAATCCTTGTCGGAAGACAGGGATTTTTCTAATGGAAAATAAAGTTATCTAGAATGTAGATTATCTGTCTTGAAATGTCTATAATACCATCATTCATGCACTTAAAATAAAATAAATGCTTTTACTTATGATAAATGAGCCATTTCTTGTGAAAAAGGTCTCGATTTTAGCCGATGTTTTGTTACAATGGTTTCAGCAAGTTCCTTAAGAGAGGAGTAGAGAGATGATTTTCTTGGTGATTAGGATAATTACTATGATGTTAGGGGTTATAGTTACTTACCTGCTATTGTGTTATTTTATTAGTCATACACAGTCCGAACATGTTTTAATAAGAGCACATCAAAGACGAGTTGCAGCTGGGAAAAAGCTCAAAGATGTTTGTGGGCTTGAATTAAAAGTTCATAAAGAACATTTTCAGAAGGATTTTGAAGGAAAGTGATGGTGAACTTCATGGAGTTAATTAAATCATTTCTTGTGACGCCCTATTTTCTTGGGATGATTCTTGTTGGTGTATTTTTAGGGATTTATGTGTTGATAGATAAGATTATTAAGAATCCGATAAAAGATATCGATTATTACAAAAAGTTTGTAGAATCTTACAAAGAAGAAGCAGATTTTTATAAAATGTCCTCCGAAGAGTATAAAACGATGGCAATAACTTACCGTAAGAGATATTTGGAAAGCCAAGCAAAGTTAGAACTTGTCATGAAAGGTAATAGTAGCCATTGAAAATTGTGAGGGAAAGTAAGACAGAGGACATACTTTCAAATTCAAAAATCAATAAGATTTCCATCACAATTTCATTTGTCTTGGTCTTAAAATTGTGATAAAATAAGACCATTCAGAGGTGCTTTGAAGCCCATTTGTCACAGGAAGCGGTGGTACTGAGAAATCCGCACAAATGTCAAAGCTGGTTGCTGATGGTCAAATTGAATCAAGAAAGCTGTGAGTGGTTGCCACTCAAAACTGGGTGGTACCGCGGATACACATTCGTCCCTGTCATATTATGGCAGGGATTTTCTATAGCTTTTAAAGAACAACCAAGAACTAAGGTCGCAGGTGAATTTAGAGATATTGATGCAGACGGAGCGAAAGCGAGGTCTACGTTCCTACCAAAGGAGGGTGACATGAAGCAATCTTTTGAGACCAGTAAATTGTACTATGGTTTTCCCATTTTTATCTTGGGTTACCAGGATCAGACACATGGTTATAATGTGACGACTTGTAGTTCTTCCTATAGTCTAGGAGATTGGCTAGTCATGGGGGTTGGTAGCGAGGAAAATGCGGCAGACCAGATTAAACATTATCAGAAATTTACGGTTAATATCCCTGATGAAAACCTAATGCTAGAGATGGAACAGGCTGGTTTTATTAGTCATCGTGAAAAGATTGCTAAACTTGGCCTAGATTTCCAACCTTCTAAACTGACACAAGCACCTATCCTGGATGCCTGTCCAGTCGTTCTGGATTGTGAGGTCGACAGAATTATTGAGGAAGATGGTATCTGTCATATCTTTGCTAAGATCCTAGACCGCCATGCTGATTTTGGTTTGCTAGATGACAAGGGACATTTCCGTAATGATTCTTTTGCACCGACTTACTTTATGGGTGATGGCCATAAGCGTGTCTATCGCTATCTTGATGACCGTGTAGACTCCATGGGAAGCTTTATCAAGAAAGCGAGGAAGAGGGATGACAAGAGCTGAATTGCCAGAACGAATCGAAACGGAGCGACTCGTCTTACGAAATCGTACATTGGCGGATGCTGAGGATATCTTTGGTTTTGCCAGTCGTCCAGAAGTCTCCTACCCAGCAGGTTTCCCACCTGTTAAGACCCTCGAAGAGGAAATCTATTATTTAGAACATATCTTTCCCGAGCGGAATCAAAAGGACAATCTCCCAGCTGGTTATGGCATTGTGATCAAAGGGACTGATAAAGTGATTGGTTCTGTTGATTTCAACCATCGACACGAGGATGATGTGCTTGAGATTGGCTATACCTTGCACCCAGACTATTGGGGTCGAGGCTATGTGCCAGAAGCAGCGCGTGCTTTGATTGATCTAGGTTTTAAAGATTTAGACCTTCACAAGATTGAGCTGACTTGCTTTAGCTACAATGTCCAAAGTCAACGAGTCGCTGAGAAGCTTGGTTTCACCCTTGAAGCTCGTATCCGAGACCGCAAAGATGCCCAAGGAAATCGCTGTGATGAGTTGAGATATGGCTTTCTTAGGAGTGAGTGGGAGAGATGAATGAAAAAAATATTTTCATATACTATAGCTTTATTACCAATCTTATTACTAATTTCTTTATTATTGTTAGTACCCATCATCTTATTAATATTTTTTATTCCAAGTAATTATTTATTTATCCGTCCGATGTGGATAATAGAAATCTATATAGGCATATTATTATTGGGTTATGGAATTAGATTAAATATAATTTCGATAAGTTTAAAAGCTAAAATTTTTTATTTAATCGTATCAATATTAGTAACATCTTTATCTCTTATTTTACTTTTCTATTTCAAGAACTTACTTTTTATTTTTTATCAGTTATTCTTGCCTATACTCTATGTTTTAATCTTCGAACAAAGACTCGTAGGTTTTAAAACTTATCTTCAAAGAAGTAGGGATACTCTTGTAGGATTCAACATATTTGATGCTTTTTTTGTAGTTTCATATTTCTGTTTAAGATCTATTTTAAGAAATAATGTGAATAGAATAGAAGTTTTTTTAAATGAGTTACCCATATCGCATATTGCTATTGAAGGTATTTTTCTTATTTTATTTATTTTTGTTCTATTCATACTTATACCTGCTCTTAGAGGATTTTTGGGAGTTTGGTTCTACAGAAAGCAAAATGGAATTTGCAAACAGTCGGGAAAGGTATTTTGGAATTCGAATATTGCAGCATATGTTGTGTCAGTTATATCAATAATTTTATACATTTCTACTTTTTTTCAAATCAGCTCTCTTGACGATAGTACACTCTTAGTTTATTTGATACTTATGTCTTTTACAGTCTATTTCTGGACAATTGTTTGCGAAGGAATTGATAAAGGGGGAGAGGATAAAGAAAGGGTATTATCAAATTGGGTATTAATTGGATTGATCTCAATTTTCTTGATTCTTTTAGATATGATAGAAAGCGATTTGATTGGAATCTTAACGTGGTTTTTACCTATGTTATTACCAGTTTTTGTGGGAAAAGTGAATAACATAGTACCTAGAGGTAATTTAAAGTCACCTACCCCTGCCATGAAAAAACATCTTTATTGGCTACAGATAATGAGCTTTAATACATTATTTGTATTTAATATATTATCCTCTATATCGACTAAGCAAGTAATAAAAAAAGAACAGATAGAACAAATCAACGTTTTCAAAGACTCTATCATCTCCGTATTAGATAGAGGGACGTCCTCAAAATTATTATTAGGTATTTTGGTTTCGTTTATTATGTTATTAATTTCAATAGCTATTGCTTATATACTTAGTAAATTAATGATATATTTAATACGAAGATTTTATATAGATGCTTCGAATAAATATTTTAAGTAGATTATTTAGAAAGGACACACACATGTCTAAAGAACTTTCACCTAAATACAATCCAGCCGAGGTTGAGGCTGGTCGTTACCAAAAATGGCTTGACGAAG
>ERZ506769.1143-NODE-1143-length-15590-cov-6.830640_pt1 | contig 15590 bp, 10 predicted proteins | sample MGYA00513039_ERZ506769 | MGnify/ENA metagenome assembly ERZ506769 | reverse complement strand
GAACCGCTCTCTCCGGGCGCTCAACGCCTCCATCGGCCACTACATCGACCGGCTCACCCGCAACCGCACCCCGCAGGAGGTGCTGGAACTGTTCGATCAGTACGAGGAAAAGGTGGTGGCGGCGGCGTACCATCGCTTTAAAACCAGCGATAACCTGTTCAATTATCGCGCCTATCTGGAAGAAGAACTGGACGACTGCGAGCAGAACCAGCTGCCGCGCTTAGCGCTGGATTACGCCCGGGTGGAGCGCTGCGCCCCCGGCGAGGCGGCGCCCCGGGTGCGTGCCCTCATCCAGCAGCAGCGGGACGCGCTGGAAGAGATGAGCACCTTGATGAAGGAGATCGACGCCAGCCACATCCGCTACCGCAAGCGTGCGGTGCAGCGGGCACAATTCCTGCTGCTCAGCGACCGCTCGGCGCAGGGCAGCGTCACCGCCCTGCTGCGCCGCTATGCGGAGGAGATCCGCAGCCCGGAGCAGCTGTTTGAGCCGGACGATGGCCCGGTGGCAGCGCGGCTGCACCTGTACCCGGCGGCAGTGTTCGGCACAAAGCCGCTGTATCCCCCCGCCGCGCCCCGCACCGAAGCGCCCCTTGCCCCGGTGCGCACCGAGCTCCTTGACCCCGAACGGCTGCGGCAGGAGCAGCAGCTTCTGCTGGACTACGCCCGCCTTGCCGTCACCGAGGAAAATGTGGCGCTGCTGGCGCGGCAGGCACTGGCCGCCCGCGGGCAGGTGAACGCCTCCACCCTTGTGGAGGAATACCCGAACGATTTTACAGGCATCATCGGCCTGCACACCTATTCCCAGTCGCCGCACCGGGAGTATGATATCACCATGACCGGAAACTGGGTGGAGCGCGGCGGCTTCCGGTTTCAGGATTTTGTCCTGACCCGCCGCAAGGAGGTAAACACGGATGGCAACCATTGATCTGCTGGAAGAAACCGCAAACTATCTGCTCAACCACTGCTTTGTGCTGGGCTGCGTAGAGGAACAGCGGGCAAAATATCTGTATATTCAGGATCACCTCAACGAGGTGCGTGCGGTGTTCAAACCGCTGGGCTACGCGGTGCTTTTGTACCCCGCGCCCATGCAGGCGGCGGCGCTGGTCAACGAGCACGAGGGCAGTCAGGCACGGCTGCTCAAGTACGAAAGCATCCTGCTGCTGGTGCTGCGGCTTTTGTACCTGCAAAAGCGGGAAAGCCTTGCCGCCAGCGCGGACGAGGTGCTGGTGACCGTAGAAGAAGTACAGGCCGAATTGCAAAAGATGAACCTGCCCCGCAAGCTGGATCAGCAAACGCTGGAAAAGCTCATGCGCACGTTGCGCCGGTACAATCTGGCGCGTCCGGTGGGACGGCTGTCCGGGCTGGACAGCCGCATTGAGGTATTCCCCACGGTGCTGCTGGCGCTGCCGGACGCCGACCTTGCGGATGCCGCCGCCGAGAGCGCCCGCACCCGCACCGAGCTTGGCCTGTACGAGCGCCCGGAGGGCGCAGACACCGAAGCAGGGGAGGGTGAAGCATGATCGAACTCAAGCGCCTGAAACTCATTAACTGGCATAACTTTGAAAATACCACCTTCGACTGCGCCCGCCTGACCTATATGATCGGCGTGAACGCCGTGGGCAAGACCACCATTCTGGACGCCATCCGCTACTGCCTGACCACCAACCGCAATTTCAATGCGCTGGGCAATAAGAAAAGCGGCCGCACCCTGCAAGGCTCTGTCCACGCCAAGCAGCGCGGCGAAAACGCCTACCGCCGCCCGGGGCATACCGTGGCGTATATCGGGGCGGAGTTCTGGGACAGCGTAAAGCACACCAGCTTTGTCATCGCGGTACGGGTGGAGTCCGAAGGTCCGATGCAGGAACTGCACCCCGGCGACCAGACATGGTACATCTCCGAGGACGGCATCACGCTGGAGCAGCTGCCCTTCATCGACCCGCGCACCGGTGCGCCCAGCGCCAAGGAGGACTTCAAGCCCGCCGAAGGGCGGCTTTCCTACACCCGCAGCCCCAGCGAGGCGCGGGACCGTATCTGCCGCGCACTGGGCATCGGGCGCGCATCCAGCCCGCTGGGCAAAAAGTTCAACGAGGTGTTCCAGATGGGCACCAGCATGGACGAGATCCCGAACTTCCGGGAGTTTCTGTACCAGTACATCCTCCCCCAGCCGGAGCTGGACTTGGAAGCCTTGCAGGGTGACCGCTTGGAGCTGGAAAACCTGCACGCCGTTCTGGCCGAAGCCCAGACCCGCGCCGATGCGCTGGACGAGATCGTGCGCTATGGCCGTGAAGCCACCGAAAAACAGACCGAAGCTCTTGTGAACCGGGGTGCCGCCCTGCTGGCGCGGGCTGCTGCCGATGCCGGGGAAAAGGCCGTCTGGCAGGAGCGGGTAGACGCCGGACGCCGCCAGCAGGAGACGCTGTGCACCCGCTATGCCGAAGCCAAGACCGCCGAAGCGGAAGCCCGCCGCGCCTACCTGACCGCCCACAGCGCCGCCGGTGCCAGCGGCGAGGGACGCGCACTGGACGCCCTCAGCGAGGAGTTGGCACACCGGCAGACCGCACTGGATGCCGCCGCCCGCCGCGCCGACACCGCCGAAAAAGCCGCCGAAAAGACCGGCAACCTGCTGGCGGTGCTGCGCCGCAGCGGTTTTGCCGCCGGGCAGAAGATGGCAGACCTGACCCCCGACACCCTGCCCGCCCTGACCGACTGGCTGGCCGCACAGGAAAAGCCGCTGGAAGAAGCCTATTTTGCCGCCCGGCAGCACACCGCCGCCTTGCAGCGGCAGCAGACCGAGAAACGCGCCGAGCTGGATGCCGTATCCGGCGGCAAGTGGGTGTACCCCCACGGCGATGCCGCCACCCGGGTGCGGGACGCCGTGAATGCCGAACTGAAAAGCCGGGGCATGGAGCCGGACGCCCGCATCTTCTGCGAGCTGCTGAACGTGGAGGATGAGAGCTGGCAGGACTGCGTGGAAGCCTGTCTGGGCGACCGCCGGTTCGATATCCTTGTGCCGCCCGCCCACTACGCCGCCGCAAAGAGCGCTTTTGTGGCGCTGAAGGACAAAGTGGGTCCCATCAGCCTGCTGGACACCCCGGGTCTGCGCAAGGCCAACCGCCGCGCCGACACCGCCCCCGCCGACAGTCTGGCGGCACAGGTCACCAGCGAAAACCCGCTTGCCGCGCAGTACGCCGATACCATTCTGCGCCGCATCGTCTGCTGCGACACCCCCGACACGCTGGAAAACTACCCCGACAGCGCCACCCGGGACCTTCTGCGCCACCACCCCTTCCGGTTGGAGCGTCTGCGCACCCCGCAGCGCTATATCGGCTTGGAAGCTCGCCGCGCCCGCGCCGGGGCACTGGCAGGGGAGATGAACGCCCTTGCTGAAGAAGTACGCGCCGCCGCACAGGCAGAGCAGAACCTGAAAGCCGCGTACAGCCAGTACCAGACCCTTTTGCGCGGCACCACGCTGGAAGAACTTGCCGCCTTGTGGGACGCCCGCGCCGCCCTGACCGCCGCCCGCGCGGCGGTGGAGGAACAGGCCGCAAAGCTGGCCGAGTGCCGCGAGAATCCGCTTTTGCAACAGCTGTATAAGGAGGAAGAGGTGCGCGAGGCCGCATGGGAAGCCGCCCGCACTGCCGTGGAGCAGACCGGCGGCGACCTGCGCGTATGCGAAAAACAGATCTCCTCCTGTGAGACGGAGCAGCAAAAGGCGGTGGACACCGCCGAAAAGAGCGCACAGGCCGCAGAGAGTTTCTTTGCCGCCCACCCGCTGGTGGAGCCGCTCTCCCGCAGCCGTCAGCAGGCGCTGACCGGGCCGGATAAATCCCCCCGCGCCGCCGCGCAGGCTGCCGAAAAGGCACAGGCCAAGCTGGACGATGCGCTGACCGTCTACCTGAACAGCACGCTGGAACCGGCGCAGCGGGAATACAACCGGCGCTACGTCTGCGATTATCCCTTGGGGCTTGCCGGGCTGGAACAGTACCGCGCCCAGCATGAGAGCCTTGTGCGCATCGACCTGGAGCGCTACGCCGCCCGCCTGGAGCAGGCGCAGCGGGACTGCAAGGACCGCTTCCGCAAGGATATCCTGTTCCGCATGAAGGACGATATCTTCAACGCCCGGCGGCAGTTCCGGGAGCTGAACAAGGTCATGGAGCAGCTGACCTACGGCGAGGAGGTCTACCGCTTTGAGCTGGAACCCAGCCGCGACCCGCAGCTGGCGGCGTTCTATCAGGTCATCGTGGACAAGGGCAACCAGCAGATGACCGAAGGTGACTCTCTGGATAACCTTGCCGCCACCGCCGACCCCGCCTACGAGCGTCAGGTGGACGAACTGATGGAAAAGATCATGGCAGACGTGGACGAGAACACCCGCGCCCGGCAGGAGGGACGCACCGCCGCCGGTGCCACCCTTTCGGACTATGTGGACTACCGCACCTATCTGGATTACGATATCAAGGTGACCAATCAGGTCACCGGGCAGCAGGCGTATCTGTCCCGCGTCAGCCGCGATTCCTCCGGCGGCGAGAATCAGGCACCCTTCTATGTGGCCATCTGCGCCAGCCTTCTGCAAATCTACCAGAAGAGCGAAAACAGCATCCGTCTGGTGTTGCTGGACGAGGCGTTCAGTAAAATGACCAGCGACCGCATCCGCCCCATGATGGAACTGTTCCGCCGCCTGCAATTGCAGGTGCTGCTCATCTCCACCGTGGAAAAGAGCACCGCCATCCAGCCCTACTGCGATATCACCTACTCCATCGTCCGCCACGGCGACGCCAACGCCATCGCACCCTTTGTCCGCCTTGCGGAGAAATAAAAGAAAGGGTGTAGAATGGAAAAAACAAGACGAGTTGGAGTTCTGACAAAACGTGTGATCGAACTGCTGGAATTGGAGTTGCCGGAAGGAAAAGATATTCTTCTTGGCGATTCCAACATTGGGCACATGACAACACGCCATCCTGAGGACTTTGCATTATATGGAGAGTACATCCCGGATATTTTAAGAGAACCGGATTATGTGGCGCAAAATAAAAAGGATAACTCCATTGAATATGTCCGAGAAGTAGAAATAGACCATGTGTTTGTCAAAGTTGCGGTACGGGTGTCTACAAAAGGACAACTTTTTGCAAGGTCGGTTTACAGATTAAATCCAAATCGTGTCCGCAGCTTTATCGACAAGGGAAATTTGAAAAAATATTGACGCGTTATCGTGTGTTGACATTTTGAATTCCTATGATATAATAATAGTGGATAGAGATGAGCAACGGAGGACGGAACAGGCAGCCGTCGCCCATTGTTAGGAGATGTGGGAATCGTCACCCCACCCTTGCTCAAAAAAGAGAACGCCCGCCGCATTCGCAGCGGGTGTTCTCTTTTTTCGTGTTTTACACTTTGCGGCGGAATGATGCAAAGCAGGACTTGACATCAAAAATAAACTTTGCTATACTGTTTTTCGCTCATCGGAGGGCTGTTTCAACGTAATTGAAAGGCCGGATAAGATGTCATCGTTCGTGTTTCCCGGAGGCTGTGGGCACCGTAGTGCCGCAGCAGAAGAGGGAACGCACCGGAGCGGTGGTTCTTATCCGGCCTTTTTGCATATGTGAAGTTCAAAAAGGAGGAGCTATGCCAAAGAAAACCATCCAATTGTCCGACCACTTTACCTATTCCCGGCTGCTGCGGTTCGTGCTGCCCTGCATCGGCACCATGCTGTTCACCTCCGTCTACGGCATCGTGGACGGCCTGTGCGTTTCCAACTTTGTGGGCAAAACGGCCTTTGCGGCGGTCAACCTCATCATGCCGCTGCCGCAGCTGCTGGGCACTGTCGGCTTTATGCTGGGCACCGGCGGCAGCGCCATCGTTGGTATCACGCTGGGCGAGGGCGACCAGAAAAAAGCCGACCGCTATTTTACCATGTTTCTGCTGGCAGCGCTCATCTCGGTCAGTGTGCTGGCCGTGCTGGGCATCCTGCTCCTGCGCCCGGTCGCCATGCTGCTGGGCGCAAAGGGCGAGCTGCTGGACTACGCCGTGCGCTACGGGCGCATCCTGATGCTGGCGCTGCCGCCCTTTGCGCTGCAAAATATGTTCCAAAGCTTTTTCGTCACCGCCGAAAAGCCGCTTCTGGGCTTCTGGTTCACCGTAGGTGCAGGCTGCACCAACATGGTGCTGGACGTGGTGATGGTGGGTATGCTGCACTGGGGCGTGGAGGGCGCTGCCGTTGCCACCCTCATCAGCCAATTGGTGGGCGGCGTGCTGCCGGTATTCTATTTTATCGACCACGGCAATACCAGCCGCCTGCACCTGTGCAGAACACAGTTTTACGGCCGCGTGCTGTGGGATGCCTGTATCAACGGTTCTTCTGAGCTGATGACCAACCTTTCCATGTCGCTGGTCAATATCCTGTATAACTTCCAGCTGCTGCGGCTTGCCGGAGAAAACGGCGTGGCGGCTTACGGCGTCATCATGTACGCGGCCTTCCTGTTTGTGGCGGTGTTCGTGGGCTATGCGGTGGGTAGCGCGCCCATCGTCAGCTTCCATTACGGCGCGCGCAACCACGCCGAGGTGCATAACCTCTACCAGAAGAGCCTGCGCCTGATCGCCGTGGTGGCTGTGAGCATGACGGCGGCGTCTATGGTCATCATTCCCTATGTGGCGCGCATCTTTGTGGGCTATGATGCTCAGCTGCTGGCGCTGACCAGCCGCGCCTTCCGGCTGTATGCGCTGAGCTTCCTCATCATGGGCTTCAACGTGTATGCGTCCTCCTTCTTCACGGCGCTGGGCGATGGCGTGACCAGCGCCCTCATCTCCTTTCTGCGCACGCTGGTGTTCCAGCTTGCCGCGCTGCTCCTGCTGCCCGCCCTGTGGGGCATTGACGGCGTGTGGCTGGCTGTCACCGCCGCCGAGCTTGCCGCGTTGGCGGTGAGCGTGTATATGTTTGTGACAAAAGACCAGAAATTCCATTACCGTCATGGTTGACGCGCCATAACAAAAAAGCCGCCGGGACTCCGGCGGCTTTCTTATTATTCAAAGGTATATTCCACCAGCTGGCAGTTCTTGATGCCCGCAGCGGCGTACTCCTCGTTGGTCATGTCGTAAAAATAGGAATGCACCACCCGGGCGATGCCGTTGTGCGCTACCAGCAGGTAGGTCTTGCCGGTGTCTGCCTTCAGCTCGTCCAGCAGGTTGTAGATGCGCTGTGCCAGTTGCATCATGCTTTCGCCGCCGTCATAGCGGTCGGCAAAGTGGGTCTTGGAGATGCGGAACTCCGCACCGTCCCGGGGCGTGCCCTCGTATTTGCCAAAGCACTGCTCCCGCAGGCGGGGCTCGCAGCGGGCGGGCAGACCGGTTGCGGCGGCAATGGCCTTTGCGGTGTCGGCGGCGCGGGAGAGGGGAGAGTACAGGATCTCGTCGATGTGCAGGCCGCTGTCCCGGACAAGCTCGCCCAGCTGCCGCGCCTGCTCCTGCCCGTGGGCGGTCAACGGACTGTCGGTCATGCCGCAGATCTTATTTTCCACGTTCCATACCGTCTCGCCGTGGCGGGTGAAATAGATATTATGCATAAAATTACTCCTTACAGCTTGTGCAGGGTGCCGTCCGGCAGCAGACAGACGGTGTCTCCCTCGTCGATGCCAAGACATGTCAGCTCCCTGTCCGGGTAGGGCAGAATGCGGGCAGCCCCGGCGGCATCGGTCAGGGTCACATCGCACAGCACCGGCTGCCCGGCGGGCAGCTCCTCGCAGCCGTACAGCTGCTCGTCAATGCGCAGCACGCGGTATTCCGGCATGGTACAGCCCCTCCTTTGTGTTTTTCCTTATTATATAGCACCCGGGGGCTTTGGTGCAAGGGGGAGCGGACTGAGAGGGTTTATTCTCCCCCGCTTGACAGCGGCGCGGAGAAATTGTTACAATACAGTTACGACTGCAAACCACGCGGAGGAGCTCATGAACATTACGGAACTGCGGTATCTGGTAGCCATCATGAAATGGGGGTCGGTGTCGGCGGCGGCAAAGCAGCTGTACGCGGCGCAGCCCAACGTCAGCAAGGCACTGAAGAACCTGGAAGAGGAATACGGGTTGCGCATCTTTGAGCGCTCCTCCACGGGCATGATCCCCACCGAGCAGGGCAAGCGGTTCATCCGGCAGGCGCAGCGGGTGCTGCAGCAGGTGGACGAGCTGAAGCAGGAGGCGCACCAGCAGCGCAGCTGCGCCGAGCTGCGGGTGGTGCTGACCCATGCCACCTACGCCTCCTATGCGGCGGTGGATTTTTTGCAGCAGGCAGCCCGCAGCGAGCAGCTGCGGGTGCATATCCGGGAGAGCGGTGCCATTGAAGCTTTGGATTTTGTGCTGCGGCAGGGCTACCACATAGCACTGCTGCGCTATGCCGCCGAGGACGAGGACTACTATCTGCGCTACTGCCAGCGCCACGGTCTGCGGCAGGAGCCTATCATGGAGTTTTCCTACCTGCTGCTCACCAGTCAGGACAGCCCGCTGGCGCGGCGGCAGGTACGCGAGCTGGACGAACTGAACGATTACATCGAGGTGCTGCACGGCGACACCCATCTGCCCGGGGAGGAGAGCACCGTCTCCCGCTGGCAGGCGAACCCCAACCGCCGCATCCATGTGTACGAGCGGTGCAGCCAGTTCTCCATTCTGCAAAACCTGCCCACGGCCTATATGTGGTCGTCTCCCATGCCGCAGCGTGCGCTGGAGCAGTACCATCTGGCGCTGCATAATTGCCCGGCGCAGAAGCAGCAGATGCGGGATGTGCTGGTGTACCCGGAGCGGGAGCCTTTGCAGCCGGAGGAGCAGCTGTTTGTGCAACTGCTGCACAAGCAGGCGGATGCCACCATCAAGGACAGCGGATGGAAGAAGATTTGAAATGCGCGCCGTGTCTTCCGGGTTGCGGCACCCAGCATCCGCATCGTGCCTTGGGTGGCACGCGCGTCTTGCTGGCCGCTGCCCCAACAACTCCTCTCTGTTTCCGCCGCAGGCGGCGGTCGTCGTTGTTGCAGCGGAAGAATTATTTATAATTAGAGCAATGTCGGGCAGCCTGCGGGCTGCCCGACATTGCGTTTTCACGAGAGGGGGCGGATTTCTCTTTTTTCGTCCCAAATTCCACGTTTTGGGGAGAAAATCGCAAACGTTTAAGCAAAGTGCACAAAAAGACGGTGCAAAGTTTGGCGGGGACGGCTTTGACCGTTTCCGGGAGAAAAAATTTGAGAAACCGTAAAATGATTTTAAACGAATCATCGCCACAAAATAAAAGTTTGCGCAAACAAATAAAATAAGCGGCTATATACTTTTTGATATGGGAACTATACCTAAAAAATATTAACACAATTATGAAAAAGGTGTTAACATGAAGCCAGAGATCGGTCATAGCCGCAGTATGGCATAAGCTGTCGGCGGCTGAAATCAAAAAGGAGGTTTCTGGTATGATTAGTTTCTTACTGTGTCTGGCGCTTCTGATCGTAGGCTACTTTGTCTATGGTAAGATCGTGGACAACACGTTCGGACCGGACGACCGCGAAACTCCTGCTGTGCGCATCAACGATGGCGTTGACTACGTTGTGATGCCCCAGTGGAAGCTGTTCCTCGTCCAGCTGCTGAACATTGCAGGTCTGGGCCCCATCTTTGGTGCACTGCAGGGTGCTCTGTGGGGTCCCGTGGTGTTCCTGTGGATCACCTTCGGCACCATCTTTGCCGGCGGCGTACATGACTACTTCTCCGGCATGATGAGCGAGCGCAACGACGGCGCTTCCATCGCCGAGGTCACCGGCCGCTATCTGGGCCCCGTGATGCAGAACATCATGCGTGTGTTCTCTGTGGTGCTGCTGATCATGGTCGGTACCGTGTTCGCAGTGGGCCCCGCAGGTCTGATCGTTACCCTGTGCAAGAACGGCGGTATGTCCGGTCTGATGACCACCACTCTGTTCTGGCTGATCATCATTCTGGTGTACTACTTCATCGCAACCTTTATCTCCATTGATGCCATCATCGGTAAGATCTACCCCCTGTTCGGCATCTGCCTGATCATCATGGCTGTGGGCGTTATCTTTGGTATCTTCACCAACCCCGCCTACACCATCCCCGAGATCTGGGCAAACTTCAGCAATATGCACCCCTCTAACACTCCTATCTGGAGCTTCATGTTCATCACCGTTGCCTGTGGTGCTATCTCCGGCTTCCACTCCACCCAGTCGCCTTTGATGGCTCGCTGCATGAAGAGTGAGAAGCAGGGTCACTTCGTATTCTACGGTGCAATGGTCAGCGAGGGCATCATCGCTCTGATCTGGGCTGCTGCTGGCTGCGCACTGTACACCATTACCGACGGCAAGATGGTCGGTCTGGCTGAGGCTCTGGCTGCCGGTCAGTCTGCCGCTATCTACGACGTCTGCCTCAAGACCATGGGTAATGTCGGCGTGGCACTGGCTATGATCGGTGTCGTTATCTGCCCCATCACCTCTGGTGATACCGCCTTCCGTTCCGCTCGTCTGACCCTGGCCGACTGGCTCAAGATCGATCAGGACAGCTACGCAAACCGCCTGAAGCTCTGCATCCCCGTGCTGGGCGTTGGTGCTTTCCTTGGCATCGGCAACGCACTGGGCTTCATCGACTACACTGTCATCTGGCGTTACTTCAGCTGGACCAACCAGACGCTGGCTATGATCGTCCTGTGGGCTGCTTCCATGTACCTGTTCAAGGAGAAGAAGAACTTCTGGATCACCGCCGTGCCTGCAACCTTCATGAGCGCTGTGTCCTGCACCTACTTCGTGCTGGCTCCCGAGTGCCTGGGCAAGATGATCAACACCTATGCAGACGGCAAGCTGGTGGCTTACAACACCGCCGTTGCATACCCCATCGGCATCGTCTTTGCCATCGCAATGCTGGCTCTGTTCCTCCATGCTACCAAGAAGAGCTCTACTTCCAAGGCATAAGGAACTGACGGCTCTATATTTCCGTAAGTAACCTGCGCCCGCCGCTGCCTGACCGTACAGCGGCGGGCGCTGTTTTTTAAAAATCAAGGCTTGCAATTGCCCCCGCCCCGTGGGAAAATAGGGGCGTAGAATTTAAAGCAAAGAAGGGAACTACCCATGATTTTCAAACCCGCACAGCTGGGCATGGCAAAGCTTGACCCGCAGGAGCTGGAGGCAGACAAAAAAGCCTGCCGGAAGATCGGCCCCTGCGGCGTAGGCAAAAAGGCGCTGTACCTGAACAGCTTTTACATCGACCGCCGCTATTATCTGCCCTACGGCAGCATCACCCGAGTGTTCAAGCGGGTGGCTATGAGCTCCGGCGGCTTTTCCGGCAAGGGCGTGTTTGCCTCCATGGCCTATCTTGTGGTGGAGTACGACGGCGGCAAGCAGAAGCAGTGCAACTTCAAGGACGAGCGGGACGTGGACGCCCTGCTGGAAGTGCTTGCCAAGGAGCAGCCGCAGCTGCATCTGCTGAGCGCCGCCGGTGAGCAGGCGCTGGAGAAAAAGGCTGCCGAAAAGGCCGCCCGCAAGCTGCCGGAGCTTTCCGAGGACGCGCAGCACAGCCTTACCGTGCTGCGTCGGGCAAAGGAGTATCTGGACGCAAAGCCGGAGCTTTCCGCCGAGCTGAGCGCTGCCCAGCGCCGCAAGCGTGCGCAGCTGCAAAGCAAACCGGTGTACCGCTATGTGGCGCTGGCCATCTTTGTGCTGGGTGTTGCGGCGGCGGCCTACGGTCTGTACTCCGTGTTCAGCCACACCGGCAGCTACGGCGTGTACTTTGCGCTGTTCGGCTTTGCGGCTATCTTCCTGTTTTCCAGCTACAATATGCTGCCCACCGCCCACAATAACAACAACGCCATCATGAAGCGTGCGGACAAGGCCGAGGCAGCCATGGCAGAGTATGTCAAGCACTACCCCCACGGCGCTTTCCCGGTGAAAAGCTGGTACGCCCACCCCATCGTGCTCAAGCAGATGATGGACGCCGTGGAGGAGGGCCGCGCCGTCACCGTGCCCGAGGCACTGGATGCAGTCAAGGCACGCCTGAAATCCTTGAACGCGGACGTGGAGGTGGAGCAGGAGGAATATGACGAGGTGGTGGTCATCAAGGCCCTGTTCCTCAACCACGATTATCAGTAAAACCTTTCGATAGCACAAAAAACCGGACAGCCCGCAGGCTGTCCGGTTTTCTGCTTTTACAGGGCAGTGCGGCTGTTCAGAACAGGCGGCGAAGCCCTATGACACAAGGGGACTTTTGAAGAGTCGGACATTATTACCACTTTTTTATATTGAATAGTATTCAAAAGTAACGTAGTTTCGTTGTGTTTGCGACTCTTCAAAACTTTGGCTACTTTTGAAGAGTCGGGGCAAAAAGCGCATCGTTCTGCGTGTTTTGGCGCAGAAAAAGTAACTATTCAAAACTCTATGGGTCATAGGGGACTTTTGAACAGTAGCAGCTGCGTCTCAGATCAGCGCCTCCATCCGCAGCGGGTCGGGGTGATGGGCGTATTTCTGCTTGGCGATCTCGATAAAGGACTGTACCTCCAGCCGGGGTGCGTGGCGCATGGCGGCGATCTCCACCGTCACCGGGGGAAAATCCAGCAGCGGCACCTTGACGATGCCCGGGATCACCGCCGTGGGCAGGCAGGGCACAATGGACATGGCGGTGCCCATCTGGATCATGATCAGCGCACCCTCAAAGCTGGGGGTGATCTTGCTGCAATCCACCCCCACCTGCGCCAGCTGCTCCAGCGACGGCCCCTGACAGGCGGACAGAAAGCTGTCGAACGCGCCGGAGGACACCACGCTCTGCCCCTTCAGGTCTGCCAGATGCAGCGCCCGCCGGTCGGCAAGGGGAGAGTTTGGGTTCATCAGCACATGGTACCCCAGCGAGAACAGGGGCGTAAAGGAGATATCCCGGTCGCGGGAGTGCTCGGTGGCGTAGAAAAAGCCGATATCCAGCTGCCCGGAGCGCAGCTGTTCCAGTGGGCGGCGGTTGTCCTGCGGCACAACGTCTACGCAGGCGTTGGGAAACTGGTGCTGGAACTGGGCCAGAATGCTGGAAAAGGTGCTGTAATCGAACAGCTGCCGCAGCCCGACGGTCAGGTGGGAGCGGTCGGCGTCCTGAATATCCTGCGCCTTCTTCAGCGCCTGCCGCCCAAAGCTGGTCATCTGCACCATGTCCAGATAAAAGGACTGCCCGGCAGCGGTCAGCTTGGTGCGGCGGGTGGTGCGCTCGAACAGGTGCAGCCCGGTCTCCTTTTCCAGCGCGTTGATCTGGTAGGTGATGGCGGGCTGGGTGGTGAACAGCCGCTCGGCGGCGGCGCTGAAATTCAGCTCCTCTGCTACGGCAATAAAGCACTCCAACTGGTAAATCGTCATAGAACGACGCCCCTCCTTGTGTAAAAAGCTGGTCATCTTTATTATACAGGATTCCGCACAGGCCGTAAAGGGAAAACGATTTATAAAGAGATTTGATAAATCCGGACACAAATTTGTATTTCACACCGGGGCAAAACTTTGCTATAATCGTATCAATGTTCAAAATGCACGAAGGAACAGGAAAAACGCAAAAAAGAAGAGAAAAAGAAAGGCGAACCTTATGGCTAAGATCTCTCGTCGCAACTTTATGCGCGGTGCCGCTGTGGGCACCATGGGCGCAGCTGCTGCCGGTCTGCTGACCGCCTGCGGCAACTCCGCTTCCAGCACCACCGGTGCTCCCGCTTCCTCCGCAGCTTCCTCTGCTGCTTCCTCCGCTGTGACCAAGCCCTCCTCCCCGGTGGACGGCAAGTACGTCACCAAGGCGATGGGTCACGAAAGCTGGGTGCACGTTGCCACCACCTTCTTTGACGGCAAGATCACTGCCTGTGAGGTGCTGTCTCACGAGGAGACCATCGGCATCGGCAACTATGCCTGCTCCCGCATCCCCGCCGCCATCGTCGAGCACCAGAGTGTCAACGTGCCCAACCTGCGCGGCTCCTCCATCACCTCCATGGCTGTCAAGGCAGCTGTGAAGGAGGCCATCGAGCTGGCCGGTTATAACGTGGACGACTTCTCCAAGGAGGTCACCATCGCTGCTTCCAACGAGGTCATCGAGGAAGAGGCTGATGTCGTCATCATGGGTGCCGGCACCTCCGGTCTGACCTGCGCCTGCCGCCTGCTGGAGGCCGGCTACAGTGTCATTCTGGTGGAGAAGCGCGATATCCCCGGCGGCTCCATGTCCATGACCTACGGCGGCGTTGCCACCGCAGGCTCCAAGCTGCAGTACAACTACGATGTGGACGGCAGCTTCCGCAGCTCTGCCATGGGCACGCTGGAGGGCATGATGAACTTCTGGCAGACCATGGAGAAGTACCACCGCACCGAGTTCTTCAACGGTGAAATGCCCTACATGACCAAGCAGTACACCGTCGCCGGCGATCTGGTGGACTGGATGGCAGGCATCGGCATCGGCTTCAACACCATGGGCAACTACGAAAGCGCTACCCAGTACGGCGCTTCCACCCCGTATCTGGCACCCGGCTGCTACGAGGGCGGCGCAGGCTACGCCATGATGTTCATGGCACAGCGCGTGGAGAAGTACGAGAAGGGCAAGATCATCTACTCCACCAGCGTCACCGACCTGATCAAGGACGAAAGCGGCCGTGTTGTGGGCTTCCACGCCAAGGGCGAGAACGGCGCAAGCTATACCCTGCGCGGCAAGGCGGTCTGCCTTGCCTCCGGCGGCTTTGCCAAGAACCCCGAAATGCTGAAGAAGTACAGCCCCGACTACGCCGACTTCTTCTTCAATTGCGCCTCCAGCATGACCGGCGAGGGCATCCAGATGGGTATCGACGCCGGCGGCTATGTGGAGTGCGAAAACCGCGCTCTGCCCGCCTTCCTGTCCAGCTACAAGAGCAAGTTCGAGCTGGCCTTCATCCACCAGTCTGCCCCCGGCATCATGGTCAACATCAAGGGCGACAACATCGGCAACATCGTCTCCGATAACCACTACACCATGGCCAAGGCAAAGCTGAATAAAGACAACGGCGATACCTTCTACTATGTGTTCGACGAGTCCTCTGCCGTCAAGCTGCGCGACAGCGAGTCCTACGGCTTCAACGGTTACGTTGCCATGTTCGAGAAGGGCGAGGCTGTGCACTACGACAGCGTGGAGAAGGCCTCTGAGGAGCTGAACCTGCCCAATCTGGCAGACGCCATCGAGGCCAACAACGCCGCCGCTCTGGCTGGCGAGCCCGATGAGTTCGGCCGCCGCAACTGCCCCTACATCGAGACCCGCGATGGTCTGTGGGCCATCCGCGTTGACCCCACCTTCTACCTGACCACCGCAGGTCTGGCCATCGACACCGATTGCCACGTCCTGACCGAGGACAAGAAGGCCATCCCCGGCCTGTACGCTGCCGGCGACGTCTGCGGCTCCATCGAGGAGAAGGACGCCAAGCAGTACGGCATGGGCTTCGACGCCGCTCTGACCTACGGCTACATCATGGGCGAGACCCTGAAGAAGGAGATCTGAGCTGCGCTCTGACCCCCTGACAAAAGCATAAATAAAAGGCTGCTGCACAAACCTGAAGTGACCCCCAAAAGTTAGACAAAAATAAGATCAAGCGACTCGAACGGTCTG
>ERZ506769.1125-NODE-1125-length-15805-cov-6.129714_pt1 | contig 15805 bp, 10 predicted proteins | sample MGYA00513039_ERZ506769 | MGnify/ENA metagenome assembly ERZ506769 | reverse complement strand
AGACCGTTCGAGTCGCTTGATCTTATTTTTGTCTAACTTTTGGGGGTCACTTCACAAAGGGACAGCAGTTTTTTATGCAAGGTTATGCGTTGCTTTGCGGCAAAAGCGCTGTATACCGCTATTTATTTTCGGGGGGGGGGTAACGCGGAAGCGCTTTACCACCTGTTCCAGTGCGCTGATGTCCACAGGCTTGGACAGATGCTCGTCCATGCCGGCCTCCTTGCTCTTTTGCATATCCTCAAGGAAGGCGTTGGCGGTCATGGCAAGGATGGGGATGGTGCGTCCCAGCGGGTTTTCGCCGCTGCGGATGCGGCGGGTGGCTTCCAAGCCGTCCATCACCGGCATCTGTATATCCATCAGGATCATGTCATAATCGCCGGGCTTTACGCTGGCAAAGGCATCCACGATCTCCTGACCGTTGGGGCAGATGGTGCAGCTTGCGCCTTTTGTTTCCAGCAGCATTTGCAGAATCTCGGCGTTGATGGCGTTATCCTCGGCGCAAAGGAACTTCATGCCGGACAGGGGAGAAGTGGTCTCTTCTTCCTCCGGGAGCGCCTGCGCCTTTTGCACCGTGTCCGCTTCGGTGTCAATGGGGAATTCCAGCACCACCTCAAAGCGGGTGCCCTTGCCGGTGGCACTCTCTACGCTGATGGAGCCGCCCATCAGGTCTATGACGCTTTTGGTAATAGCCATACCCAAACCTGTGCCCTGCACCTTGTTGGTGCCGGAGCGCTCCTCACGGGTAAAGGGGTCGAAAAGGGTCTTTTGGTAGTCCGCGCTCATGCCGATGCCGTCATCCTGCACCACAAAGCGGTACCGGGCGTAGTGCTCGTTCCGGGGCAGCTCTTCCACCTCGAACCGGATATGCCCGCCGGTGGGCGTATACTTGACCGCATTGGAGAGGATGTTCATCAACACCTGATTCAAACGGTTGGGGTCGGCCAGCACGTTTTCGTGCTGCAGATTGGTGCTTACCGTAAAGGTCTGACTGCGCTGACCTGCCTGCTGCCGGATGATGCTGTCCAACTGACTGATCTGCTGGGGCAGGTTCATCTTTTCCATATTCAGGGTGGTCTTGCCGCTCTCGATGCGGCTCATATCCAGAATATTGTTGATGATGCCCAGCAGCAGCTGACCGGAGCTTTCCAGCTTGCCCAGATGCTCGGCAAGCTTTTCCGGCTCGTGCAGCTCGTTTTTCATCAGGGTGGTGATACCGATAATGGCGTTCATGGGGGTGCGGATATCGTGGCTCATGTTGGAAAGGAAGTCCGTCTTGGCTTTGCTGGCACGCTCGGCGGATTGCAGCGCCTCGGCGGCAGCATCCTGCGCCCGCCGCATCTCGTCGTTGGCCTGCGTCAGCTGGATGTTATACTGCTCCAGACGGAGGTTCGTCTCTTTTTCGGCCCGCAGCTCCCGCTGCTGCTTTTCCCGCAAAAGGAACCAGCCAGCAATGACTGCCATGATCGAAAACACCGTTGCAAAGCCTACAATAACGGCCATGACGATATTGACCAGCTTCTGCGTGTTCACGGCCACATATTCTGCCGGAACAAGGAACGCCAGCGTCCACTGGGCGTTTTCCATCTGCTTCAGGGCGTAGTAATACTCAGTCCCGTCCAGCACGGCGTTGGAATAACAGGAGCCTGTGCGGTCAAGCCGCTCCTTTGCCTCCGCAAAGGAAGAACCGTGCAGATAGGACATCTGGGAGAGCACGGTGTATACGTTATGCCCCTTCAGCAGCTCGGTATCATTGGCGTTGAACAGCTTGAAGCCGTTGTTGTCCAGCACATAGACGCTGTTGTTATTTTCGTAGGCGTCGCAGCGGAAATAATCGTTCAGCTGGGTCATGCACTGGGAGATGCCAAAATAGCGCAGGGTGATCTCGCCGGTCTCGCTTTGCAGTGTGATGGGGGTGGGGAGCTGTTCCAAAAACACCATCCGGGAGTCGTCCTCGGTCAGCGCGTTGGAAACATAGCTGACCCGCTGCGGCGCGTTTTCCAGATAGTTCATTTCCCGCAGCAGACCCGTGCGGCCATACTCGGTATAATAACGCCCGGCAGCATCCACGGCGATCAGTTCGATCTGTTTTTCATGGTAATTGGAAAGCTCCGACAGCTTTTTCAGATAGCGGTAGAGATCGGTATCGGTCTCCAGCGGGGTGTAGTATAAATAATTACACTGCACATCCACCTCGTCCCAGTGGTTGTCGATCACATCCTCCAGACTGTGGAACATCTGGTGGGTGACCTCTTCCATCTGGCTCAGCCGCTCGTGGTAGACAAGGTTTTGGATGTAGGTCTGGCTCATGACAAAAAGGGTCAGGATCAACACGATGCTGACAAAGCCGAAGCCCACAAACAGCTTTTTATAGATTTTGTTGTTCACATCCAGTATCTCCTGTCCGTTTTATTCAACTCCATGCGGTGTCTGCCCGGCTGATGGTGGTGTAAGCACCAAAGAAGGTTTTTGCGGCATCCATGCCCACCACGCCGCTGTCTGTCACCGTTGCTTCGGCAGCCAGCCGGTCGCTCACACCGCAGATGGCAACCTGATAGGTCTTGCCCGCCTCCGGCTGCACCGGGCTTACCAGCACATAGGGGTAGCCCTTGCCGTTGCCGTAGGCATCGTAGCCAGAAGCCAGCAGGTCGCTGATCTGCTGCCCGGTCAGGGTGACGGTCTGGATGGTGCGGTTCCAGCCGGTGGGCAGGATGACCGAAAGGTCGTAATCCGTAATGCCCTTGGCGTACAGCTTGGCGGCTACGCCGTGGTGGTTCTGCTCGGTGGGGTTGCCGGGGATCCATGTGCTCAGCGAGACCAGCGCAAGGTCGCTGCCGGTAGCCTGTGCAAAGCAGCGGCCTACCAGCATGGCGCAGTCCTGCTGCGAAAGCTCCTCCGTAACGGTAGTGATGACATCCGGGGTGTTGTTCACCACACTGTCCTGATCCTCGTCCAGCTGACGGATGACATCCTCCATGGTGGCGTTGCCTTTGATGAAGTCCAGCATTTTAAGGCCGGTGGTCACGAAGGTGTTTTCCCAGCCGGAATAGATAAAGGGCGCGGTGTTGCCTGCGTTCAGGGTATCGGCGATGTCGGCATAGTAGGTGCCGTCTGCCTTTGCACCCTTGAAGGGCAACAGGCTGCTTTTCAGCGCCGTTGCGGGCTGCAGAGCGCTGGTGCCTGCAACGGTGGAAAGCACACGCATCACCTTGAGCGCATCTTCCAGCTTCTGGGGGTTCTGTTTCAGCTTTTTATTCAGACCGTAGAAGCGGTTCACATTCAGCACAAAAACGTTCTGGGTGCCGTCCTCGGAAAGATAGGGCATCAGGCCGAATTTATCGGCGTTGCCGTCTGCCTCCACAATGCCGTTGGTGTTTCCGATCAAAAACAGGGTATTCCCCTCGGCCATCCTCTGCAGGGTCACATTGTCGTCAAGAGCATCGCCGGAGTCGTTCAGCATCCCGATGTCCTTCCACTTTTTGACATACGCCATTGCCTGCATCATGCCGGGGGTGTTGCTGACGTTTGCCTTGCCGGAAAGATAATCCTTCTGCCACAGTCTGCCGTCCAGTGTGCCAAGGAAATCGGCATCTGCAATGTTGCACAGATACTGGAAACCATAGGCCGGATACTGGATCTGCGGCAGGCAGAAATCGACCCCGGCTTCCTTGGCTTTTGCAGCCAGCACTTCCAGCTCAGCGAAAGAATTGGGCAGTTCCCAGCCGTGTTCCCGCAGCAGGGTCTTGTTGTAGGTGATGCCGTAGCAGTTGTAAACCGAGGGCAGCAGATAGATGGCACCGTTGTCGAACACGTCCTGCAGACGGGACTCCACATAGTTATCCGTAAAATCGTAGCCGGAAAGGTCCAGCAGTTTGTCGGAGACCAGATCGATCTGGGGGTCGTAGTAGGTCAAGGTGCAGACGTCCGGCAGGTCGCCTGCCGCAAACATATTCTGCAAACAGGTGGTGGTGTTATCGCCGCTGTATGGCACGACCTCGATGTTCACTTCCGGGTAAACGCTGTGCACCTGCTCAATAAAGGCTTCTATCTCCTTATAAGGTGCCATAAAGGTGACGGCTTCGTGCGCATCTGCTGTTTTGCTTTCAGCCTTGCCGCCGCCGCAGGCGGTCAGCGCTGCCGTTGCCGCAGTAATGCCGCAAACCTGCAAAAAGGAGCGGCGGGAGATTTTTTTTATCATATAAATATATCTTCCTCACATTTCGGAGGGCAGTACTGCGCAAGTGCAGGAGCGCAGTGCTGCCTTAGCGATTTTTACACACCCCACAGGCCCCCCCACGCTCGCAGCCTGTCCGCACGGGGCATACGCCGATTTTCCCATAAAATAACAATCATATTGTATCATTGTAACAAAAGTGTTTCAAGCTGTTTTTTTGAAGGATTTTGCATGGAAAAGGGCGAACAACCGCGTGCTTTGCAGCTGCACGGCATAAAAATACCCCTGACACCGGGGAAGGGTATCAGGGGTTATGGTATTCCGGGCACGCTGTTTTATTGCAGGGGCTCTTTTGCGCGCAGACGCCGAAAGGTGTCCTCTTTTACAAGCTCGATGACCACCGCTGTCAGGGGGATAAAGAAGATAATGCCGATGATGCCAAAAAGCTTTCCGCCGATCATGGCGGCAATAAGGGTGTATAGCGGCGAAAGCCCCACGGATTTGCCCACCACACGGGGATAAATGAACTGGTTTTCAACAAACTGCACGGCAAGGTACACGATCAGGCAGCGCACCGCCAGCACAGGGTCTACCAACAGCACAAGGAACACACTGACCACGCAGGAGATCAGTGCACCCACATAGGGGATGATGGCGCAGATGGCGGTGAGCACGCCCACCAGACTGCCGTAGGGGATCTTGAAAACGGAAAATGCAAGAGCCATCAGAACGCCAAGGATCACTGCCTCGCTGCATTGTCCCGTTAAAAAGTTTGCAAAGGACTGCCGGAACAGCCGGCAGAACTTCAGCACCCCGGCGGCGTGGGCGGGCTTCAGGTAGGCGCACACCAGCGTGCGGGCTTGGTGGCCGAGGCTCTCCGTACTAAGGGACATATAGACGGAGATGATCAGCGCAAACGAGGCGGTGATCGCGATATTCACCGTGGCAGAGACAGCCCCTACCGCATTGACCAGCACCGTGTCGATGCTTGCGGTGACCTTGTGCAGCAGCTGCTCCCAGTTGATGCCCTCCAGCCAGTTCATCAGCCAGCCCATGTCAGCATCCTGTGCGTTGAGATAGGCAGTCCAGCGGGGAATATTGGCCTCGATCTGCACATACAGGCTGTGGAAGGACTGCACCAGCTCCGGGATCAGCAAAGTCAGCGCCAATACCAGCACCAGCACAACGCCCAGCAGGGTGATGAAAAAGCTGAGAAGGTGGATGGCTTTCGCCGAGGGCTGCTTTTTGGCCTTGCCGAACAGGCGGTTCAGCCGCTTTTCCAGCCCGGTCATGGGCACGTTGATAAAAAGCGCCAGAATGCCGCCCGCCAGAATGGGCAGTACCAGATCTATCAGCTTTGCGGCAAAGGCCAGAACGTCAGAAAGCCGCAGCAGCGCTACAAAAAGCGTTACCCCTACCACGGTAACGAGCAGAGATTGTTTTGTTTTTGGTTCCATGAAAAAGTTCCTTTCCCGGAAGATTGTGGCAGCAGGCAGCAAAAAGACCGCCCGCCGGCTCTTTTTGGTATTGTAATCGGAAGAAAAGGGCTTGTCAAGACGAGAGAAAGGGAAACGGGACGTTATAAAAGCGGTTTGCGGTAATGTTAGCGGGAGCTTTTCAGTAGGGGAAAAGCGTGGTATACTGGGCAGAGCAAATTTAAAAAAATTGAGAGAAACACAGCTTGAAAGGAAATAGATCATGTCGAAGGATGAATATCTGATTACAGATGCGCCGCTGAAAGCGCTGACGGTTTTTGCAATGCCAATGATCCTTGGCAGCTTTTTTCAGCAGGTCTATAACATGGCAGATTCCATCATAGTCGGTCAGTTTGTCGGCTCCTCGGCACTGGCGGCTGTCGGTGCCTGTGCTGCGCTGACCAATGTTTTTATTTGCGTGGCGCTGGGTGCCGGTGTGGGTGCCGGTGTGCTGGTAAGCCGCTATTTTGGCGCTAAAAACTATGGCAAAATGAAAACCATCGTGTCAACGTCCCTGCTCAGCTTTCTGGTTTTGAGCGTTGTCCTTGGCGTTTTTGGCTTTAGCTTTTCCCGTGCTATGATGAGCGGCTTGCAGACCCCCGCCGACATTCTGGAGGATGCGGTGCTGTATCTGCGGGTCTATTTTGTGGGCTTCCCGTTTTTGTTCATGTACAACATTCTTTCCACCATGTTTACCTCCATTGGGGAGTCCAGGATCCCGCTGGGTCTGCTGATCTTTTCCTCCATCCTGAATATTTTTATGGATCTCTGGATGGTGGCGGGGCTTGGCTTGGGCGTGTTTGGCGCAGCCCTTGCCACGTTGATCGCACAGGGCATTTCTGCGGTGTTTTCGTTTTTGATCTTCCTGCACCGGATGCGGCAGTATAAAAGCCCCTTTAAAAGGTTCGACCGGCAGGAGCTGGCTTCCATGCTCCGCATTGCGGTGCCGTCGGTCTTGCAGCAGTCCACCGTGTCCATCGGCATGATGATCGTGCAGGCGGTGGTAAACCCCTTCGGCACACAGGCGCTTGCCGGATATGCAGCAACGATGCGGGTAGAAAATGTTTTCTCGTTGATCTTTGTCTCCATCGGCAATGCGGTCTCGCCGTTTATTTCCCAGAATCTTGGTGCAAAGAAGATCGACCGCCTCAAAAAAGGCTACCACGCTGCACTGGTGCTGGACCTGTGCTTTGCGGTCATTGCCTTTGCGGTCATTGAAACCCTGCACACCCAGATCTCCTCGCTGTTTCTGGGCAAGGACGGAACGGCGCTGGCCTATCAGGTGTCCGGTGATTATATGCGGTGGCTGGGTTACTTCTTCATCTTCATGGGCATCAAGATGGCGACCGATGGCGTGCTGCGCGGGCTTGGTATCATGCGCCCGTTCCTCATTGCCAACATGGTAAACCTTGCCATCCGCCTGTCCGTTGCCCTGATCTGTGCACCGCGCTTTGGTATTGCCTTTGTCTGGCTTGCCGTCCCGGCAGGGTGGCTGGCAAACTTTCTGGTCTCCTATGCGGCGCTCAGAAGATCGTGGCCGACGGAAAATGCAGCGGCACCTCAATGATTTTGTGCAGCGCGAACGGGTGGTGGCCTGCTGGGAAAAGTTCAAGGGGCTTTTCCGTCTGGTGGAGCATTCCTGATGGACACCGCACTGCGGCGTAAAAAATAGCAAAGGGCTGCTGCACAGTGAGATAGCTGTGCGGCAGCCTCTTTTTCTATATGCGCCCCGGTCTGTTACAGCGGTTTACTTTTGGCAGGAGAAATGTTATGATACACCTTAGAAAAAAGCAAGGAGGAGCTACGATGGGCATTGCAGGGAACGAATGGGGTTTTCAGGTGGGCACGTTGCCCAAAGGTGCGCGGGATAAGATCAGCGATGTGCCGGGGGTGACGGTAGGGCACTGCACCTTGGCAGACGGCGTGGTGCAGACGGGCGTAACGGCGCTGCTGCCCCACCAAGGGGACGTGTTCCACGAAAAGGTGCTGGCGGCCAGCTATGTCATCAACGGCTTTGGCAAGACCACCGGCCTTGTGCAGATCGACGAGCTGGGCACGCTGGAAACGCCCATCCTGTTTACCAACACCCTCAGCGTGGGCACGGCACAGACCGCGCTGGTAAAGTATATGCTGGAGAAAAACCCCGACATCTGCGAGACCACCGGCAGCGTGAACCCGGTGGTCTGCGAGTGCAACGACTGCGGCCTGAACGACATCCGGGGGCTTCATGTGACCGAGCAGCACGTTTTTGCCGCGCTGGCAGATTGCAAGGCAGATTTTGCCGAGGGTGCCGTAGGTGCCGGGCGGGGGATGCGCTGCCACGGGCTGAAAGGCGGCATCGGCTCCGCCTCACGGGTGGTGGAACTGGACGGAAAACCCTACACCATGGGTGCGCTGGTGCTCTCCAATCACGCGCTGTTCGATGACCTCATCGTGGCGGGCACGCCCATCCACACCCTGCTGAATAACAGCATCCCGCCCCATGAGGATAAAGGCTCCATCATCACGGTGCTGGCCACGGATATCCCCCTGAGCGAGCGGCAGCTGCGGCGGCTGTGCCGCCGGGCGCTGGTGGGGCTTTCCCGCACAGGTTCCTACTGCGGCAACGGCAGCGGCGAGATCGTCATCGCCTTCACCACCGCCAACCGGGTGCCGCACTATTCGGAGAAAGCCCTGCTGCCCATGACCCTGCTCCACGATGATGCCATCACCCCCCTGTTCCGGGCGGTGGCAGAGTGCGTGGAGGAAAGCGTTCTCAGCAGCCTGCTCCACGCCGAGACGGTTACCGGCAACCATGGCCGCACCTTCCGCAGCCTGACGGAACTTTTAAAAAAACGCGCCTGAAGCGCTGCAATACAGAAAAAAGCCCCGCATCGGACAGGCGCTTTGTGTCTTTGACCAGAACGGTCAGAGCACGGCGGTGTCCGGTGCGGGGCTTTTGCTTTACTTAATAGCGGCGGTGGATCTTTTTAGTGGGTTTGCGGCGGTTCCAGTTGGCACACAGCAGCCACAGCCCGTAGATCAGGGCGGCGATCAGGCTGAGCACCAGCACCACCTTCAGGTACAGGCTGGTCAGGAACTCCTTCACCTTGTCCACCCCGAATAGCAGCGGGTTGCGGGCTACGTCCTGCCCGGCGATCAGCTCCACCACGCCGATGGTCTCGCCTGCCAGCTTCAGCTCCACCGTGCCCACTACGTCGCCCTGCTGGATGGGCGCGCAGACGTAGTCCGGCAGGTGGAAGTATTTCTGGGTGACAGTGCCGTCGCTGGTGGAGGGCAGCAGGGTCATCATGCTGTCGTTGGGGTACAGCTGCAAGGTGTCGGTGTCGGAGGAATATCGGACCGGGATCTCCGCAATGGTCAAATCAGTGTCCAGCGCAGCCTGAATGGAAAAGCTGTCGAATACCCAGTCCATCAGTTTGACCGTCTCGAACAGGGCGGGGCGGCGGTTGGCGTAGCCAAGGGTATCGCAGCTGTCGGGGCTGTCCATCACGCAGAAGATATAGGTGGCACCGTCCTTGTTGCCCCACGAAACATAACTCTGGGTGCCGGTATCGTTTTTAAAGGCGGTCACATTGCACATGCCGCCCTGCATGGCGCTGCGGTAGTAGCTGCCGCCGCTGGCTTTGCTCAGCGCGGCGTTCTGGCTGACCAGCACCGAGGAGGAACGGTGCTTCTCCTTGGCGGGCATGGTAAAGCTGGGCGCGCCGGACACCTCCACAAAGGCGTCAAAGCTCATCAGGTAGCGCAGGATCAGGTACATATCCACCGCGCAGGTGGTGTTGCCACTGTCGATGCCGCAGGCGTCTGTCCAGCTGCTGGCGGTGGTGCCGATGCGCTGGGACAGGGTGTTCATCTGCGCCACCCAGCCGTCCAGATCTCCGCCGGAAAGGGTGTACGCCACACCCATGGCTGCCTCGTTGGCATTGCGGGTAAGCATGGCGTACATGGCTTCCCGGTAGGTAAAGGTCTCGTTGGAGCGCATATCTGCGTTATTGGTGTTGTAAACATAGTCCGAGATGGCAAAGGGCATCTGGAAGGTGTTGTCCAGCTGGTCGGCGTAGTTGGTCAGCAGCACGGCAAGGGTCATATATTTGGTCAGACCGCCGGCAGACACCTGCTTTGTGCTGTCCTTATCATAGACGATGATGTTGGTATCCGTGTTGACGATATAGGCGCTTGCAGCCTGCACCTGATACACCGGGCTGGGGTCGAACATGGCCCCGGCGGGCAGCACAAGGCAGCTGAGCAGGAATACAAATGAAAGAACCAGTGCAAAAATACGTTTCATGTGGACAATTCCTTTAAAAAGCGATAAAATATACAAGATACGGCTGCGCTGTGCGGCGCGCCGGAAGATCAATTTTGCAGCAAGTGTGCTGTGTTCTATAATAATAACAGGTTTGCCGGGGCGTTACAAGAGCCTTGCGGTGTTTTACACCGTTCTTTCGCTCCGGCAGGGAGGGCAGGAATGGTATATCTTACAGGGGATACCCACGGCGATATCCAGCGCTTCAAGCAGGGTAAGCTGCGCTGGCTGGGCAAAAAGGACACCGTGGTGGTGCTGGGGGATTTCGGCTTTGTGTGGGACGGCAGCGCCGCAGAGCGCAAGCGGCTGGACTGGCTGCGCAAGCGCCCCTACACGATTCTGTTTCTGGACGGCAGCCACGAAAACTACGACCTGCTGGCACAGTACCCGGAGACGGAACTGTTCGGCGGCAGGGTGCAGAGCCTTGGCGGCAATGTGTACCATGTGTGCCGGGGCAGCGTGCTGGAGCTGGAGGGTAAGACCTATCTCTGCTTCGGCGGCGCGGAAAGTCAGGATAAGGACGACCGGGAGCCGGGCGTGAACTGGTGGAAGCAGGAGATGCCCAGTGACGAGGAGTACGACACCTGCCGCCGCAACTTAGAGACAGTAGACTACAAGGTAGATTATGTGCTGACCCACGATGCACCAAGCAGATTTTTGGATTTTACCGCCCTTGCCCTTGGCGAAAGCAACCGTCTGCACCTGTTTCTGGACGAGATCCTGCTCAAGCTGACCTACGAAAAATGGTTTTTCGGCTGCTATCACAAGGATGTGCAGCTTTCCACCAAGAGCCGGTGTGTGTTCTGCGATGTCATCCCCATGGGCGAGCGGCGCACCGGGCTGTTCCACCGATAGGAGGCAAAATGCAGGTCACGGTAAAACTTGCCACTCGGGAGGGGGCGGCGCACATCAGCGGCATTCTGGCAGGCTTTACTCTGCTGGCAAAGCGCGGGAAACTGACCCTGCGGGTGCAGGACGTGCGGCAGGGCAATCCCCTTGCCCGGGAAGCGCTGCTGGAAACCGAGATCGACGGCCGCACGGTGGTGTTTGACCTGATGGACGGCTACTTCTACAACGACCCGGCGGCGGTGCTGGCGCTGTTCCACCGGGCGGATGTGGTGTTCAAACGTTCCTTTTCGGAGGAGAAGAACCGGCAGTTCCCGGGCGATATCCCCGCAAAACTGCGGCCGCTGGGGCTGAACTACTACGTTACCTGTCCGGGCTCGCCGCTGGAAGCGGAGCGCAGCGCAAAGAGCCGCCTGAAGCAGTGGGCGCTTTCCACCCGCTGCTACCCGCAGGACTTTGAAGCCCGGCTGACCCGGGTGCGCAAAAAGCCGCGCATCCTCTTCCTGACCCGTTTGTGGGACCCGGAGGAGCCGGCGGTGCAGCAATACCCGGACTTACAGGCAGAGTGGCGGCAGGTGAACGCAGACCGCATCGAGCTGCTGCACCGACTGCAAGCTGCTTTTCCGGAACAGTTCACCGGCGGCGTGTCCGACAACGCCTGCGCCCAGCAGCTGTGCCCGGAGCTGATCCTGCCGGACAAGCTGACCGGCAAGCGCGCCTATCTGCACCGGATGCAGCACACGGAAATTTGTGTGGCTTCTACCGGACTGCACGGCTCTACCGGCTGGAAACTGGCCGAGTATGTGGCGGCGGGGCGCGCCATCGTTACCGAGCCGCTGCGGTACACCCTGCCGGGCGGCTTTGAAGAAGGCAAAAACTATAAAACATATACGTCCCCGGCAGAGTGCGAGGCGCAGCTGCGGCAGCTGCTGGCAGACCCGGCGGCGATCTTAGCCATGGCGCAGCACAATGCGGCGTACTATCAAGCGTGGCTGCGGCCGGAGCAGCAGGTGCGGCAGGCTTTGCGGCAGCTGGAAACAGGGGAAATGTAAGGGGAAAATGGGGTATGGAAGAGCAGAAACGGCATAGCGGCTTTGAGGCGATGCGCATTCTCAGTATGGTGATGATCGTTCTGATGCATGGCATTGGGCACGGCGGGCTGGGCAGTGCGGCACCGCAGGGGTCGGCGGCATTCTGGATCTACTGGCTGCTGTTTATTCTGGCGCGTGTGTCCACCAACTGCTTTGTAATGCTTTCCGGCTATTATCTGTCGGAGCGCAAGGGGGCTGTCCGCGCCGGGCGGCTGTTCCGCATCGGGGCACAGGTGTGGTTTTACTCCATGCTCACTTTCTGCGTTGCGGTCAAGGCGGGTGCGGTGCCGCTTTCAGCCATTTCGCTGCTCCGGGCACTTTTACCCCTTACCTCCAACGGCTACTGGTTCGCCTCGGCTTATTTTCTGATGTACCTCTCGGTGCCGGTGCTGAATGCGGTGGTGCAGAGCCTTGACCGGCGGCAGTACAAAACGCTGCTGCTGGTGGCGCTGCTGCTGCAAAGCGTGTGGGGCACGCTGTTCTACTGGGCAACGGATGAAACCTTTGTGAATAACGGGTACAGCTTTATCTGGTTCTACACCCTGTATTTTATGGCCGCTTATTTCCGCAAATACCGGGTGACCGTGCCCAGCGGGCTGTGTTTGCTGGCATATCTGGCAGCTTCGGCGGCGGGGCTGTTCAACCGGATGCTGGCGCTGCGGGTGGAAAACGCCCTGCACCTGAACGGCTTTGTGAATACCGTCAACGGTTATCAGGCACTGGCTACGGTCATCGCCTCGGCAGCAATGTTTTTGCTGTTCCAGAATATCCATATCCGCTCGGACTACTGGCGGCGCTGGGTATTCCGGCTGGCACCGCTGTCCTTTGGGGTGTATCTGCTGCACGACAGCGATTTTACCCGGGCGCTGCTGTGGCAGCTGGTGGATCTGCCCCGGTTTGGCGGGGCGCTGCTGCCCTCGCTGGCTTACCTGACCGGTGCAGTGCTGCTGATCGCCGCTGCGGGCTACGCGGTGGATGCCGTGTATCAGCGGCTCTACCGCCTGCTGCACCTGCCCGCACTGGAAACAAAGCTGGACGCCCTGACCGCCCGCATCCTGCAAAACATTGTTGGGAGCAAGGAAACGTAAAGAAAAGCGCTGTCGCACGAGTTTTTTGTGCGACAGCGCTTTTTTAGTTCATCGGCCCGGCCTTGTCGAACATCTGCTGCACCTGCGCGGCCAGCAAAGCGTGTGCAGGGCTTTCCAGCAGCGGGTCGGCGGCAAGCAATGCGGCGGCCTCGCTCTGGGCGGCGTGCAGGGTACGGGTGTCATTCATCAGGTCGGCGATCTGCAAGGTGGGCAGACCGTGCTGGCGGCTGCCGAAAAAGTCGCCGGGGCCGCGGGTCTCCAGATCGTACTGCGCCACGGCAAAGCCGTCGGTGGTGGAGCAGAGGAATTTCAGCCGCTTCTGCACGGCCTCGCTGGTGTTGTCGCTGACAAGGAAGCACCAGCTCTCGGCAGCGCCGCGTCCCACCCGCCCGCGCAGCTGGTGCAGGGCGCTCAGGCCGTAGCGCTCGGCGTTTTCAATCACCATCACGCTGGCGTTGGGCACGTCCACGCCCACCTCGATGACGGTGGTGGACACCAGTGCGTCCAACCGCCCGGCCTTGAAATCCTCCATGACGGCGGCTTTTTCCTTGGGTTTCAGCTTGCCGTGCATCAGCCCCACCCGGCGGTCGGGCAGCAGCGTCTTGGCAATGTCCTCGTAGTAGGTCTTGACGGCGTTCAGCCCGCCGTCCGGCACATCCTCGATGGCGGGGCAGACCAGATACACCTGCCGCCCTTTGTCGATCTCGCTGTCCAGAAAGCGGTACAGGTCCTGCCGCCGCTTGCCGGTGATGCACCGGGTCTTAACCGGGGTGCGCCCGGGGGGCAGCTCGTCCAGAACGGAGATGTCCAAGTCGCCATAGATCAAAAGCCCCAGCGTGCGGGGGATGGGGGTGGCGCTCATGACCAGCAGGTGCGGGTTCGCGGCCTTTTCGGCCAGTGCGCCGCGCTGGCGCACCCCAAAGCGGTGCTGCTCGTCAATGACTGCCAGACCCAGCCGGGCAAACTCCACTCCTTCGCTCATCAGGGCATGGGTGCCCACCACAAGGTCGGCTTCGTCCTTGCGGATGGCAGCCAGCGTGGTGCGGCGGGCAGCGGCCTTCATGCCGCCGGTCAGCAGGGCCACCCGCATCCCGAAGGGGGCAAGCAGCCGGTTGAGCCCCTCGGCGTGCTGCGCGGCCAGAATTTCGGTAGGCGCCAGCAGCGCGGCCTGATACCCCGCCCGGATGCACGCCCAGATGGCGGCAGCAGCTACCAGCGTTTTGCCGCTGCCCACATCGCCCTGCAACAGGCGGTTCATGGCGGTTTCGCTCGCCATATCGTTTAAAATCTCCTCCACTGCACGGCGCTGCGCCCCGGTGGGGGCAAAGGGCAGACTCTGCCAGAAAGGGACCGGGTCGGCGCGGCGCATGGGTGCCCCGGTGACGGCAGCGCCCCGGCTGCGCATCCGCCCGATGCCCAATTGCAGCACCAAAAGCTCCTCATAGATGAGCCGCCGCCGCGCTGCTGCGGCCTGTTCCTCGGTGGCAGGGCAGTGGATGGCGCGCACCGCCTCGGCCTTGGGGAGTAGACGGTATTTTTGCAGCATCTCCGGCGGCAGCGGGTCGGGCAGCAGCTCCGCGTGGGGCAAAAGCTGCCGGATGCAGCGGGAGATGACGCTGCTGGTAAGCCCCTCGGTCTGGGGGTAAACGGCCTCAAAGGGCGCGGCCTGAATCTGCTCGGCGGTGCGCACCTGCGGGTTGACCATCTGGCGGCGCAGCATCCCGCCGGTCACGATGCCCTGAAAATAGTATTCCTGCCCCAGCTGCAATTTCTGGGTGGCGTAGGGGTTATTGAACCATGTGATCTCCAGACTGGCTACATCGTCCCCGGCGGTGATGCGCTCCATCCGCCGCCCGCCCGGCAGAATGCGCCCGCCGGGCTTTGCAAACACCTCGGCCTTTACCACGCATTCAGTGTCGGCAGGGGCCTCCGCAATGGAGTAGGGCTTGGAAAAGTCGATGTAGCGCCGGGGGTAGTGGCACAGCAGGTCTGCCAGCGTCACGATGCCCAACTTCTCGAACCGCTCTGCGGTCTTGGGCCCCACCCCTTTCAGGTAGCGCACCGGGGTGTCCGGCGTTAAGGTAGTGCGGTTTTCGGTGGGCATGGCGTTTCAACTCCCTTCCAAGCGTAGTATAGCCATTGTAACACGGACGGGGAACAGATGCAAATATTTTGCCTTTGCGCGGCAGCTGTGGTATACTGAATAGAAAAAGAGAAGAGGGGGAGATACCATGGAGATCCGCAACGCAACTATGGACGATTTACAGGCCATTGCCGCCGTGGAGGCGGCCTGTTTTCCGGCAGCGGAGGCTGCCACGGCAGAGGAATTTGCCGGACGGCTGGCACACTATGCCGGTCATTTCTGGCTGCTGCTTGAGCAGGGGGAGCTGGTGGCCTTTGTGGACGGCTTTTGCACCGATATGCCCGACCTGACCGATGAGATGTACGCGGACGCCGCCCTGCATGATGAAAATGGCGCATGGCAGATGATCTTTGGGGTGAACACCCTCCCGCGCTGCCGTTGCCGGGGCTATGCCGGGCTGCTGCTGCAAAGAGCCATTGCAGATGCCCGCGCACAGGGGCGCAAGGGGCTGGTACTGACCTGCAAGGAGAAGCTTTTGCACTACTATGCAAAGTTCGACTTTGCGAACGAGGGCGTTTCCACTTCCACCCACGGCGGGGTGGTGTGGTATCAGATGCGGCTGCGGTTCTGAGAGAACGGTTTGGAATGCGCGCCGCGTGCGCTCTGCGCATAAATAGCGGAATTAGTTTTTTTATTCGGGATTCAGAAAAGCCTGCGGGCTTTTCTGAATCCCCTTTTCACG
>ERZ506769.1117-NODE-1117-length-15971-cov-5.386781_pt1 | contig 15971 bp, 9 predicted proteins | sample MGYA00513039_ERZ506769 | MGnify/ENA metagenome assembly ERZ506769 | reverse complement strand
CCCGCAAAGCCTTTATTTATGGGCTTTTCCGCGATTTTTCAAGCTACTCAAACTCAATCGTTCCCGGTGGCTTACTCGTCAGATCATAGAATATTCTATTCACCCCACGAACTTCATTTATAACTCTGCTCATCACTTTATTCAGAACTTCATACGGAATCTCCGCTGCCTCTGCAGTCATGAAATCAATCGTATTAACGGCTCTAAGAGCTACAGCATAATCATAAGTTCTCTCATCACCCATAACACCAACGCTTCTCATATTCGTAAGTGCTGCAAAATACTGACCAATTGTCTTATCAAGTCCGGCATTTTCAATCTCTTCACGATAAATAGCATCTGCATCCTGAACGATACGAACTTTCTCAGCTGTTACTTCGCCGATGATACGTACTCCAAGTCCCGGTCCTGGGAATGGCTGACGGAATACGAGTCTTTCAGGAAGTCCGAGCTCAAGTCCTGCTTTACGAACTTCATCTTTGAAAAGATCACGAAGCGGCTCAATGATTTCTTTGAAATCTACAAAATCCGGAAGTCCTCCTACATTGTGGTGAGATTTGATCACAGCGGATTCTCCGCCAAGACCACTTTCTACCACATCCGGATAAATTGTTCCCTGTGCAAGGAATTCAACAGTACCGATCTTTTTTGCTTCTTCTTCGAAGATACGGATGAATTCTTCACCGATAATCTTACGTTTTGCTTCTGGCTCTGTAACGCCTGCAAGTTTGTTATAATATCTTTCCTGCGCATTTACGCGGATAAAGTTCAGATCAAACTGTCCTTCTGGTCCGAAGATTGCCTCAACTTCATCTCCTTCATTTTTACGAAGAAGTCCGTGATCTACGAATACACAAGTAAGCTGTTTTCCAATGGCTTTGGAAAGAAGTCCTGCTGCCACTGAAGAGTCAACCCCACCTGACAGTGCGAGCAATACTCTTCCGTTTCCAACCTTCTCGCGGATCTCTGCAATTGTATTCTCAACAAAAGCATCCATCTTCCAGTCACCCGCACATTCACATACATTTTTTACAAAGTTGTTGATCATCTTTGTTCCTTCTACTGTATGAAGTACTTCTGGATGGAACTGGATTGCATACAGTTTCTCAGCTGCGTTCTCAGCTGCTGCAACCGGACAGTCAGCAGTGTGTGCTGTAATTTCAAATCCCGGAGCAATCTTTGAAATATAATCAAAATGGCTCATCCAACATGTTGTTGTCTCTGAAACACCCTCAAATACTTTGGAGTCTTTTTTATCAATAATAACTTCTGTCTTACCGTATTCTCTTACATCTGCACGCTCAACTTTTCCACCAAGTACATGAGACATCAGCTGTGCGCCATAGCAAAGTCCGAGAACCGGAATTCCAAGCTTGAACAGTTCTTCTGAATAAGTCGGTGAATCCGGCTCATAACAGCTGTTCGGTCCGCCTGTGAGAATGATTCCTTTTGGATTCATCTCTTTGATTTTTTCAATATCTGTCTTATATGAATAAATTTCACAATATACATTACACTCCCTGACACGTCTTGCGACCAGCTGGTTATACTGTCCACCAAAGTCAAGGACAATCACTAATTCTTTCTTCAAATCTTTCCTCCTGTAAAATCCAATCAAAACTATTTACTTTATTTATATATCTTTTTCTGTTTTTCATTATAGTAGAGGAAGCATTGATTTACAAGTATTTGTTTATGTAAAATAAAATCTTATCCACAATTTCTATTACTATACACGGTAATTATTCCCCTTCTGATCTATCCAGAACAAAGAATGTGCCTCGGCACCCTCTTACGCCTGCGGTGGTCGCTTGCGACACCTACATCGTACACCGCAGTGCGCATTCTATGTATCCACTGTTATGGGTATAATATATCAAAAAAGATGCCGAACAAATGCCCGACATCCCATTTTTATGTTCCATTTTATGCTGCAAATCTTTCTAGCTGTCTTTCAAGTTCTGTGCAATCGTCTGCATACATCTGCAGTTCAATCACGTTATTCAATCCCAGATTCATGATTCCAAGTAATGACTTCGCATCTACTACTGCCCGTCCTCTTCTCATGTCCATGTTAAAGTCAAATTTACATACTGTTTTCAAGAAATCAATGATCTCATCCGGGTGTTTGAAAGTAATGTTCATTGTGCTCATTCTTTTCACCTCTTTCTGCCTTAACGGCTATGAAATCCTTTTCACTTTTCACATATATCATAGCACATTTTTTATATTTAAAAGGGCGAAATTTTTTATAAAAGTGTATTTTTTTAATTAAATATGCCTCTTATTCTCTACTTTTTTCTATAAGCAATATAAAATTACTCCTGATTATGAAATTCCATTGGAGTTACGTCTGTATTCCGTCGGTAAAATTCCTTCCTCCTCTTTAAACACCTTACTCATATATTTGGGATCAGAGTAACCGACAAGCCCCGCAATCTGATTCATCTTATATTTTGTTGTCCTGAGAAGCTCCTTTATTTTTTCTATCCTGTATTTCCTCACAGTTTCTGTAAAATTATATCCTGTCTCCTTCTTAAACTGAGAACTCAGGTATTCTTCCGATACATAAAGTTGGCTCGCTGCTTCTTCCAATGTAATACCACTGTCATATTCTTTTCTTATAATTTCCATTGCTTTTTGGATAAGCGTACTGTACTGCTCAAATTTATGCTCATATGATATCATCCGTTCCAAGCCTTGAATCGCTTTCTCTATCTGTTTCCAGCTGATGGCATAGGTAATCTGCTGCATAAGACTCAGGATTTTTGTTTCGTCAATCTCCCCGCCATAATTTCTATAATTCAATCCAGCTGCCATGCAAAAACGAATGATACTGTATTTTATTTCTTTTGGAAAATATTTTTCTCTTTTCATTTCCTCACAAACAAGTTGAAATTGTCTGGCAATTCCTTTCTTGTTTTCATCGAAAATCATTTCTCGCATTCGTTGTTCTAATTCTACCGGATAACGAACCGGAACAGCTTCAAATTTCTCAACTGTCTGCTGACAGATTAAAACTCCTCGCGGCTGAAGAAGATTCCATTCCATGAGACTTCCTGCCTGAATCATTGCATCTACCAGCTTTGTCAGCTGTTTTGTCTCTATCCATACACAAATAATTGTCCCCGGAAAATTCCTACATAACCCAGTAACCACATTTTTTTTAAAATATTCTTTCCAGTTCCTTGCTTCACGTACCCGGTAAATGATCAGATACACCTGTTTCCATCGATCCGAACATATAACAGATGCCGAAAATCCACACTCACGTCTACAGATTTCTTCGAGAAATCCACGTATATTTTCCTTCTGCTCCTCGTATTCGTCTGCCATTGAAACCGTAAATAAATATCCCGGATCATCCACTGTAAAACCAAATTTCCGGATAGTCATTTCATTTAACTTTTGATTCGATATAATTTCTCCATACCTGCAGCTTAACAGAATATTTTCAACAGTAAAAGAAGCCTGCATCCAATATTCATTCCTAATTTTTTCATGAATACGGCTTAATGCCTTCTTAAGCTCCATCGGCCGGAACGGCTGTACTAAATATCCGTCCACCCCCAGATCGATTGCCTGCTTTGCCTGTTGAAAATCTTCATCCTTTGTTATAATAATCACACGGAACTCACGTCCTTCCGTGCGTAATTTTCTCAAAAGATTTAACCCATTCATCCGCGGAAGCCCAATGTCCATAATAACAAGATTTGGCTGCATAACTGTTATCATCTCATATGCAGACTGTCCATTCCCTGCAATCCCCGCCAACTCGTAATTCGAATCTACGCGTTTTAAACCTTTTTTCAGTTCTTCTAATACTTTTTCATCCCTTTCAACGATTGCCACCCGCATTTGAACAGTCTCCTCTCAATGTTCGTGTTTCTGATTGAATATCCACTTTTATTGTAACATTAACTTCAATAATTGGAAGCATGCAAGTGTAAATATTTTTCTCTGGTAGCAAGCCCTCCCCGGATGTGACGTTCTGATTTGTTGGTGTCTAAAACCTTACGTGTTTCATGAGCCAATGATGGATTGATCTGAAGCAGACGTTCTGTAACATCCTTATGCACCGTACTCTTACTAATCCGAAACTGTTTTGCTGTCTGTCTCACTGTCGCATTATTTTCTATAATATAATTTGCAATTTCCACTGCACGCTCCTCAATATATTCTCTCATAGAAAAGCCCCTGCATAGTTTGTTTTTTACAATCTATGCAGGGGCAAATTAATGTATGTCTAATTCCTGTTCCATCTATTCGTGGAAAACATTATACTATACAACTTAATACTCAAATACTGCCACACCATATCCCGGAAGAGGATATGCAAAGGAATATTTCTGACCATCACATTCCTGCTTCTCTGGTTTGTAAACCAATGGGCGTTCCTCTCCTGATCCGCCGTATTTTGTCTCATCACTGTTAAGAACAAGCTTAAACTGCTTTCTTCTCGGAACACCAACACGGTAATCCGGTCTGTCTACCGGTGTAAAGTTGCATACAAAAAGCAGATTCTTCTTCCCATCCTTTGAATGTCTTGTGAAACTGAAAATACTCCGGAAGATATCATCCTTATTGATCCAGTCAAATCCCTTCGGATCATTATCCAACTCATACAATGCCTTATTCTTCTTATAAAGATGAAGCAAATCTTTATACCAGTTCTGAATCTGCTGATGTGGTTCTTCTGCAAGAAGGAACCAATCCAGTTCTCTCTCTTCACTCCACTCACGAAGCTGTGCGAACTCCTGTCCCATAAAGAGAAGCTTCTTTCCAGGATGTCCCATCATAAATGCATATGCCACCTTCAAGTTGCGGAACTTATCCCATCCTTCTCCCGGCATCTTATTCAACATGGAGCATTTCAGATGAACAACCTCATCATGAGAAAGTACAAGAATATAGTTCTCTGAATATGCATATTCCATAGAAAATGTCATCATGTGATGTGCATTCTTTCTGAAATAAGGATCCAGTTTCATGTATTCTGTAAAGTCATGCATCCAACCCATATTCCACTTCAAAGTAAATCCAAGTCCATCATCCTCAGGAGATCCTGTCACCTTCGGCCATGCTGTGGACTCTTCTGCAATCATCATAACGCCTTTATTTCTTCCGCAAACTACAGAATTCAGATGTTTAAAGAATGCAATCGCCTCAAGATTCTCATTTCCGCCAAATTTATTCGGAATCCACTGTCCATCTTCTCTTCCGTAGTCCAGATACAGCATAGATGCCACTGCATCTACACGAAGTCCGTCTACATGATAATGTTCAACCCAGAACAATGCATTCGCCAGAAGGAAGTTGGAAACTTCCGGTTTTTCATAATTGAAAACCTTCGTTCCCCAATCAGGATGCTCACCCTTTCTCGGATCTGGATATTCGAATGTCGGCGTTCCGTCAAAGTCTGCCAGACCATGTGCATCTTTCGGGAAATGCGCCGGTACCCAGTCAAGAATAACACCGATATTATTCTTATGAAGATAATTTACCATATATGCAAAATCTTCCGGTGTTCCATAGCGTGCAGTTGGTGCATAATATCCAGTCACCTGATATCCCCAGGAACCATCAAACGGATGCTCTGCGATTCCCATCAACTCAACATGAGTATATCCCATCTCTTTTACATACTTTGTAATTGCTTCTGCAAACTCACGATATGTATAGAATCCTTCATCTTCCCTTCCAGGATGTCTCATCCAGGAACCCATATGCACTTCGTAAATAGACACTGGTTCTTCTTTGTTATCCCACTTCTCACGAGCTGTCATCCACTTACTGTCTGACCAGTTCAGATTAGAAATGTCTGTAATTCTGGATGCTGTTCCCGGTCGGAGCTCTGCATAATTAGCAAATGGATCTGCTTTATATATCTTCTCACCCGCCTGTGTCTCTATACAGAACTTATACAAATCCCCTTTCTTCGCCTCCGGGACGAAGCATGTGTATATTCCGAGAGGCTCTCCTCTCTTCATCTTATCTTTCGTCTCATCCCAGTCATTAAACTCTCCGATTACAGAAACGTTTACTGCATGAGGAGCCCATACCGCAAAATATACTCCTCTTTTTCCGTTCTTTGTCACCTCATGGGCACCCATCTTTTTATAAATCTCATAATGATTTCCCTGCCCAAAAAGATAATGGTCAAGTTCTCCGATCTCATAAGGCTGCACTTTCGTCTTCGTGCTGTTTTTCTTAACCATAAAGCCACCTCACTGCTCAAATATATTCCTGATTGTAATGATTTAAAAACCATACAATTTCTTATAGATCAAGGCACATTACCGAATCTTTCAATTGGTAACAAAGTTTCATTCTCCCCTTGAACACTATAGTTTTATTATACTTGATACTGTATAAAAAAGAAAGAGAAAATGTATTATTGCACAAAAATAGACAGTCGTTTTACTGACTGTCTATTAATTCTTAACAAATATATGTCATTAAATGTTGAAATCTTTCTCTGAAAGCAGAATTCTGTCGGAAGAATCTGTATTCTTTCCAAATACTCTCTTCACAAGCTTCTTTGCGGAAGCTTTCTGTGAATGAGCAATCGCATCATCCATCACTTCTTTCACTTCTGCTACTGTTACTGCATGATCTTCTCTCTGTAAAGAATCAATCTTACTGTACAGTGCAAGAATTCCCATCTCATCGATTCTGTAACCATTCTCCTGAGCATAAGTCTGTCCAAATGTTACAAGTTCATCATTAATAAAGATCGGCACTTCAAGTCTGGAAGTAAATTTTCTTCTGAATTCTCTGTTGGAAGAAAGAAGTCTGTCCAGTGGTTTTCTCTGCTCTTCAAGAACTACCAAAAGTTCTCCTGTATCCTGCTCCATTGCTTTGTTCAGCTTGGCGAGTGTTTTTTCGTTCATCTGTCCGGCTTTTTCAATGATCAGTGCACCACCGTACAATTTACGGAAAATGTCTCCGATTCTCTTCTTATTCAGTGACTCACCTGTCACAATTGCAACCTTACCCTGACGGATATCACGCTGCTTCTGAATTGCCTTTACAACATCAACAGCGAGAACTGTCTTTCCATTTCCTTTATTTCCAATAATCAGAAGGTTTCCTGTTCTGGAAGTTCCTTTGCGGTTTGTACAGTTCTTATCCTGCTCAAGTACATCTACCAGCTGCTCACTCATACCACGTACAGGTACAAAATAAGAGAAGAGTTTTTTCTGTTCCTCTGTAAGTCCTGCTCTTGTACCGATTCCACTCTGTGTTTCAAGATCATAACGACCATGTACAATAAATCCTGTATCAGACATTGCATCTGCAATCTCATCTAACGGTAATGGTGATGTCTTACCTGTTGCGATCAATTTTGCAGTCTCTTTACGGCTCAATGGTGTCGTCGCAGACATGATATCAATTCCGTCATCTTCATCCGGAATCTCTCTGTCATCCGGTTCCTCACTATGCGCTGGATTCACGCTGAATTCATCTTCAAAATTTGGCACTTCTTCATAAGAATTCAGACCAAGAAGATCATCATCTGAAATCTTATCTTCTGCTGTGAAAAGATCTCTTGGATTAACTACTTCATCATCCTCATCGTCTTCTTCATAACCATAGGCATCCAGATCATCATATCCTTCTTCCTCACCGAACAGATCATCATCAGACTCTTCATAATCATCCGGCAGATCGTCATCAGACTCTTCATAATCATCCAACAAATCGTCATCAGACTCTTCATAATCATCTAAAATATCGTCTTCGTCAAACTCTTCTGCATCATCCCAGTCATACGCATCATAATCTTCGTACTCATCCTCACCGAGTCTGAGATCATCCGCAAGCTCTCCCATATTTTCATGTGGTTCTTCTTCTACCTCAAGAACTTCTTCTGAACTTACTGTTGCATCTACTTCTTCCTCTTCCGGAATAACACCTTCAATCTCATCAATCAGTTTCTGTATCTCTGGTGATAAAATTGGTTCTTCATTATTTTTATTGTCCATAGTCTCTCTTACTGCTGCTCCTTCTGAATCATCTTCATCATTGACAACTTCAGTTTCTGAGATCAGTTCCTCCACCTCAGACAAATCTTCTGATTCATCTGTCAGATCTTCTGACTCAGCTGCATCTATTTCAAGAATTTCTTCCTCTTCCGGTTCTGCTTCCCCTGCTTCAAGGATTTCTTCCTCTTCTGGTTCTGCTTCCCCTGCTTCAAGAACTTCTTCCTCTTCCGGTTCTGCTTCTTCTACTTCAAGAACTTCTTCCTCTTCCGGTTCTGCTTCTTCTACTTCAAGGATTTCTTCCTCTTCCGGTTCTGCCTCTTCTACTTCAAGAACTTCTTCCGGTTCTGCTTCTCCTGCTTCTATAGCAACTGCATCTTCTGGAACATCTTCTGAAGTCTCCTCCACTGCCTGTTCTATAAGTTCTTCTGTCTCCGGTTCTGGAATCAGTTCTTTCATCCCTGATGGAACCACTCGTTCTTTACTGGCTTCCTCAGCTTTCTTCTCTTCTGTCAGTTGATTCACGATCTCAAGATCTTCTACATCCTCAATTGCTGCAATATCCTCTTCCAGATCTGTCATATCCGGTTCGACTTCTTCTCCCGGTTCTGCCTGAACTTCCGGTTTCGGGTTGAGTAATTGCTGCAGAGCTTCATCTAACCGCATCGTATCTCCGAGTTTCTTCTTGACTGGTTTTACCGGATTCTTACCGACAACCGGTATGGAAGCAGTATCTTTGCTAAGTGTTCTCTTATCTCCACTTGTCTCTACCGTTGCCGGCTGAACTTCTGACTCATCCTCGGAAGCTTCTATAACTTCTGCTGTTTCTACTCCTGCTTCTTCCGGATTTTCTACTTCGGCATCCGGCTCTTCTGCCGCTTCCAAAGTAACCGCATCCGTGTCAATCACATCGGAAGTACTGTCGTTCTCCATCACCGGCTGCTCTGTCAACCCGATTGATCTTGTATCTCCAAGTGCTTCGGCTCCTTCTAACGCAGAATCTTTTTCCTCGTCTTCTCCTAAATAGGAAGTCAGATCCGGTATTTCTTCTGTCTCTGAAGAAAGCTTCTCATATCTGTGATCATATTTCTGCTGCTGCGATGGTGACAATGGCTTATACTGCATCTTCAGTTCCATTGCCTTATAAACATACTTACCCTCGCTGAACCAGAGGATCAGATCATCACACTCTTCCAGACATTCTGTCATCATACCTGCTTCGCGATAAAGCTTCGCCAGTTCATAAGCCCACTCTTCAATATATTCTGCCTTCTTAAATTCCTCCAGAGCCTCAATCTGCTGTTCGATCGGCGCTCTCTGCGCTCTTAAGATCTGATATCTAAGGATATGCCTGTTCGGATCTTTCGGTGCAATCTGGATAAATTCGTCATAATAGTCGATTGCTTCATCTATATTCTTTGTCTTAATTGCAAGAGAACATAACTTATAGATCACCTTGCGGCTTCCTTCAGAACGGCGATATGCAAGATTCATCACATCATAGCTCTTCTGATACTCTTTTGTTTTTTCATAAATATCACTGACATTCATCAGCATCCCTGCGTTACGGACACGCTTCCAGTCAATCAGATCTGCTGCTGCCGCTGCTTTTCTGTATTCTCCATCTTCCATAAGTTCCAGCATCTCTTCTGTCTTTAACTTATATTCATACTTATCCACTGTACTCACCTCATTGTCATTGAAATATTAGTTTTGGTCTGAATGTGTCCATTAGGCACTAGCCGATACTCTTTCATTATTCTACCATATGAGGTCTGTAATGTCAAAAAAATGCACCTTCAATTCCTTTTGAAAGTGCATTTTTAGTGTTATTTAATTGTATTATTATTATAATTTTATATTTTGTATCGGAGATTATTCGCGATTCTACGTTCCTGTGAGACCTTTGTCGTCTGTTATTTTATCACTTGAATGATTTTCATATCCATTCAATACTTTATGTATTAAATCTTCTGTCAAGTCATTCCTGCTTTTATAACAAATCTGAGATTATAACATGTCCTTTCAATGTTTCTTTACACATTTTTCATTCTATGTTATATGCGGTATTTTTATTCAATACATCTATGAGTGATTCATCTTTTTCTCTTTGCTTCCAGTTTCCGTACTCTCCGATCTTTGATCTTCTTTTCTTTCTACTGGACTTTTACGCTTGGCAAAGGTCTCTTTCTTCACAGGAACCTTCACTCATCATACCACTGACATATTGATAAAAATCTGAAACTATACTGTCCATGGGACTGACCTCCTGTTGAACTTGTATTTTTAATCTAATCAGGCATCTGTTACTTTTGCCTTCTTAGTTAAATATCTTTGGGAGATTTCTTTCTCTCTTTGATGGTTATATAATAACATTCGGCGTCTAATTTGTCAATATATTCATTTGATTTTTTTATATTTTTTATTTATTATCTGCTTTGGCTATAATTGTCTGAATTTTCAAACATTTCAATTAACAGATTTCTGCTCCAGCCGGCATTTCTTTTTCCGGTGTCATCAGTGCAAGGTTACCTTCTGCATCTTCTGCACAAAGCAACATTCCCTCTGAAAGTACGCCTGCCAGCTTCGCAGGTTTCAGGTTTACAAGAACCATAACTTTCTTACCAACCATTTCTTCCGGTGTGTAATGTGCTTTGATTCCGGATACGATCTGTTTTACCTGGCTTCCAACTTTTACCTGAGAGCAGAGAAGCTTTTTGGATTTCTTTACAGCCTCACATGCAATGATCTCTCCAACCTGGAACTGCATTGCTCCGAACTGCTCAAATGTGATCTCATCTTTCGGCTCAATGTCGATAACAGCTTCTTCCTCTTTCTTTTCTTCTACCTTCGGATGAAGTTCTTCAACTTTCTTCATAACCTCTTCGAGATCCATTCGCTGGAACAGGATCTCCGGTTTCTCTGTTACATGTCCGTTACCAAGCTGCTCAAGGATCTTCTTACTTGTAGAAGGCATAAAAGATTCAAGAAGTCTTGCACCTTCAGAAATGCTCTGGATCAGATTCCAAAGTACTGTAGAAAGGCGGTCCTTCTTGGATTCATCTTTTCCGAGTACCCAAGGAGTTGTCTCATCAATATATTTATTGCAGCGTTTGAACAGATTGAAGATTTCTGTAATCGCATCGGCAACGCGGAGGTCTGCCATCTTAGCATCAACTGCTTTAGAAGCATTCTCTACAACTGCTTTCAGTTCTGCATCTACATCTTCTACAACACCCTTATCTTCTACTGTTCCGCCGAAGTATTTGTTTGTCATAGAAACAGTTCTGTTTACAAGGTTTCCAAGTGTATTTGCAAGATCAGAGTTCAGACGCTCTACCATCAGCTCCCAGGAAATAACACCGTCATTCTCGAATGGCATCTCATGAAGTACGAAGTAGCGAACTGCATCTACGCCAAAGAAATCAACGAGTTCATCTGCATAGAGAACATTTCCTTTAGACTTACTCATCTTACCGTCTCCCTGAAGCAGCCACGGATGTCCAAACACCTGTTTCGGAAGTGGAAGATCAAGTGCCATAAGGAAGATTGGCCAGTAAATTGTATGGAAACGGATGATATCTTTTCCGATCAGATGAAGGTCTGCCGGCCACAGCTTGTTGAACTGCTCTGTACTGTTTCCGTCTGCATCATATCCAATTCCTGTGATATAGTTTGTAAGAGCATCAAGCCATACATATACAACGTGCTTTGGATCGAAATCTACCGGAATTCCCCACTTGAAGGATGTTCTGGATACACACAGATCCTGAAGTCCCGGAAGAAGGAAGTTGTTCATCATCTCGTTCTTACGTGCTACAGGCTGAATAAATTCCGGATGTGTATTGATATGCTCGATCAGACGATCTGCATATTTGCTCATTTTGAAGAAATATGCCTCTTCCTTTGCCGGCTGAACCGGGCGTCCACAGTCAGGACATTTTCCATCTACAAGCTGAGACTCTGTGAAGAAAGACTCGCATGGTGTACAGTACATTCCTTCATAATGTCCCTTGTAAATATCTCCCTTGTCGTAAAGTTTCTTGAAAATCTTCTTAACCTGTTTCTCATGATCTTCATCTGTTGTACGGATGAATTTGTCATAAGATGTATCCATCAGATCCCAGATTCTTTTGATTTCTGTTGATACATTATCTACGAATTCCTTTGGTGTGATTCCAGCCTCCTCGGCTTTGAGCTCGATCTTCTGTCCGTGCTCATCTGTTCCTGTCTGGAAGAATACATCATATCCCTGGCTTCTCTTGTAACGTGCGATTGCATCTGCAAGCACGACCTCGTATGTGTTTCCGATATGCGGTTTACCTGATGTATAGGCGATCGCTGTTGTTATATAATATTTTGGTTTTTCTGACATTTTTCTGCCTCCTTTTCCCACAATGTGGGATTCTTTTCTCAACTTTCAGTGATTACTAATACGATTTTTTCTGGATTTTTCGGAACAAAGAATGTGCCAAGGCACATTCTTGCACTTGCGGCGGTCGCTTGCAACACCTACTTTGTACGCCGCAGCGCATATCCCTAGCGGAGCGTTTTTAATATATTAGGAAAGAACCTAATATATTAAAAAACGCCCTCCCAGAGACTTGCATCCCTGAGAAGACGAATCCTACTTTCGTGTTACCACTTCTCTTCGTTCCTTCCTCGCGGAAAGAAACCTCTATGAGTATCTGCACTTTCGTTAGTAAAAACTGCTTTGAATACTACGACATTTCTCACTGTTGATACTCTTCGCTATAAAGGGCGAATCCCTTCACAGACTAACCCGGATCTTTTTATTCAAGATTGCTGCTTAAACAACTCACTTGATCACTCTGTTCAGGCTCATCTGCGCTGCTCAGAAGCCATCTTCATCTGTCTTCCATCCATCCCTCTCAACATCCGGCCTGACGGCCTTCAGGACTTTTCTGTAGAATCTGTTACAGACTACTCTCTTCCTCATCGCGTTTCGCTTATCACTGCTTTTTATTCCTTAAAAAGGTTAGCATAACGCGAATAGAATGTCAAGATACACTGCTTGTTGTTTTCTCTTTCGATTCCTCTGTTGTCCCGCCAGCATTTCCTTTCGCTTTCACTCTTGGAAATGTAATATCTACCCGGAACAGATCTCCATCTAGATACAGATCAAATGTGCCACCCTGCATCGTTGTAAGGCTCTTCGCTATAGAAAGTCCTAATCCACTTCCCTCCGTACTTCTGGAAATATCTCCGCGGATAAAACGTTCTGTCAGTTCGTCCGCCTGAATATTCAACTGATGCTCGGAAACATTTTTCAATGAAAATCTTACCTTTGTATCATCTGTTTTCAAAGTTGCATAAACTCTGGTTCCAGGCATTGCGTACTTGGCTGCATTTCCGTAAATATTTTCCAGAACACGCCACATTCTTCTTCCATCGACATGCACAACAGCCGGTTCTGCCGGAAGATCTGTGACGATTGCCAGATTTCTCGCCTCGAATTTTTCTTCGAGTTCACCCTGCGTCTGCTGGATCATTTCCGACAGATCAAGATCCATATATTCCAGGGAAATATTCCCGCTGCTGACTTTCGATGCTTCTACTACATCTTCTGTCAATGTCTTCAGTCTCTGTGCTTTCTCTTCCAGAATATTCAGATAATCCTGAACTTTCGGATCCGCCGGATCTGTTTGTCTTAAGATACCGACATAGTTCAAAATAGAGGTCAGTGGTGTCTTTATATCATGAGAAACATTAGTGATCAAATCTGTCTTAAGACGTTCGTTTTTCATTGCCTCGGCAACTGCTTTGTTAAGTCCGGTTCCGATCCCGTTGATCATCAATGCAAATTTCTTGTTCTCCCCATGCAGTCCGTCGATTGGAATCTGATAACTCATATTTCCGGCAGCGATCTCCTGAATTCCTTTTCTCAATCGATTCTTCTCCATCACATTTGCAACCATGTAATAGAATAGCACTGCATCAGCAATCAGCAGCAGAATCACCAGGAAGAAATCTCCACCCCAGAGCACGAAAAGCTGAAACAGGAAATAAAGGATCAAAAGTCCTGCTGTTTTCTTTGTAAGCTTCATGTCTCGTAATATTTTCCCGATAAATATACCGAAGCTTCGAAGCAGACTGTTCTCCCACAGACTCTTTGCCTTAATTCTTCTTACCAGACTAAGATAGCCGGCAAAAAAGCAGGTAAATGTAAATGTTCCATATGCAAACGCACCTACTGATTCTTCAAGACTTAAAGTCTGCATATATACATTCGGAACATAGGATGATGGAACAAATGTATCACTTTCTACAACACCGTACGAACTACATAACCCTGTAATCCCATCAAATAAAATGTGAATTCCATCGATTCCTGCCACAAAAAAGAAATAACTTCCAATCACCCAGGCAAAAATAACAACTGCAGCAGCAATCTCTGTCTTCCAGGAATCGAACTTTAACAAATGCAGTTCTTCATCCTGCGGTTTTCTCCCTGCCCCCAATGTCAACCACACTACTGTGACCAAAAAGAGTACTCCGCTGAAAATCATAAAATGCAATGTTTCTTTCATCTGTGGAATATTATTCTGATAATCAATACTAGTCTGATAGAACTGGTCCTGAATCGGATATTTTGTGTCAACCGCAACTGCAAAAACATCTTTCCACTTTGTTCCGCCGGAATAGTAACCATAAGAACGTGTATTGAGCCATTGATCCGAATAAGAAACGTTCATATTCGTCTTAAAATCTTTCAATTCAGGATAGATTACCATATATTTCACAGGGTTCTTTGACGCTGATTCTATCATGTCTTCTATGCTTTTCTTTACATCTGCATAATTTGCATATTCTGCTTTATTTGTAGTAACCTTCTTTGTCGATTCATCTGCATACAGATAAGTAAAATTGGTATTCCCTTCTTCCAGATAATCCCAACCGCCTTCATAATCCTGCCAGTCTTCATAGATTGTCTGCAATGCTGTGGCAATATTATCATAAACCAATGTCAGTCTTCCATTTAACTGCGGATTATTATTTACAACCTGGAGTAGATTATCCGCTCCGACCGGTGCATATTTTTCAATCATCGACTGACCAAAGTTCCAGCAGTCTGTATAGAGCAGCTCACCGTTTTCATCTGTAATCTGAAATGTATAATAGCCGGAAGTCGTAAATTCGCCCGCCTGCAATCCTGCCAGGAACTGATCTCTGTCCTGCTCGCCCATCTGAAACTGAAGTTTTCCTGCATTTACAAGAGAAAAGAAATCATTCATATAATAGTAATAATAATTTCCGTCTGGTTTCTGACAGACGATCACGCCATTCTGTTTGTAAAGATTGTCGTTATCTGTCCCACTGTAAGTCTCGCCCCAATTTACCAGCTCTTCCATTGTGTACGTGACACCTGACAAATTTGTTTCTGAAATCTTGCCCTTCTTTGACAGTTCCATTACATCCACCAGTTTTTTGGGATTGTAGGCACCGTCACTTTCAAAAAGATTCTGTAGATAAAGCTTCTCCTGCACATCGTACATGTAACTTTCGACCATCTTGCTGAATTCTTCGGATTCTTCAAAAGACTGTGTATTCATCTTTTGAATCTGTGACAAACTCATTCCTCCCGCCAGTGTCAGGAGAGAAAGCAAATTTGTCACAAGCAATGCTCCGCTAAGAATCGCCACAACAAGAACGATTGTCCTTGTCACGGTCTTCCTGTACCATTTCTTCATTGTTAACCCTTTCTTATATGCCTTCTTATGCATTTTTCTATGTTCTCTTATATGCTTTTTCTATCCATTTTTACATGTGCTTTTGTTACTGTTCGCACTATGCTTTTTCGATTTTATATCCGACACCCCAGACTACTTTCAGGTAACGTGGATCTTTCGGATTGATCTCTATTTTTTCTCTGATATGACGAATGTGAACTGCAACTGTGTTATCCGCACCAATTGCCTCTTCATTCCAGATGGATTCATAAATCTGATTGATTGAAAATACTTT
>ERZ506769.1114-NODE-1114-length-16049-cov-7.683756_pt1 | contig 16049 bp, 18 predicted proteins | sample MGYA00513039_ERZ506769 | MGnify/ENA metagenome assembly ERZ506769 | reverse complement strand
AATACATTCATGTGACTCCTTTCCTGAAACGAAAAAAGCACCTGTCATTTTCAAAACGAAAACAGCAAGTGCCTTAGAGTTTCATATTCATTTTTGGGTGCAAAAAAGCAGGAGACCTTTTCAGATTTCCTGCTTAGCAAAGCTGTGAAGATTTTATTATGGATTTTCTTTCTTCCATTTCCACTTGAGTAATTTCGGTAACTCTTCAATACACTTTTATAATTGTTTGTCCAAATAAATCGTTGCAACCAGTTCAATTAAATTGCGTATTCCAATATAGAGCAAAGCAAAAATTGAAACTCGTTGGAGTGTAACTGTTGTTTGCATATTTATAAAAAGTGGTAGAATAGCAATTAAAACTATCAAAATCGAATGTGCAAGATTTGCGGCATTATTCGCTTTTAATTGTATTAGTTTCCAACGCTCATCACCTTTATAGTTCACCTGTTTTATAGCTTTTAGAATATATAGCCAAAGAGTTATACCTAATGCCATAACAAGAAAAATCAAAATAATTGTTTGTTCGTTCATTTTACTTCTCCTCTCCATACTTAAAAACTTCATCAATAGATACACCAAATGTTTCTGCTATCTTGAAAGCTAATTCCAAAGAGGGCGTATATTTATATTTTTCTATTGATATGACTGCTTGTCGTGAAATACCAACCCTATCTGCTAAGTCAGCTTGCGTCCAATCTCTTTCAGCCCTCAACACTTTAATCCTGTTCCATATCAAAGTAATCTCTCCTTTCCTAAATGTAACGAACCGATTACATTTATATTGTAATCAATTCATTACATTTTGTCAATAGAGTAATACATGATTTTAAATTGAAAACAGCAAGTGCCTTAAAGTTCCATATTTAATTTTAGGTGCAAAAAAGCAGGAGACCTTTTCTCAGATTTCCTGCTTTTCTCAATGATAATTATTTCTTTTAATTACTGAAAATCGGGAATTTCCTCACAAGGTTCTTCGCTATAGTAAGGTACGCCATTTTTGATTCCCATGCTGATTTTCAAATCCAAATCTTGATAGTAGCCTTCATACTGATAATCCGCCACTTCTTCTGATTCCTCTATCAATTTCTTCAGAGTTTCAGCAGCTTGCAAACTCTCAGCATTGTTCAGACCACCAATCGCCGGTCCGCTGCTTCCCTCATACACTTCCAAGTAAATTTTTTCAGAAGATTCCGGCTCAACAAACAGAATATAAGAGTAAGCATCTTCAGAATTCTGCGTTTCATAATTAGGTTCTCCAAATAATGCACGCAGTCTGCCATAGGCGATGACCGATTCTAAATCTAAGTTCAAAAGCTTTCCGTTGCTTTCCGGTATACTTGTCAGGCTTGTGTCTTTCTGGAAATCAGATATTGTCATAGCATTTTCTTCTTCCGATACATTGTTCCCTAATGCACAACCGCTTAAGCATAGTGAAACAAGTAACATCAATGTTAATAGTTTTTTCATGATAGCTGTTACCCCTTTAAGATTCTCAAATAGTGTATCTCCATTATACTTCATCAACCTAAAGAATGGAAGATATTTTCTTGTTTCTTAAAGCAAGAGCACCTGTCATTTTCAAAATAAAAACAGCAAGTGCCTTAGAGTTCCATATCCTGTCTTTTGCTTTTCGTCGGAACTGTCCGGCTGACTTCACGCTCTGCAATTTCTTTCTTTTTGCGGCTCAACTGCTCTATAATAGAACTTTTGGCTTTCTTCTTGATTTGCTCCGTTCCAGCTTTTTTGACCTCCGGCTTCATCAGCGTGGTTTGGATTTTCTGAATGGTTGATTTCATAGCATTTGTGATTCTGGCAATCACTCCATCCAATCGTTTCGTTGCATACTCGATTTCTTTCTTTGAAGCCTTACGCTCAGGGGAGAGAACCCATGCCTTAGACTGCTCCACCAGCTTAATATCCTCCTTGTGCGTTTCCAGTTTTACAGTATCAGCAACGACCTCAACCGCCTTGTCATAGGCAATATCGGCAACCTCGTCCACCAGAGCTTCCACATCTTCAATCTTCATCGTGAGTTCTTCCAACTTTTGCTCCTGTGCTGCCAGTTGCTCCTTTTGCTTGAAAAGAATATAGTCCTGTTTTTCCAGATAAGCACGACCACCATATTCCGGTTCTTCTTCCAGTTGTAAGCCATGCTTTTTCGCCACATCAAACAACAGCACTCGGCAGGCTGAATCGAAAGTCATCTTGCGGTTATTTTTTCTTCCGACAGGCTTCTCCGGTTCCGGCAGTTCAAACCCCAGTGCTTCCAAAGCCTTTTCCTGTTGTGGGGCAATCTCCCCATATTGATTTTCACAGTCGAACACATGACGCTCGTGAATATGAGGGGTGCTTTCATCCAAGTGCAGCGCCCAATTCAGGATATGGACATGAGAGCCGAAACGCTCATTTACTATTTCCATAAATTCTGTGACGATCTCAATGAGCAATTCCGGTGGAACATGATTATCAAGCGTTCCAATCTGATAGACCGTTTCCTCTGGACAGGTCTTTTTGCTTTTGAGTAAATCTCCGGTTTCCTTATTCCTTTCAGGGTGTCGGTTCTTCACATTTCTTTCGTTCTGTCCGGTTACAAAATCACGATACCGCTGACGATAAAAAAGCTGTTCCACATCTTCAAAAGTGGCAGACAACTCATTTTCCTTTTCGGGATTTTTGAAATTGCGGAAGCCATTGTAACAGTCCCAATAGAGATTTTGTTTGGCTCGTTCTTCGTCAATGTGTTCGCTGTTGGCAATGTCAAAACTGCGGTCATTGTGCTTCGGATTATAAACGCCATTCTTTCCGGCTCGTCCATTGTGCCTTGTTAATTTCACATGAGTTCCTCCTTTTCTTTTTGATTTCCCCGACAGGGGAGAAGGGCAGCGAAGCTGATTCCTTGCGGCTTTCTGCGTCAAGTAATACCCAGTACTAAGTGGCGAAACGCCACTTAACTGGGCAAGGCTGCCGCCCTTGACCTGCACAGGGGTATTGCATTCCCTGTACCCATGCACAAAGGGTTGCACCCTCTGTACTCCCGCCCGAACAAACTGACTTCGCCCCGTCCCAAGCTCTGTCAGTTCCTTCGGTTTTACAAAACAGTCCACCGGACTATTTTGCAAAAAGAAAAACCGACGCATGATCGCTTTACGCTCAATACATCGGTTTCTTCATCTGACCTTAACGGTCATATTCAGTTGTGGCAGATTAGCCAATTTGAAAAATTATTCTGGCACATCTACTGAGTAGCTCAGACAATCGCCTCTTTTATTGCTTTCCAAATCGTTATAATACCACATATACATCGTTCTACCATATTCTTCATATTCTATAATTCCATCTGGCTTTTGACCCTCTACTTCTAATGAGTAAATTTCTTTATCATGTGCATAGCCAAAAACGAATCTGGTATCTGGATAATTTGGATTTAAGTCTTGTTGAATATCACTTATTGTTAAAGATAAATGGATAAATTTTTTGAAGTCTCCCCCATAAGTGGTATCTGGTGTAGTGGCAGATGGTGTGGCATTTACAAACGCATATTGTGTACTTTCATTTTCTATCTGTTTTTTGCAGCGTGCAATCACAAAACCTTGAACGGGATCGTTATCACTTCCTGCCCGATAGAAAATAGTATCATACTGTTTGCCATTCCATATATGCAATATTTCATCAACATGATTAAGAAAATCTTCTGGAACAGAAAATTCTTCATTTTCAGCATTCAAAGGAGAATTCAAAATAGCTTCTTCGACAGAACTATAATATATGAGTTCAGAATCCTTTTTATCGTAATCACTCAAATTGAATTCGACATATGCATTGTCTTTATTGTCATCTTCCGGAACATAAGTATAACGACCATTTTCAATATGGTCATCATAATCAACAAACAGTCCAATACATATCAGCGCTGCAAAAATCAAAAAAACTATTCCTATAACGATTAGCAATATTTTCAAAAATTTTTTCATACAAAAGTCCACCTTCTTGCTTCATTTCAGTAAATTATATCATACCGATATGAACAATTCAATTCACGCTCTATCAAGTAGTTTTTTACTTACCTATAACGCACATTTCCGCAAAATCCATAGTCTCCGATACTTTCCTCACAGGCGATATACAGTCGGAATTCTGTCAGCTCATGAAATAAGAAAAACCGACGCATGATCGCTTTACGCTCAATACATCGGTTTCTTCATCTGACCTTGACGGTCATATTCAGTTGTCTAACATCGTACTGTTATAAAATCTATGTCATTTACGATTCTTCTTATGCTGATTTGTCCAGTAAGATTTTACAGGGATTCTTCTTCTCTCTATATCTTCCATAAATTCTTCTTTATCGATATTACTATCAATGGTAAATAGCTTTTCCCCATTTACATATACACGCACAGAACCTTTTTTTCTCTCGCAGTAGGTAATATCCCCAAAACGAAAAGTTCTCTTTTTTCCAAAAGTTGACCGCCATGTGATTTCATCTCCGTTCACTTCCAGTTTCCACATTACCATATTGACTATTCCGCTTATGCCTACTAAAAAAAATATTCCAAATATACAAATGACAAACATATCTTCTTTTTCCCTAAGACTCATAGCCGTACAACAAGCAAAAAATATTGTACCTACGATAAATGCCACGACAAGGAATTTCTCTGTTTTTATTGTATAATGCGTTCTAATTATTCCCTTTTTCTGTTCTTCCTCTCGTTCTTTAGCTCTCTTTTGTTGAAGATTTACAAGATATTTCAAAAGAAGAAGTACAACTAAATAGGGACCTATTTGTGTAATTATATTAAAACACATTCGTAAAAAATCATTCATTTTGCCCTCCATAGTCCCAGATATATAAAAATGATTGTTTGAAATCGAGCATTAAAAACCTCAATTTTTCATATTTTATTATACTTCATCAACTTAAAGAATGGAAGAAAAAATTTTGTGTGCAGAGTTCCTGTTCAAGCCTTGTAACGCACATTTCTGCAAAATCCATAGTCCCCGATACTTTCCTTGCAGACGATAGGCAACGGTCAAAACATCAGGTCTGCACCTGACATTTTAACCGCATATCAGCCCTGATTATCACATTATCCCTGCTGGCTGTTCAGCCCATGCTTTTTCGCATATTCGCTGGCTTTCTGTCTGCGTTCCTCACTGTAAGGCGGCAGGAAGCGGATAGACAGACGGGACTTTGCCAGCTCATAAGAAACACCGCCTTGAACATTGGATTTTTCCAGTCGGCAAAGGTCAGGGTACTTCTTAGCAAAAGCAGCCAACCTCTTTTTCAATCCGGCGTTGTGGGTGTAGATATTTGCCTTGTCCTCGCCCTCATTAAAGAGAACGATTGTTTCTTTCTCAATCTTCGTAAGTCTCGCCATAGCAGCCCTCCCTATGGTTTTTCAACACACGCAGCTTGCAGTAAAAGCAGCGATACCACCTTTCAACACCTTCAGCACTCAGCTTAACGGAAAGCATATAAAACAGCTTCTTCGCCACTGGATCGGGTGCAAGGGCAGCTACCATACGCAAACGCTCGACAGTTGCTTTCAGGTTCGGACAGCCAAAGGCATAAAGGGCTTCCATTTCATTCCGGTTCATCTTCATTGTGTTTTCCTCCTTAAAGTTTGATAAATGAAAAGCGACAGACACTTCATAAGGAAATACCTGTCGCTTCGTTTACGATATAAATTTGTTGGTTTTGGACTTGATAAAATCAGCAGTAAATCATTTCCTGTCTGATGATTTCTTCGGCTCGGTTACGGATAGAGTTCATGGACTGTACCCACAACATCTGATTGTCTGCTTTCATGGTTTCGGTCACGCCCTCGGCTTGTTTCATCTGCTCAATGATAAGGCTGCATCTTTCCGTTGCCTGTTCGTCCAGGTCAGCAAGGTAAGTATGCAGTTCGCCGGATAAACAGAGGGCAGAGAACCTTGTAGGGCGGTACTGCTCCAAATATGTCCTGTGCAGTCTGCCCCACATACCGATAGGGCGGTGTTCCTCCGGCAGCTTCAAGTCCGGCACATAGTAATCGCCCACAAGAACATAGTCCAGACCGTTGCTTTCGTCATGGATTCGTGGTTTCAATTCTGTCATGCTATTTTTTCTCCTTTCACTTTTTGCCGATTTGATTTGCTTGTGGCGTTCTGTTCAGCACACAGCTTGCTATCAGAATTATTTTCTTCTGCTATACGCTCATGCTCCGCAAATTTTTTTGATTTCTCACGAATCTTTTTCATATACTTACGATTGGATTCTCGTTTTCTGCGAAGTCGATCTGCTTCTTTTTCAGCAGCAATCCTTTCTTCCTCTGTTGGTTCATGCTGCTCCACAGGTACTTGAAATTGCCCGACATAGTTAAGATATATCTCCACCTCTGTGGTGCGGTCTGCACCTTTTCCCTGTGGCTCGTGAACCAGTATTTTATCTATAAATTCATTTATCATGGCAGGAGTAAGCTCTGTAATGTTCTCATACTTTTTAACCAGCTTTAGAAAACGCTCCACATTATTTTGACCGCCTATAATTCGTTGCATATCAGCGGTGTCAGTCTCAATAATCTTGTTTAGCTCGTTCTGCTCATTTTCATAATCAGTAAGCATACTCTGAAAAAGCCTGTCCGGCAATCTTCCAATTACGTTATCTTCATAGATTTTCCTGATAAGCATATCCAGTTCGTGAACTCGCTTCTGATTTCTTTCAATGCGTTTTTTTACAGTTTCAGAAACAGCAATATCTTTCATCGCCGATTCTTCTTGCAGAGAATAGACAAACTCCTGCTCATTCAAAGAAACATAATGGCAAGTCTCTTGTATGGTTTTCAGAATGATGCTTTTAAGTGCTTTTGTTGAAATATGGTGGCAAGTACAATGCCGGTCATACTTCTGATAAGCAAGATTATAAGTGGAACATTCATAACAATCTGCCGGATTTGAATGGCTTATCCGCTTTTCGCCTTTGGTAGTATAGTATATTCTTTCACGCCCTTTTCGTTGCCTGTGATTATACATCGGCGCACCACAGTCAGCACAGTAAATCTTTCCGGTTAGAACATTAGGCTCACCCATAGGGTCTGCTTTTCTTACATTCTGTCTTAACTTTTGAGCAAGCATCCATGTTTCTTCATCGACAATAGGCTCTTGTGTATCATCAAAAACCACCCAATCTTCCTTATCTGCCCTTTTCGTCTTTTTGTCCTTATAGGAATTTTTGAATGTCCTGAAGTTGACAGTCTTTCCGATATACTCTGGTCGGGCAATCAGAGTAGTAACCTGATTTCCTCGCCACATATACGGATTTTCTTTGTCATAGTTGCTTGCATGATTTCCAAGTCCCTTTTTGCCAAGATAATAAGATGGTCTTTCAATTTTTTCTTCTGAAAGTTCTCTTGCTATCTGATAAGGTCCTTTTCCCTCAATAGTCATGCGATAAATTCTGCGGACTACTTCAGCAGCTTCTTCATCAATAATCCAATGGTCGGGGTTTTCTGGGTCTTTCAAATAGCCGTATGGTGGGATATTACTTGTATGAGCGTTGCCGGAAGAACCTCTGGATTTCAGTACAGCTTTAATTTTCTTACTTGTATCCCTGACAAACCACTCATTCATGATATTCAGAAAAGGGGCAAACTCACTGGTTTCTTGACGGTCACTGTCAATACCATTATTGATTGCTATAAATCGAACTTCCTTTTCTCTAAACAGAATGTCAGTGAAAAAACCTACTTGCAGATGATCTCTGCCAATTCTGGACATATCCTTGCAGATACAGGCAGTGATTTCTCCGTTTTTAACACCTTCAACAAGTCTGTTCCATGAAGGTCTGTCAAAAGTTGCTCCACTCCAACCATCATCGGTAAAATGAACAAGATTCGTAAAGCCATGTTTTATAGCATAATCTTCAAGCATTTGCTTTTGATGAACTATACTGTTACTCTCTCCAGCATTATCATCATCACGAGACAGTCTTTCATACAAAGCAGTAATGCCATTGCTTTTATCTTTTTTTCTTCTCATGCTGAACTCCTTTCTTCAATTCCTATCCACTCCTTACGCTCACAAAATATCACATCGGTATAGGGCTTCGGCGGCTGGGTGAAATGCTCGGTAACAGCAACCTCCGCACCGTCAAAAGTCTGCCCTTCGGCGAAGTCCGGGAGCGTATCGCCGTCCCCATCCGCAGGTCTTTCTTTCAGGGAAGCACGGAAAATGCGGTCGATCTCCCGCCAGCCTTCGGAGAGGATGCGCTTGCCCTTTGCGGTAAAGGAATGGCCGCCGCAGTCGAAAGTTGCCGTGACTGCCTCATACATATACAGCTCCGCCGGCGCACACAGCAGCTTGCAGCAGACAAGGAGGAACAAATTGCGCTCGCCCAGAGGCAGACCCTTGATATCTGCCTTTTCAATCTCCATCGTGGGGATAATGGCGTGGTGGTCGGATACATCCTTATCGGAGATCATGGTCTCCATCAGAGGGAAGAAGTCTGTGCAGCTATCAAAAGGCGGCAGTTTCGCCGCCAGGTGGATCACGCAGGACGCCGTTTCCGCCATATCGGAGGTCAGATACCGACTGTCCGTGCGGGGATAGGTCAGCAGCTTCTTTTCGTAGAGGCTCTGGGCGTAGTCAAGGGTCTGCTTCGCCGTGTATCCGAACAGGCGGTTTGCCTCACGCTGCAAGGTGGTAAGGTCATAGAGCTTCGGAGGCTGTTCTTTTTTCTGCTCTTTCGTGACAGCGGTACAGGTGACGGCCGCACCCTTGCACATGGCCGCTGCCTGTTCCGCCTTCGCCGGATCGGTGAATTTCTCCGACACTGCTTCGGCTCCATCCAGCGTCAGGCGCAGCAGATGATATTTTTCTTTGTGGAACAGCGTGATCTTCGCGTCACGCTCCGCCAGCATTGCCAGTGTGGGGGTCTGAACACGGCCCACATTCAAGGTGCGGTGATAGAGAACGGAGAAAAGGCGGGTGGCATTGATCCCCACCAGCCAATCCGCTTTCTGGCGGCAGAGTGCAGATTGATACAGGGTTTCATAATCGGCGCCGGGGCGCAGATCAGAAAAGCCCTCCCGGATGGCGCTGTCCTCCATCGAGGAAATCCAAAGACGGAGGACCGGCTTGCGGCAACCAGCCATTTCATACATCAGACGGAAGATCAACTCGCCTTCACGCCCAGCGTCACAGGCATTGACGATGGTATCCACGTCGGAGCGATTCATCAGAGCACGGAGATTTTCAAAGGCGTCCTCTTTGCCGGGTGCCAGCACATAGCGGAACGGCTCCGGCAGAATGGGGAGATCATCATAGCGCCATTTCTTGAAACGCTCGTCATAGCCGCCCGCATCCATCGGGGATACCAGGTGCCCAACGCACCAGGATACAAGAAGGCCGCTGCCCTCATAAAAGCCATCGGCCCTGGATGAAGCACCCAGGGCCGACGCGATAGATTTTGCTACACTTGGTTTTTCTGCGATAATCAGTTTCAAATAAGCTACTCCTTTCATTGCGATAAGTAGTAAAATAGTGTATAATTCAAAAGAGGTGATTAAATGCAGCGCGATATGGATCTTATCAGGAAAATTCTTTTTGCCATCGAAGAAAAATATGTCGATACTTGGCTCCCAGGGAGCGATGTTCAAATTGATGGCTACGACATGAAAACTATTGCATATCATTGTGCATTGCTTCACGATGCCGGTTTAATTTATGACTATAAAGCTCAGTATGCGGGAGATGGACTTTACTTTTTTGGTGTTGGGCGCTTAACTTGGGAAGGACATGAGCTTTTAGACAAAATCAAGAGTGATACCGTTTGGAATAAGACAAAGGAAACTATTAAGTCCAAGGGGATACCACTTGTCCTTGATGCCGTAAAAGAAATATCGTCCGCAATCGTTACATCAATGGTTAAAGCCGCAATCCAAGGAGTATAATCGAAGAACTGTGCGACCTGTTTTGATAGGTACGCACAGTTCTTTTTTGATGGATTTTACTATACGGGTCAGTTGTCTTTTATATCGCCACTTTCATCTTCGGTAAGATATTCCTCATCCTCAAAATTGTACTCGTCGGGATCGGCGCTGACCTTCACGCCCTGCTTCGGCTTGGTGAATTTCACATAAGCGAAGGCCCCACCGCCTGCCAGCGCCAGCAGCAGGACAATGACCAGCAGACCGCCGCTGCTCTTTTTCTCCGGCTGCTCCGCTTCAGGCTCCGGCTCTGCCACCACCTCCTTGCCGCTGCACTCGGAGAGATTATTTTTGCAGACAGGGCAATTCGTGTTCACCGCGCCAGCCACACACTTTTCCTTGCAGTTGCAGATGGCAATTGTCTCCGCTGCGGGCGCATCGTCTCCCATGAGCGTCAGAAGGTCAGCCTCATCCACCTGGTTCAGAAAATGCACGGTTTCCTCGCCCTCATCGTCACGGTCAATAATGAGGTAGAACATGTTGCCGTTCTTCGTTTCCACCGTGATAAACTGCTTGCCGCTCCGAGTGCTGCTGCCCATATCGTCGATCAGCGAAAGGTTTCCGTCCGGCGTCAGGGCGGCATCGCCGCTGCCGCCCATAAGCTGCTCAAACAGCTCGCTCAATTTGTCGGGATCAATGGACAGAGATAGGCCGCCGTCAGCCTCGCCGCCCGTATCGCTGAGTGTCATATAGCCGGAATAGACGTAGCCGATTTTCTCTGGCAGCCGGACCATATACCAGTCGCCGTCCATGCCGACGACCTCTACCACCGTCCCGTTGGGAAGCTGCGTAAAGGCGTAGTTATCCAGCCCAGCGCCCGTGCGGACATTCAGCTTGCCGCCGTTGGTGGTGACGGTTCCGGTCTTGCCGGATTTCTCCGTGCTGATAGAGCCGAACAGCGCGGAGATCAGTTTGGAGAGATCGGCCCCGGTGACATCCGCGCTGTCAGTCGGTTCCGTCTGCGCCTCGGAGGTAGAAGCTGCATCCCCATCACTTGCAAAAGCGACCGTGGAAAAGACCGTCATGCAGAGCATAACGGCCAGCAGCACTGCAAACATGCGGATCATGTGTTTATTCTTCATCGTCGGCACCCTCCATCATGTCGGGATCAGCGGTGCCCTCCCTTTCCATCATTTCTTCCGGCAGGGAGATCATGCCGCTGGCGTAGGCGCGCAGGAAGGCGGTCAGCTCCCTGTTGTCCATGTGGACAGCCTTTACCATGCGGACAATTTCCAGATTTTCTTCCTCCGCAAGCTGTGCCTCCAGCGCACGAAGGCGCTTCTGCTGCTCCGTGATCTTCTCCCGGACCTTCTCAATATCACGACGGATCTTCTCAGTAGTTGCCATAGTCAAATAAACTCCTTTCCAAATCGTTCTCTCCATGAATAGTTGCGTCCAAGCCCCTGAACGGTTTTCAGGTTGGCCCGTGCGTTATCCTCCAATGCCAGCGCACGCCGGAACAAATCCGGGTAATGCTCCCGCAGATCGATGATCTCCTCCGCCCGCATACTGGGGCAGAAAAAACAGGAGGACTTTCCCGGCTGCGGCAGGCCAGCCGCCTCGATTGCCCGGATACACGCCTCCCGGTCCCAGCCCCATTCCATCAGGGGATACCACTTGCTGTACTTCGGGTCTGCCAGATCACGCAGAAGGACCTTATCGCTGCGGTAGTGCTCGCCAGCGTCATAGCCGATGAACTTGACCACCTTTTTCCCGCTGACCCAGGCCTTACGGCACGGAGGATAGTTGTTGCAGAACTTTTCCTGCGGCCCGATCTTGTGCTTCAGAGAACACCGCTTGAAGCCGTAGGCAATGGAGGGCAGCGTACCGCTTTTCAGACATTCGTCCTCCAAAGTCAGCCGTCTGCCGTCCTTCGTGGTCTTATAGACCCGTGTGATCTCCGGCATACCGTGATCCTTCAGCCAGCGATCCATGATATCCAGATAGGCGTAGGTATGGGGATGCTCGCCGCCCGTATCCGCAAACAGGATCAGGTCAACGGGGATACAGTGCCGGTGCAGCCCAATAAGAAGGGCGGTGCTGTTTGCACCGCCGCCATAGGAAACAATATTGATATGCTCACCTCCATCAATCATACGGCGGTCTGCCGTAGGCGTAAAAGTGCTGCTGCCAGTAGCTTGTATTGAGCCTTGTGTACTGGATCGGGTCGCCGCAGTGCAGAAACATGGGGTTGCTCGCTTCATCCAGCCCCACATAGAATCCGACGTGGGAGATGCCCGCGGTATCATAGGTCCCAACGAAAAACACCAGGTCGCCCGGTTGCGGATCGGATACCCGTGTAGAAATGTTGTAAAGGCCCTGCGCACCCAGCCGCCCAGTATTGCAAAGGCCGCTGTTGGTCAGAACATAGCTGACAAAGCCGCTGCAATCAAAAGAGGTGGGAGGGCTGCTGCCGCCCCAGACGTAGGGATATCCCAAGTATTTTTCCGCCTCCGTAATAAGCGCCGCAAAGCGTTCATCAGACAGGTATTCCTCACGTATTTCATAGTCCTCCGGCGGGTTCGTGATGTACTTGTCCACATACCCGGATGACGGGAACAGGTCAGAGCGGTTTCCCAGCGTGGACATATACACGGCGTACATGGAGAGCGTTTCGGTATCCATGATGTAAACGGGAACGTGGCTCAAATCGAAGTTTTCAAGCTCCACGGTGCAGATGTAATACGTGTACGGAACGTCCACTTCATATTCGTTGCCCTCGCTGTCCGTCCTCGTCTCTGTGCGGTAGCGTGTCTCCGTGGTGACCGTCTCGGTAAGGATATATTGCTTGTCAAACAGCATTTGAAAATCGTCCTGTACCTGGTCAATGGTGAACTGACCCTCATGGAGCACCGACAGAATGGACAGCAGCACATAGGGATCGTGCTTGATCTCGTCCAGATCAAAATGGTACTCGTCATAGTCGTGGGTCTGCTCATAGGTGTCCAGATACTCCCGCAATTCATCCTCCATCGCGCAGTAGGCGGCCTCTGCCGCCAGCAGGTCAGAATCCTCAGAGAGATAGGAGGACGCGACAATATTGGACACGCCTCCGCCGAAGATGGAGGAACAGGATTGCAGCAGCCCTAGCAGCATGACCAGCATCAGGCCGATCCCGCCAACAATTAAAAACGCCTTTTTGTGTTTGGAAACAAACTCTCCGGTCTTCTTCGCCGCGTCCGCGCTTTTCTTTGCGCCCTTCGCTGCCGTCTGCGCCGCTGCCGCCGCGTCCCCGGCGCTATGCGCTGCCCGGTATGCGGCGGCATACTGCTTTTGCAGCTTCTTTTTCTGCCACATCCGGGAGATGGGATTGCTGTCTGCAAGCTGCGGATTCTCCCGCAAAGCCTTTTGGTACAGCGCATCTGCGTTGGCCTGAACCGCCGCCTGCTCCGCGTGGGACACCTCCCGCCAGGGTTTCAGCTTGCGGTCCGCCTGCCAGTTATGGAGCTTGCGGTTTCCGTAGCGGACAGCCTTTTCCATGCCGCGCTCCGTCAGGTGTCCCGCCTCCACGCCGACATTTTCCTGCTCCACCTCATGCACCTTCGCATGGGCGGCGTGGCCGATCTCCTGTAACGGACGCGCCAGCGGGTTCACCGGCTGATGGAAAGAGGGCTGCTTTTCGGGGACGGCGGCCCGTGCCGCGTCCAGCTTATCCGCCGCCTTATCGGACTTGCGGATCGTCTTTTGCAGCTCCGGCGCGGCGCATTCCTCCTCGGTGAATTGCAGACGGGAGGATGGGCGGCTATTTGCCGCTGCACCCTCCCGGTAGGCTTTGCGGCGGTTCCGCCGCTTTTTCTTCTGAGACTTTCGGACGCGCCGGTCGTCCAGATGGTGGAGGACAGTCCTCGCCAGCGCCGTGGAATCGCCGGAGGGGGAATAGTCCTGCTCCGGCGCACGGTCTGAAACATGGCTCGCCTCGCCTGTGACCATGTTGACGGAAATGGCTCCGTCACGGGTCATCTTCTGTGCCTCCTTCTCGGAGGCTTTCCATTCCTTCATGTGTCACCACCTGCCTTTCCGTAGGGGCAAATGCTCCCACACTCGCCCGTCTCGATCATGGAGATATACTTGAAAATGGGATATGCCTGGGGCGGGCAGACCGCGTTGCCCAGGGTTTTCAGCCGTAGGGCGCGGTCCGCGGTGTTTTCGGTGATACGTGGGACTCCCTCCGGCTCGGCGGCCCAGAGGATACGTCCGTCCATTTCCGGGGGAAGCCCATGAGCCATTCCACCCAGTTCGGGTTCAGCGCCGCCGTCTCGGATAGCGGACGCTCCCGCCGGATCACCTGCGCCGACAGGTTGGCAGACGGGGCGCTGTTCCGAAACGCCGCTGGTTTCAGCGTGGAGCGGTAGCCCTCCGACGCTGCCGGGGTCAGATAGAACACCGCCGCCGACAGGCTCAGGCTCCAGATGGCCCCGTTCCGGTTCACCTTGCGGAAGATCCCGTTGTCGGAGAGGTACACATCCAGGTTGGCCGCGTCCCGGCAGGTGTTCTTGTCGGAGGCAAGGGGCGTGGGAAACATCAGCCGCGACGATAAAAGTTCGCTGGCGCTCATGCCATGCGCCGACGCCGCAAGCCGGAAATACGAATGGGAGAACAGCGTATCCCGCTTTTGCCAGGTCAAAGATCGTTTTGTCGAGCCCCATATTGATGAAGCCAGCAACATTTTCCCCAAGCACCCAACGGGGCCGCAGCTCGGTAATAACGCGGCACATTTCCGGCCACAGGTAGCGTTCATCCGCAAAGCCCTTCCGTTTTCCGGCGGTGGAGAAGGGCTGACAGGGAAAGCCGCCTGAGATAACGGTAACTGTTTCAAGTCCTGTTTTTTCAAAAAACGCCTCCTTCGTAAAAGTAGTAATATCCCGGAACCTGGGAACATCCGGCCATCGTGCGGAGAGGACGGAGTGCGGAAAATCCGCCCACTCGCACTGGCAGACAGTTTCAAACCCGGCAGCCTCCGCCGCCAGGTCCAGACCGCCAATGCCGGAAAACAGGCTCACATGGGTCAGGTTACTCATGGTTTTCATTGTGACGGAAAGGCTCAAGGGCGCTGTCCAGTTCCGCAAGCACCGCCTCCATATCCGCCGTGACCGCCTTGCTTCTGGCAATCAGCCGGTTCATCACATCAAAGAAGGTTTCGCCCTCCTGTTTTTCTTCCGTATGCAAATAGCGGGGATCATTCATGTTCGTTTTCTCCTTTCCCGGTTTCACCAAGTTTTGTTGTCATAATGCTGTAAAGTTCATTGTCCTTCGGGAAGTCATCCACAAAAGGCAGGATCACATTGCCGAAGAAGATCAGCCCCTCGCCGGGGCCTGCGTTGCTGATATGCGCCGCCTGCTGGTTGGAGATATTCAGACGCTCACAGAGGATTTTCCTGTCTCCGCTGGCCTGGTTCAGAAGGTACACAAAATCGCTGTTTTCAAAGATGTTCTCGATCTCCGGGGAGGAAAGCAGGTCCTTGATGTTCTGCGTAATTCCAGTGGGGATACCGCCCCATTTGCGAAAGCGTTTCCAAATCTCCACGCTCCAGGAACCAACCTCGCCCCGCAGCAGAAGGTGGAACTCGTCCACGAAATACCAGGTGGATTTGCCCTGATCCCGGTTTTGGGAAACACGGTTCCATACCTGGTCCTGGATCACCAGCATACCCAGGCTTTTGAGCTGCTTTCCCAGCTCCTTGATATCAAAGCAGACAATACGGTTGTTGATATCCACATTGGTACGGTGGTTAAAAACATTCAGGCTGCCATGCACATACAGTTCCAGTGCCGCCGCGATCCGCTGTGCCTCCGGCTCCGGCTGCCGTTTGATCTCGTCATACAAATCTTCCAGCAGCGGCATATTCTCCGGGAGAGGGTCTGCAATATAGGGGCGGTACACGATCCGCACGGCACGGTCAATGACCGTCTTTTCCACCGGCTCCAGACCGTTCCGGCCGCCTGCCGCCAGTTCACAGAACGACAGGATAAAGTCAGATTTCAACGCCAGCGGGTTATCATCCTCGCTATAATTGAGGTTGATATCCATAGGGTTCACATACTGCGTGCTGGTAGGCGAGATTTTGATGACCTGGCCTTCCA
>ERZ506769.1107-NODE-1107-length-16101-cov-7.135672_pt1 | contig 16101 bp, 9 predicted proteins | sample MGYA00513039_ERZ506769 | MGnify/ENA metagenome assembly ERZ506769 | reverse complement strand
TTTAATAGTAAGTCCATCTTATATAAATAAATGGATTCTTAGAGGTATTATGAACTTTATTAGAAATTTAATTATTGTGAAAACTTACAAAAAGCTATATAATGAGTAGTGTTGTAAAAAGGGCTTCCTAGGGGATTTTTGAGGAAGTTTCTTAAATCAGATTAGAGGGAGAGGGGGAAAAGAATGACTTCTATTATTGAATCACTACTTGCTGCTTTTAAAGATTTTCATTGGCTAGTATCTATAGATACGCTCTTGATTTTCTTTGTCAATTATCTGATGTTTCATGCAGCTGGTAGGGTCAAGATTTCTTGGTGGCTACTTTTATTAGGTGGTCTTTTGTCGGTTGTTTTGACTCCCCTTCTTCCTATGGGATTCAAATTTTTACTTAATCCTCTCATTTTATTTTGTTTTAGTTATTACAAACGTCCAGACTTGCCATGGATAGAGCCGGTATTTAATAGTTTTTATGCCTGGGGGACAACCAATATCATTATACGAGGCTTGTCATTAATCGTCTTTCCTTTACTTTTGGGAGACGACTTGATGAGCCGCATTCCAGAATCTTTAACAGAGTTTATATGTGTGGTAGTTACTTATCCTCTTTATCTTTTGGTTCACCGTTTTATTGGTTATGAATATTTGCAGGTCGAGGAAAAGGAGCGCTTACGTATACACTTCACCCCTATTGTTATTGGGGTTAGCTTTGCCTTTCTTTCATACGGGCTTCTAAATGATTTCATGCCTTACTTTGCTAGCATCTGGCCTGTGGAAGTGGTTAACAATTATGCCAAGTTGATCGTTCTATTAGCAACAGGAGCCTTCTTCATCGTTGTTTCCTATGCCAACCAGTGGATTAAGGATGAACTTTTTCTGGAGTTGAAAGAGGAGCAGGAGCGTCATTTCCAGAGCTTACAGGAATCTAGTAGACATATCCTCCATCTTTATCAGGAGCTATACCGTGATGGAGTGCCTAAGGTAGTCGTACCTAAGAAGGTTAAGACCGTTCTGGCTACTAGTCAAGAGGGAGACACTCAGAACCTATCTGATGAAGAGGTTCCCTTCAGCAAGGTTATGCCAGATATTTCTAACCTGCTTTCTCAATTGTTACGTTCCGTCATTGAGAGTAAGTATATGGAGTTTCATGCAGTTGGCGTTGATTTTATCATGGAGGTTCCAGACCCTATATCCCCAGTTCATATCGATGTGGTGGATTTATCAGCTGTTCTAACGACCTTCTTGGACAATGCCTTGTTGAGAGCTCATGGTCAAGAAAATAGTTTAGTTCGTATGTCTTATTACCAAAGAGGTGAGGTCCAGGTCCTCTCTGTAGAGACAACCCTTTCGCAAGATAGTGCCGAGGCGCCCCACGAGGCGTATGAGAGTCACTTATCAATCAATGAGCAGCTCGAAGATATTATGGAGCGTTACCCTCAGTCTAAACTTAGCTTTACGAATGATAAGTTCATCTATAGACAGCAATTTGAATACTAAATAACTTGTAAAAAAATATATAGAAAGGAGATTCGATGTTTGAATCGTTTTTGGGAATAAATTTTTTAAATCTCTATGATACAGATGCCTTTCTAGCCATTCAGCTTATTTTAACTCTGACGATAAATTGTGCCATTTTCAAACGAATGACAGACATTCGTATCTCCTGGACGGTCTTCTTGACCTTAGCCCTGTTAGATGTAGTCATTCAGTATAATATTACTAACATGATTATGGTTTTTGATGTCTTTATCCTGATGATTTTGGCCTTTCTTGCTAAAGGGAAGACCTGGTCGGTGACCCAGTATGCTTTTCATACTTTGTTTCCAGTGGTGACGTCAGATTTACTTTATCGCTTATTGGGACTCTTCTTTATTCCCCTTCTCTTAAATCTCCCTGTCGCTGAGGTAGGGTCCAATGCTCTTTTCTATCTCTTATCTTACGGTTTGATTTTGCCACTTTATTTTGTATTTGACCGTTTCTTGGGCTTGGATTTGAAGCGTTGGAAGGTCTATAGCGATGACTCTTTCCAGAACCTCCAGATTTCTAGAAGAGTTGCTATAGCAATGGCCATTTATTTATTGGGAATCTATCTCAGTGTGAATTTAGACAGTTGGTTTCCTGGCTACTCTTCAGAGGTGGAGTTGAGACTTCGGATGCTTTGGGTTCTCTTGTCCGCAGTGGCTTTCATTTTCCTAATTGCCCATCTTAATCAACTGTCTCGGCAGTATTTGGAAGAGAGTTTGGCCATGGAGGAAAAGAGGCATTTGAATAGTTTGACCAAGGCCAACCAAAAGATTGATCTTCTCTACAATGAGTTGTTACAATACAGACAGTCTTATCAGACGGTTGTGGAACAATTTTCAGAGGAAGTACGTGACCAGGAAGAGGCTCTTGCTGAACAGGTGTATCAGAATGTCCTTAGAGAGAGTGCCAAGGAGTTTGAACGTTTCCGTGTCATTGATAATCCTAAGCTGGAAAATATTCAGTCCTTACCCTTACGTAGCCTTCTTTCGGCTCGTATGATGGAGGCTAAACGTAGTAATATTCCAGTGACTTGTGATATTCCTGAGGAGATTTCAGGGTTTACCATGAACGTGGTTGACTTGACCTTGCTGGTGTCTATTTTCTTTAGTAATGCGATTGATGAGAGTAAGCAGGTACCTGCCAGTCAAATCAAGTTTAGTTTTCATCGACATGATAAGGATGGAAGCTACCATTTTGTCATGGAAAATAGGACGCAAGAAGAAAAAGTTGACCTTGATGCCATTATGCAGGAAGAAAACCAGAAGAAGACCTCAGGTCTTAACCTCCACTCAGCCAAGGATATTCTTAGGAAGTATAGTGATGCCAATTTGATTACAAGCAGTGGTGATTACCTCTTCAAACAGGAATTGATTTTTAAATAAAGATGTAGAGCTAAATCAGAGGATTTGGCTCTTTTTTTTTAGGTACAAGTCCATGAAGGAGGGCTCTTTGCTGTGGTGCTTGTGCTTATGTGAGAAACTTAGGACATCGGAGGAGATAGGGGCGAGGGAGGAGTCTGATTGTTGCTTCATTCTGTGTTATAATAGCAAGGATTAGTGGTTGTTAGCACTAAGTGAATGGCAGTTCTTGCTTGGCCTAACGACTGGTGTAGAGATAAGAAAGGGACGTCTTATGAAATTACTTTATACGGATATGTCTCAGGATTTAACAGAAATTCTGACGGAGCAGGCAACCAGCTATGCTCAAAAGGGAAAGAGGGTCTTTTATATTGCCCCTAATGCCCTGTCATTTGAGAAGGAGCGTAAGGTCTTGGAATACCTGCCTCAGTCAGCATCCTTTGAGATTACGGTGACTCGTTTTACTCAGATGGCGAGATACTTTATTCTCAATACGAGCAACCCCAAAACGCAGCTGGATGATACTGGTCTGGCCATGATTTTTTATAAGGTGTTGTCGCATATGGGCGATGATGAGCTCAAGGTTTATGGCCGTTTGCGCAAGGATAGTAACTTTATTAATCAATTGGTGGACCTTTATAAAGAGTTGCAGCAGGCTAATATGACGGTTCTGGATTTGCAGCATTTGGATCAGGTTGAGAAACAAGAGGATTTGCTCAGGATTTTCAGTGCGGCTCAGGATCTCTTGTTGGCAGGAGATTTTGACAATCAATCAAAACTTAGTGCCTTCTTCAAGGAAATTACCTCAGGCCATCTGGATAAGGCCCTGGGTAACACGGTTTTGGTCATTGATGGCTTTACGCGTTTCTCTGCCGAGGAGGAGGCCCTAGTTGCCCTCTTGAATGATAAGTGCCACCAAATTGTCATTGGGACTTATGCCAGTCAAAAAGCTTATAGGGCTAACTTTGTTTACGGCAATGTTTATCAGGCTTCAGTGGATTTTTTGAGAACTTTGGCTCAGACCTATAAGGTGACACCCGACTATGTGACGACAGACAAAGAGGGCAATCCTTCTTTTGCGCGCATTAGTCGTCTTTTGGAGAGCCGTCATGATTTTAGTACGGTAGATGAGCAGCTAACTGCTCAGGACAAGCAAGCCTTGCAGGTCTGGGAAGTGGTCAACCAAAAGGAAGAGGTGGCTCAGGTTGCCAAGAGTATTCGTCAGTTACTAGCAGATGGCAAGCGCTATAAGGATATTTTAGTCTTACTTGGTGATGAGGAGAGTTATAAGCTTCAGGTGGGGCAGATTTTCCGAAAATTTGATATTCCCTATTATTTCGGTAAGGAAGAAACCATGTCTAGCCATCCTTTGGTGCAGTTTGTGGATTCGCTGGAACGTATCAAGCGCTATAATTATCGTGCTGAGGATTTGCTTAATCTCGTAAAATCCGGTCTCTATGGCGGTTTTGCTCAAGAGGATTTAGATCTTTTTGAGTATTATGTCAATTTTGCAGACATCAAGGGGCGTCACAAGTTCTTATCTGATTTTACGGCCAATAGTCGTGATAAGTATGATTTAGACCAGCTCAATGCCTTGCGGTCACAACTGGTAGAGCCCTTGGACAAGTTGCTTAATAGTCGCAAACAAAAGGGTTCTAGTCTACTCAAGAAACTAGTGGTCTTTTTAGAGGCTGTGCAAGTGCCAAGTCAGATGGCTAGTTTGACTGCCAAGGCCAGTGAGGCCGAAAAAGAACAGAATGAACAGGTCTGGAAGGCCTTCTCACAACTCTTGGAGCAGGTTGAGACTATTTTTGGGGAAGAAACACTTTCAGTGGATGACTTTTTGTCTATCTTGCGTTCGGGAATGTTGGCCTGTGATTACCGTACGGTCCCAGCTACTGTCGATGTGGTCAATGTGAAGAAATACGATTTGATTCAACCACACTCAGCTCCTTATGTTTTTGCCTTGGGGATGACCCAGTCACATTTTCCAAAGGTAGGGCAAAATAAGAGTCTCCTGTCTGATGAGGAACGTAGTCGTATCAATGAGGCGACGGATGAAGACAGGAGTTTGGATATTGTTACGCAGAGCAACAGTCAACGAGGGCATTTTGTGGCTATGTCACTTTTTAATTCGGCTAGTGAACAATTGGTGCTTAGTCAGCCACAAATTCTCAATGAGACTCAAGATGACATGTCGGTTTATTTGAAAGAGCTGCTTGACCTTGGTCTTTCTTTGGTTGAAAAGGGACGTAATCGTTTCGAGGCTAAGGGTGACCAGATTGGGAACTACAAGGACCTCCTATCGACTGTCATTGCCCTTAACAGTAGCCATCTAGATGCTGATTTGGATAAGGAAACGCAGACTTTCTGGTCAGTTGCTGTGCGTTATCTCCGTAAGCGACTTGATAAGGACCAAGTCTTGATTCCAAATGTGATTGACGATGTGACGACAACCAAGGTGGATGATCAAGTCATGCAGCTTGTCTTTCCGGGGGAAGAACCACTGAAATTATCAGCCTCGGCTCTGACGACCTTCTATAACAACCAATATCTTTATTTCTTGCGTTATGTTTTGGGACTTGAAGAGTTGGAGTCCATCCATCCAGATGCTCGACACCACGGGACTTACTTGCACCGTGTCTTTGAGCGTGTTATGGGGGATTCTTCGTCAGAAAACTTCGATGATAAATTGGAAAAGGCTATTGCTCAGACTAATCAGGAACAACCCTTTGAACTTCTCTATACAGAGGACCAAGAGAGTCGCTTGTCTCGTCAGATTTTGGAAGATATCGCCCGATCAACTGCCAGTGTTTTGCGTGACAATGCGGCTGTTAAGGTTGAGCGTGAGGAAGCCAAGTTTGACCTGCTTTTAGCAAATAGCATCAAGATTACAGGGATTATTGACCGTGTGGACCGTTTAACGGATGGGGCTCTGGGTGTCGTTGACTACAAATCAGGTAAAAATGTCTTTGACATTCAGAAATTCTACAATGGCCTCAGTCCGCAGTTGGTAACCTATCTAGAAGCCCTCCGCCAGACCTATAAGGTTGATGCTGATCAGCTTTTTGGTGCCATGTATCTTCACATGCAGGACCCACAGCTTAACTTAGCTCAGTTTGGTCTGGATAAGCTAGCAGCTCAGGCTCATAAGGAATTAACCTATAAGGGACTTTTTGTGGCTTCAGAAACAGAGCATCTGGCTGGTGGGAACTATGATTTACAAAAGACTGTCACCTATGACAAGGAGGACCTAGAAACCTTGCTAGACTACAATATCAAGCTCTTTACAAGTGCTGCTGAAGTTATTCGAAGCGGGAATTTTGCGGTCAATCCTTATACTGAGGATGGCAAGTCTGTTCAAGGGGATCAAATCAAGGCTATTACTCATTTTGAGGCCGACCGCCACATGGGACAGGCTCGAAAGCTCCTGCGTTTACCAAGTAGGGGCAAGAAGGAAGCCTATTTGGAGCTGATGGCAAAAGATGAGGACAAGAATCAGATGCAAGTTGCTGAAAAAATCATCCCCTTTCCAGTCACTGATCAAGCTGTAACAGCAGACAAAAAAGACCAGGAGGACAACCATGTTGACTAAAGCTTTTTTAAGTCCAACAGAGATTAAGGAACGCATTGCCCAAGAAGCAGCTTCTGACAAGGAACGCAAGTTAACACCTGAGCAGATTGAGGCCATTTACAGTAATGGTAGTAATATTCTTGTGTCAGCTTCGGCTGGATCAGGAAAAACCTTTGTCATGGTTGAGCGTATCCTTGATATGATTGGACGTGGCGTTGGCATTGACCAACTCTTTATCTCAACCTTTACGGTAAAGGCCGCGGGTGAGTTAAAAGAGCGTCTGGAAAAGCGTTTGACAGAGCAGTTGGGACAGGTTGAGACGGATGAAGAGCGTGCCTTTCTTTCAGATCAGATTGCCAAGATTGGAACGGCTGATATTGGAACTATGGATGCCTTCACCCAGAAATTGGTCAATCAGTATGGCTATCTCCTGGGTGTGTCACCTATTTTCCGCATTATGACAGATCCTGCCGAGCAGACACTTATGAAAAATGAGGTTTATGCCGATCTTTTCAACGATTATATGCAAGGGAAGGATGCCCAACTTTTCCAAAAATTGGTCCGTAACTTTGCTGGAAATGGCAAGACTAGTAAGGCCTTTCGTGATTTAGTTTACGATGTCTATAGCTTTTCTCAGGCTACTGCAGGTCCTGAAAAATGGCTACGTCAAAATCTTTTAAAAGGGCAGGCAGAGGCCAATCCAAACAAGGCTAAAGCTGAGCTTTTAGAGGGTCTCAAAGATGGCTTGTTGGCTGATTTCTTAGCCTTCTTAAGAGACCATCTAGGCCTAGCTCAGCGTGAATTTGCCAAGGCTAAGTATCTTAATAATGTGTCGGATGCCATTAGCCTTCTTGAAGGAGCCTTGGCCAATGACCAAACGGATATGGAGGACTTGCTCAAACAACTCTTGACTTTGTCAGGAGGTACTGGTTTGACCAATATGACCCGTCCTAAAGACGAGGAACTCAAGGCCTACAAGGAAGCTTACAACAAGACCAAAAATGAGTTTGTGGCTCAGTTGCGAGAGGTTGATACCCAACTAACGGTCCTCGAGGTTTTGACCAAGCATAATGATGACATCCTACCTCTGTTAGAGCTGCTTCAGGCCTTTGTACTTGATTTTTCGGACCAGTATTTACAGGCAAAGATTCAGGAAAATGCTTTTGAATTCTCAGATATTGCCCATTTTGCTATCCGTATTTTGGAGGATAATCCAGAGGTGGCAGCTAGCTACCGTGACCGTTACCATGAAGTGATGGTAGATGAGTATCAGGACAATAGCCATACCCAAGAACGCATGTTGGAGCTCCTCTCTAATGGCCACAACCGATTCATGGTGGGAGATATCAAGCAATCCATCTATCGTTTCCGTCAGGCAGACCCTCAGATTTTTAATGGTAAGTTCCAGCTTTTCCTTGAAAATCCAGATGCAGGTAAGCTGATTCTCCTTAAAGAGAATTTTCGTAGTCAATCTGAAGTTCTTGATGCGACTAATGGTGTTTTCAGCCACCTCATGGACCAGGAAATCGGGGATATCCTCTATGACAAGACTCACATGCTGGTAGCGGGTAGCCAGAAGCAAAAAGAACCCCATCCTGAAAATGAGACAGAGGTTCTGATTTACAATAGTGATGAAGCGAGTGTGACTCCTGACGAAGAAGGTGCTGATCAACCTATTAGTAGCGGCGAGATTTCCTTGGTTATCAAAGAAATCATCAAACTTCACGAGCAGGGTGTACGTTTTGAGGATATTACCCTCCTAGCACCAACTCGCAACACCTATCTGGACTTGATGGCAAGCTTTGAGGAGCACGGAATTCCCTTGGTTCCTGATGAGTACAAGTCAAGCTACCTAGAGTCACTAGAAGTTATGATTATGTTGGACACCCTTCGTGCCATCAATAATCCTCTCAATGACTACGCCTTGGTTGCCCTCCTTCGTTCACCTATGTTTAACTTCAACGAGGACGACCTGGCTCGGATTGCTGTTCAGGCTGACAAAGGACAATTCTATGACAAGCTTCTTGCATCTCATACTAAATCAGGACTTCATCCAGAAGTTGTCACCCAAGGACTTGATGCCAAGTTGACTCTCTTCATTGAGACTCTGTCAGATTGGCGTGATTACAGTAAGTGGCACTCGCTCTATGACCTCATCTGGAAGATTTACGACGATCGTTTCTATTATGATTATGTTGGCAGTCTTCCACGAGCTGAGCAACGTCAGGCCAATCTCTACGCCCTTGCCTTGCGTGCCAATGCCTATGAAAAGACTGGCTTTAAGGGACTTTCTCGTTTTATTGGTATGATTGATAAGATTATTTCTAGCGGTAACGACCTAGAGGAAGTAACAGACTTGGTTCCCAAAAATGCCGTTAGCCTCATGACCATTCACAAGTCCAAGGGGCTAGAGTTCAAGTATGTCTTTGTCTTGCAGATGAATCGCAAGTTCATTGGTCACAGCAAGGATGGACTAAGTGGTAAGTATATTATCAACCGTGAAAAAGGACTAGGCACTAAGTATCTAGCTGACCTCAAAGACCAGGTAAACACCAATTTGCCTAAGTTAAATGTTGTTCTCGAGACCTTAACCTTCCAGGAAAATCGTAGGGAAGAGCGTCGAGCAAGTATTTCAGAAGAGATGCGTCTGCTCTATGTTGCAATGACCCGGGCAGAGAAAAAACTCTACCTAGTTGGTAAGGGCAGTAAGGAGAAATTGACCCAGCAATTTGGCACGGATGTTGAAAATAATCGCCTACCAGTAGCTCTACGTGACCAAATCGCTACTTATCAGGATTGGGTTATGGCTTTGGATACCGCCTTTATGAGAAAGGATCTCAAGTTTACTGTTCGCTTTGTTGAGGCTGAGGACTTGACTCCAGAGGCTATTGGTCAGGTTGAAGTCAAGGCGGCAGTAGATGCCGATGACTTATCTAACAACCGTCAGACGGAAGACATTAAGCGTGCCCTAACGGTCTTAGAAAGTGTTGAAAAACTCAACCAGCTTTATGCACCAGCGATTGACCTACCATCTGTGCGTACGCCCAGCCAGCTCAAAGCCTTCTATGAACCTGTCATGGATACCGAAGGGGTGGATATTATGGACAAGAAAGAGGAAGTGCAACCTCTTGAGACATCCACTAGCTTTGAGCTTCCAGATTTTGGGCAAAAAACGAAGGTCACTGGAGCTGCGGTTGGTTCAGCCACCCATGAACTCATGCAACGCTTGATTCTTTCTGACAAGGTGACCCTCCAAGATTTGACACAGGCCTTGAGTCGAGTATCGGCAGATGATCAAGTCAAGGCGCGTGTGCAGTTAGAAAAACTACTAGGCTTCTTTGACACCGAACTTGGGAAGCTCATTCTAGCTAACCGTGATAAGTTGCGTCGCGAAGCGCCATTTGCCATGTTGGCAGAAGACCCGGCTAGTAAGGAAGACTTTGTCGTCCGTGGTATCATCGATGGCTACCTTCTTCTTGAAGACCGTATTGTCCTCTTTGACTATAAGACAGACCGCTTCACTCAACCTGGTGAGCTTAAGGACCGCTACAAAGGGCAAATGAGCCTCTATGCTAAAGCACTCAGCCAAGCCTATCAAATAGATAAGATTGATAAATACCTTATTCTCCTAGGTGGAAAAAACTTGGAAGTCGTGGAAGTATAAGCTATAGCATAACCATTCTTTCATAGTGAAAGAGTGGTTTTTTTGTGTCTCAATCCCACCAAAAAAGACCGGTGTGCACACACCAGTCTTTTCGATAGATTTCCATCAGTATTGTAAGTTCGTTAAAATATTAGAGGATGGAAATAGTTATGAAAAAAAGTATCTTGTAGGTTGCTTAGGCCTACAAGGGTTATTATAACAAACTCATCTTAGTCTAAACAAGGTTAGAAAAATTAGAATTAAACACCATAAACATTACTAGTTTTTAATAATCTAAGTCCATAACGGCAATAAATAGAGACAAAAACCGCCAGCATTAGACTGACGGTATTTGTTTAGTTTAATCCTAATATCAACTAATCAAAGGCACCACCCAATTGACCCAGGCCCAGGAAATAGGCATAACCAGAATCATGGCTGGAATCATATCTGCTGTTGGGAATTGACGCAGTTTCATAATACGAAAACCTGTCGCAATCATGAGGAAGCCCCCGCAAGCCTTAAAGTCTCCAATCATGGCTTTTGTTGTTAGAGGAAGAATGAAACCAGCACTCACAAAGAGGAGGAAGAAAACGATAAATTGTGGAATGGCAATCATGGAGACGATGTAGCCTAGACTACAAGAGAAAATCATGGCCGTAAAGAAATCTAGGATAGATTTGGAAATCAAGATGGAAGCATCGCCTGTCATCCCAGACTCAAGGCTCCCGTAAATTCCTGTACCACTTGCACAAAAAAGGACGATAACTGTCAAGAGCTGCGCATAAAACTCATCGTGAGCTAACCCTGTTTGTTTGCTTGGTGTAATCTTGGACAAGCCTTTTTCCATAAGCCCAGCTCCCTTGTTGATGAGGTTCCCAAACTTTAGGGCCAGTCCAATGATGGTACCGATAACCACCGCGAAGATAACCGCAGGCATGTTAACCATATTCATAATAGCACTAATCCCCATAACCATAGAGGCTAGACCAAAGATAAGGTTAAGGTTCTCCTTGAAATCGTCTCTGAGATAGTCCCCGAAGAGTCCTCCAGCAATTCCTCCTATGATAATAGATAGCGAGTTGATGATAATTCCAGTTGGCACTTGTGATTTTCCTCCTATTTGTTTTAAATACTATAAGTTTAGCATTATCAAAGACCGAATGCAAAATTGTCTCGTTTTTACAAACGTTTTCTTGAAATTGTACCTTTGAAATGATACAATAAATGAGAAGGTAACGAAATAGCCTTATCTAAACCTATTGTCGACATTATTAGAGTATTGTTCATAAAAAACATAGCAATAATTCTAATTTATAATTTAATATAAAGTGCAAAATGAGACTATTGTTAAATAGATTTTCAAGAAAGGATAAAAGATGATTCGTTTTGAACACGTAACGAAACGTTATGAAGATAAAGATGCTCTCTCAGATCTTAACCTCGAGATTCGAGATGGGGAGATTTTTGGGCTGATTGGTCACAATGGAGCTGGTAAGACCACGACCATTTCCATTTTGACGTCTATCATTGAAGCTAGCTACGGTGAAGTTTACGTCGATGATATGGCCCTCAGTCAACATCGTGATGCTATCAAGAAAAAAATCGCTTATGTGCCAGATTCACCGGACCTATTCCTAAATTTGACTGCCAATGACTATTGGTACTTCTTGACACGTATCTATGATTTGGAAGCTAGTCAGGTTGAGGAACGTTTGATTGATCTCATGGCTACCTTTGACCTAACGGAGAGTCGTTATAACCTCATTTCTTCCTTCTCTCATGGTATGCGTCAGAAAGTTGTTGTCATCGGTGCCCTTTTGGTTAATCCACAGATTTGGGTTTTGGATGAGCCTCTGACTGGTCTGGATCCACAGGCGTCTTATGATTTGAAGGAAGCCATGCGTCATCATGCCAAGGAAGGTAATAGTGTCCTTTTCTCAACCCACGTTTTAAGTGTAGCTGAGCAGCTCTGTGATCGTATTGCTATTTTGAAGAAAGGAAAACTTATCTTCCAAGGGTCTCTAGCTGAACTGAAGGCTCAGTACCCTGACAAGGATTTGGAAACTATTTATCTGGAAATGGCTGGACGTAAGATTGAGGAGGTATAGTCATGAACTGGAACCATGTTTGGGAGCTTTTTAAAATCAATCTCCTCTACGCTAATCCTCAAGCAGTAACTAACCTACAGAAACGTCAGGAGAAAAAGAAAAAAGCCAATTTCTCCATCGTTAATGCCATGCTTAGACAACAACTCTTGATTCTAGTTGTTTTTACGGTTGTCTATAGCTATCTTTTTGTAGGTGTCGATTATAAGGCCAATCCTGGAGTCTTAACCCTATATCTCTTGACTTTTTCAATCATGGGGCTTCTCCAGACCTTTACGGCTCTCTATAGTACCTTTTATGACAGTAAGGATAGCAAGGCTTATCTGCCTCTTCCCTTGAAGCCAGCGGAAGTTTTTTTGGCCAAGACCTTGTCAGGTTCTATGGTTGGGATGACCTTCATGGTACCTATCCTTAGTCTTCTCATTCTAGCTTACTGGCAATTTATTGGCCCATTGGGGATAGTCGTTGGGCTTCTGACCTTTATCGTTTCTCTCTTTATCAATCTCGTTTTTTCAGTGATTCTGTCTAATAGTATTGGAACGCTGATTGTTCGCAGTTCTCATAAAAAGCTCTATTCAACCATTTTGATGACCCTGTCAACCCTATTGATTATGTTGCCTATTATGTTGGTTGGTTTTATTAAAGGCTATGTTGATGGTGCTGGACATGCCGATTTTCCTTTGCTTCCTTATCTAAGAGGTTACTATGATGTCGTAGCTGCCCCTCTATCTCCAGAGGCCCTGCTAAATTTCTATCTTCCTCTTATCTTAGTGCTTATCTTGGGCTTTTGGTTTTATAAGGTCAGAATGCCTCGTTATTTCCACGAAGCCATTTATAACCAAAAGGCTAGAAAGCCTCAGGCCAAAGCTGTTACTCGAAGCCAAAGACAGGTCTTGATCCGCCATCATTTATCTACTTTGGGGAATTCAACCCTCATTATCAATACCTATGTGGTGCCAGTCTTATATATGATCATGTTAGGTGGGGGTGCGGTCTTTTTGAAAGATCTGGGCCCAGACTATTTCGGACTCCTGCTTTTGGTCGGAATTGCCTTTGGTTTCTTTTCAGCTCAACCAACAAGTTTTCTTGGTGTAGCAACATCCTTAGAGGGGACAAACTTTGACTTTATTCGTAGCCTACCAATCAATACGGGTGACTATCTTCGTCAAAAGTTTTGGCTTTTCTATAGCTTGCAAGTCGGTGTTTCCCTCTTATTAGGAGGACTTGGTTTAATATTCTTGGCTCATCTCCATCTTATTTTGGTGGCAAGTTTCACTCTTGGTTTTCTCGTAACAACCTATCTTGTAGGTGGCTATTACTTTGAACGTGACCTTAAATTGTTGGAAGTGAATTGGCAGGAAGTTACCCAGCTCTTCAATCGAGGTGGCGGACAGTGGCTCTATATGGGTATCTTTATTCTTACAATTTTCATCGCTGCCTTGCTAGGAGGTATTGTTTTCTTTGCAAGTAAGTTCTGGATTGCCTTAGTAGTCAATGCTATAGTATCTGGGCTTATAGCTTTAGTTGTCCTAATCGTTTATCTCTTTGTTGATCGCAGACGTTGGAAACGTATTAGAGCCATGTTTTTTGCCTAGTACAAACTGTTTAAAGAGTCTCTCCGATTGGAGGGATTCTTTTTTACTGAAAATCCTTAATATGTAAACTTATGCATTATATATGTCAAAATACCTGAATTTAGTGTATAATCATAAACATGAAACGAAATTTTGACTCAGTAAAACGCCTGGTTATCAAAATCGGGACTAGTTCTCTGGTTTTACCATCAGGGAAAATTAATCTTGAAAAAATCGATCAATTAGCTTTTGTCATTTCTAGCTTGCATAATAAGGGAATTGAGGTTGTCCTCGTATCCTCTGGTGCCATGGGCTTTGGTCTAAATGTTCTAGACCTTGAGAAACGCCCAGCAGAAGTTGGTAAGCAACAGGCTGTCTCAAGTGTAGGGCAGGTGGCTATGATGAGCCTTTATTCTCAGGTCTTTTCACATTATCAGACCAAGGTATCTCAGTTGCTTTTGACGCGTGATGTGGTTGAGTATCCCGAGAGTTTGGCCAATGCCATCAATGCCTTTGAGAGCCTCTTCGAGCTTGGAGTTGTCCCAGTTGTGAATGAAAATGACGCTGTCAGCGTAGATGAAATGGACCATGCGACTAAGTTTGGAGACAATGACCGCTTGTCTGCTATCGTTGCTAAGATTGTTGGTGCAGACCTACTTATCATGCTGTCAGATATTGATGGGCTCTTTGATAAGAACCCAAATGTCTATGAGGATGCAACCCTTCGTAGCTATGTCCCAGAGATTACCGAGGGAATTCTGGCCTCAGCTGGTGGTGCCGGTAGTAAATTTGGTACGGGTGGTATGATGAGTAAGATTAAATCTGCCCAGATGGTTTTTGAAAATCATAGCCAAATGGTTTTGATGAATGGTGAAAATCCACGTGACATCCTTCGTGTCCTAGAAGGAGCCAAGATTGGTACGCTCTTTAAACAGGAGGACTAAGATGACATATATCGATACACTGGGCCAACAGGCCAAGGTGGCAGGTCGTCAGATTGCTAAATTATCAACAGCAGCTAAAAACGACCTTCTAAATCAGGTAGCTAAAGCTCTAGTAGCTGAGAGTGCCTATATTATCACTGAAAATGCTAAGGATATGGCAAATGCCAAGGAAAATGGTATTTCAGAGATTATGCAAGATCGTTTGCTCTTAACGGAAGACCGTATCGCAGGGATTGCTGAGGGTGTCCGTCAGGTGGCAGATCTTCAGGACCCAATCGGTCAAGTAGTTCGTGGCTATACGAATCTGGATGGTCTAAAAATCGTTCAAAAGCGTGTTCCTATGGGTGTTATCGCTATGATTTTTGAGAGCCGTCCAAATGTCTCAATCGATGCCTTTAGCCTTGCCTTTAAAACCAATAATGCTATCATTCTTCGTGGAGGACGTGATGCCATCAATTCCAACAAGGCCTTGGTTACAGTGGCCCGTAAGGCTTTGGAAAATGCAGGTATCACAGCAGATGCCGTTCAGCTGGTTGAAGATACCTCTCATGAGGTAGCAGAAGAACTCATGGCGGCGACCAAGTATGTTGACTTGCTCATTCCTCGTGGTGGAGCCCGTCTCATCCAAACGGTTAAAGAAAAAGCCAAGGTTCCTGTCATCGAAACGGGTGTTGGCAACTGTCATATTTATGTGGATAAATATGCTGACTTAGATATGGCGACACAGATTGTCATCAATGCCAAAACCCAACGACCAAGTGTTTGTAATGCTGCAGAATCTCTCGTCGTTCATGCTGATATTGCGGAAGACTTCTTGCCTAACTTGGAAAAAGCTATTTCAAAAATTCAGTCTGTTGAGTTCCGTACGGATGAAAGGGCTTTGAAACTTATGGAAAAAGCTGTACCCGCTTCACCTGAAGATTTTGCGACAGAGTTTCTTGATTATATCATGTCAGTTAAAGTGGTAGACAGCCTTGACGAGGCTATTGGTTGGATTAATACTTACACGACATCGCATTCAGAGGCTATCGTGACTCAGGATATCAGTCGTGCTGAGCAATTCCAAGACGACGTAGACGCTGCAGCTGTCTATGTCAATGCCTCAACCCGCTTCACAGACGGCTTCGTCTTTGGATTGGGGGCTGAAATCGGAATCTCAACCCAAAAAATGCACGCCCGTGGCCCAATGGGACTTGAGGCCCTAACCTCAACCAAGTTCTATATTAATGGCCAAGGACAAATTAGAGAATAAACAAAAAAGCTCCTCATGGGGCTTTTTTGGTCTATTTGCTAGAGTATAAAGCTTCTGCTATACTGGGGGTATCATAAAAAAGGGGGATTTTATTATGATTGAAGCCTACAAAAAATTTTGGAAGGGC
>ERZ506769.1084-NODE-1084-length-16400-cov-4.158275_pt1 | contig 16400 bp, 10 predicted proteins | sample MGYA00513039_ERZ506769 | MGnify/ENA metagenome assembly ERZ506769 | reverse complement strand
TCCGATCTCTTGTGAGTGCCCCGACATCATATGGAAAAACATTCTTAATGCGGGAAATCGTATTTCTGAATAAGGACCGATACAATAACATTCTTTTGGTTTTTCCTACAGTTGCATTGCTTCTGGAAAATGCCCGAATGATGTCTGCTTTTGTTTCTGATAATAACCTTGACTACCAGATCATCAAAACGGTTGATTCGGTTGTTGAGGACGAATCGAAGAAGATTTTTGTCTTCACCCCGGAAAGAGCTCTACAACTAATTGCGTCTTTCCCTGATTTAAAGATTGACTTCTTTTTCTTTGACGAGGTTTATAAAATAGACGAAGATTATTGTAATGACGAATTGGACGATAGCGACGACGAAAAGAGTAAAAAGAATAAGAAAACAAATTCGAATCCCCACGACTTTCTGAACGAAGACCGGGGAAAAACTTTTAGAGTTGCCTTATACCTGTTGGCGAAATCCGTAGATGAATTCTATCTCGCAGGCCCAAACTTGAACCAGGACCGATTTAGCAAGGGCATGAAACGATTTCTGTCACTGAATCAAATTGTAGTTAAAGAAATCAATTTTGAACCAACCTTGCGAATTTCAGTTAATGCGCATAGTAGCAAGATAGAGGAAGTAACTCCATGTTTTCTTCCCAAGTCGGAAAGCAACGAACTGGTTTCCACAGAGAAAAAAGTCAATGACCGTATCAAGAGTGTGGTAACATATATTAGTGATAAGCACTATGGGAAAACATTGTTGTACTGCACAACGCCGGCAAAAGCTATCGAATACTCCAATAAACTATCTGATAATATGGGTGCACTCAGGGCTTTTGATGCATATCCAGATGATTTTAAAACATTCCTTTCCCATATTCAGAAAGAGTACGACATTGATCACTCGGTCGATGAATGGAGCCTTATTAAAGTTTTGCAGAATGGTTTTGGGATGCATCATGGTAAGTTGCCCAAGTACATTCAGCAGGAAATCTTAGACCAGTTCAATAAAGGAACTTTCGATGTATTGTTCTGCACATCCACAATTGTTGAAGGGGTAAATACGGATGCCCAAAACATGATAATCCTGAACGCATCTAAGGGATCAAAAAAGCTAACCCCTTTTGATATTAAAAACATCAAAGGAAGAGCTGGACGATATTATCATTGTTTTATTGGGCGAGTATTTTATATGACGAAAGAGCTTCAGAAAATCGAAGATTCAGATTCAATGACCTTGAACTTTGTCACTTACTCCGATAATGAATTAAGTGTTATCGATCTTGATAATGCTGAAATAGAAGATTTAACAAGTATAAATGCCCAGCGGAAAATGGAACGAGAGACCGTTACTCAACAGTTTGTTCTTCCACAAGAAGTTTTCTTTAAAAACCGAACCATATCCAAAGAAAATCAAGAGAAATTACTCCACTTACTAATGACTGATTCCGAGTTCAGCAAATATTCACCATTGCTTACCCATGCTGTTGATGTCGATGGCTTCCTGCACTATAGATGGATTAACAAAATTTTGAATACCTTTTATAATGCAAGTTTGATTGATGAGATCACATGCAAAAAATTCTCGGCAATAGCGAATAATTATTATGAGGGCGGTTTTAAAGCACTACTCGGATATGAAGTAGGCAAGTACAGGAGAGGTCATTATAAGTCAATGGACCGGGCATATTCAGAAGCTTTCAAATCACTCAAAGATGTTCTTGAACACAAGATACCCAAAATTCTGTCTTTATTTGAAAGTATTGTAGTATTTGTTGCGAAGCAGGAAGGAATAGGTGTTGAGACATTTTCTTTATCTCGTGTGCGGAGATACTACGAAACCGGTGTCAAAAGTTTGCTGGGAGAGGCTCTAATTGAATATGGATTTCCTACAGATGCGATTAGACGAATAGAGGAAAATCACAAAAAGATTAAGAGCATGACTGTTTCAGAAGCAAAAGAATATTGTAGACTCCATTTCCGTGAAGTTCAGTTGCTTCTTGACACATATGAGAGAAGTCTTTTTATTAAAGCTATGAGGACATTCTGATTAGAGCAAGGGGGGAATATCACTGAACATAAGGAGTGTATCCGTGATAAGGATTTTCGGGACATCCTTTCGCTTCAAGCATGTATTATTGATGATGCAGAGTACTTAGACGAGAAAATATAAAGAGTAACCATCTAAAACCAAATTATCAAACGGAAGGCATCCTGGCAAAAAGAGCCGGGATGCTTTTTCAGCAGATACACCGCAATAGACAAAGAATTAGCCCGGATATATAATTAAAATTCACGCATGGTTTTGCGTTGCTGTATAATTAAAAATCTCTAATCTAAAAATGATAATCCAAATCTGAAAACTGGATTTTCAATAGACAAATTGAAGCTGCTGTGTTAGAATTAACTTGTATTATTGTATACTCTGACACGAGGTGTTATGATGACGATTTGTTATAATAAGCTCTGGAAACTCTTAATTGATAAAAACATGAAAAAGAAGGATCTCCGATTAGCCACTGGCATGTCCACCACCGCCCTTGCCAAGCTGGGCAAGAACCAGCATGTCAGTACAGAGATTCTGACGAAAATCTGTACCGTACTGGATTGCGACTTCTGCGATATCATAGAGCTCGTAAAGGAGGAAAACCATGATTGACTTTTCCAAAATCGAGCAGTATCGGGAGAACAACCGTATTGAGGCGAAGAAAGCCCTTGGCGGGCTACCCAGGAGCATTTGGGAAACCTATTCCGCCTTTGCCAATACCCACGGCGGTATTATCCTGCTGGGAGTGGAAGAATGGGCGGATAAATCCTTGCACACGGTAGATCTGCCAGACCCTGACAGACTCATCAAGGAGTTCTGGGACATCGTCAACAATCCCAACAAGACCAGCGTGAATGTGCTGTCCTCCAAGGATGTATTTGTGCAGGAAGTCGACGGCAATCATATCGTGGTCATCAATGTTCCCCGCGCGGAACGCTCCTATAAACCGGTGTATGTGGACGGAAATCCGCTCTGCACATACCGCCGTAACGGTGAGGGCGACTATCGCTGCACCAAGGAGGAATATCAGGCTATGGTGCGCGACGCATCGGTAAAGACGCAGGATATGCTGGTTCTGAACGAAATGGACTTGACGGTGTTCAACCAGGAGAGCATCCGCAGCTACCGTCAGAGAATGCGTCTTTCTCGACCCGGCCATGTGTGGGAAGCGTTGGAGGATGAAGATTTCCTTCTGAAGCTGGGTGCCGTGGGCATCGGCTCTGACGGAAAGAAGCATCCCACCTCTGCCGGACTTCTCATGTTTGGCAACGAGTACGATATTGTGCGGGAATTCAACGCATTCTTTCTGGACTATCAGGAGCAGTATGATGCCGATACCCGTTGGACAGATCGTATCATTTCCTCCTCTGGCGATTGGAGCGGTAATGTGTATGACTTCTATTTCCGGGTCTACAACAAGCTGATTCAGGACATCAAAGTGCCCTTCAAAATGGAGGGCGGTACCAGAGTGGACGATACAGATGTGCATAAAGCACTGCGCGAGGCGTTGGCAAATTGCCTGGTTCATGCCGATTATTATGGCAGGCAGGGACTGGTCATTATTAAAAAGCGGGACAGCATCACCATGTCCAATCCTGGCAGCTTCCGTATTGAGGTGGACGCGGCGAAAAGCGGCGGTGTATCCGACCCGCGGAACGGTGCGATGCTGAAAATGTTCAACCTGATTGATATTGGTGAGCGTGCTGGTAGCGGCATTCCGAATATCTTCCGCGTCTGGCGCGAGCAAAATTGGACAACTCCGGAGATTACAGAGCAACTGGAGCCAGAGCGGACAACATTAACGCTCTTATTCTCCAAGAGTGACGATAAAAAAACGGCGATAAAAAGTGACGATAAAAAAGCGACGGTAAAATCTGCGCGGCAGAAAGAAGAAATCGTTGCATACCTTACTGATCATATTTCGGCCAGAAGTGCCGATATTGCAGAGCTCCTTGGAGTCAAAAGTACACGAGCCAAGAAACTCCTCTCTGAACTGACTGCGGAGGAAATTGTCGTAGCCGAAGGCGGAAATCGAAACAGAACCTATAAGCTGAAAGCGTAAGGAGAGTGTCAGATGCCAATTCCCAAATATGATGAGATGTACCGTGCCTTCCTTGATTGCTTGGCAGATGGCCAACTGCACAGATCAAAAGAGGTAAAAGATACGGTTGCAGGGGTTTTCTCGGTGTCCGAAAAGGAGCGGGCTGAGATGCTGCCAAGCGGGAAGCAGCAGCTTTTTGATAACCGTATTGGCTGGACAAGGACATATCTGAAAAAGGCAGGCCTTGTGCAAAGCCCGTCACGAGGTATTTATGTGATTACGCCAGCAGGCAGACAAGTCCTCAATGAGAATCCTCCTCAAATCGATAACCTTTATCTCCAGCGCTTTGAGTCATTTCGAAAGTTTATTTCTCCGAACAATAATGAAGAAATAGCACTTTCGACACCCATGGAAAAGGTGTCCGGTAAAACACCGCAGGATGTTTTGGATGAAGCCTTTCAGCAGATCAATACCACCCTGGCAGATGATCTCTTGAGTGAAGTAATGAAGCAGCCGCCCGCTTTCTTTGAACATCTGGTCGTCAAACTGTTGATGCAAATGGGATATGGTGGCTCGGTGGACAATGCAGGCACGGTCATAGGGCAAACCGGTGATGAAGGCATTGATGGCATCATCCGTGAAGACAAACTTGGCTTCAGCTTGATTTATATTCAGGCGAAGCGTTGGGATTGTGACAAAACCGTTGGCAGACCTGAGATTCAGAAATTCGTTGGTGCGCTGGCTGGACAAGGTGCTTCCAAAGGATTGTTCATTACGACGGCTAAGTTTACGAAAGAAGCACGGCAATATGCAGAGAAGCAACACACCACAAAGGTTGTGCTTGTTGATGGCACTGCGCTGGCAAAATTGATGATCGAATATAATTTGGGCGTGTCTACGGAAGCTACATACGAAATCAAAAGAATTGACAGCGACTTTTTTGCGGAGGATCTTGATTGATTTTGCGTTTACTTCAAGACTGCATCAGATTATGATTTTTCAATATCGCACCGCGCTCTTATAACGGAAATTATCTGCAAGGCATGTGTGCAGCTATGTAAATAAATAGTAGATAGTCAAATAATCCTCAAGTATTGGAGATGAAGATATGGCATACCAAAGCGAAGCGGCTCTTGAGCAGCAGTTTATAGAGCAACTGAACAAGCAGGAATATACCACAGTCGCAATTCCTGATTATGACGCGCTGGTGGAGAACTTCAAGGTTCAGTTTGAAGCCTTCAATGCGCCAAAGCTGGATACGCCTATCACTGATAAAGAGTGGGAGCGTATCTTCAACCTCATGCTCGGAAAGTCTGTTTTCCAGAGCGCAAAAATCTTGAGGGATAAGTTTGTCCTTGAGCGTGAAGATGGTACAAAGGTATATCTGTCCTTCTTTGATCAGGACCACACGAAGAACATTTTCCAAGTCACTCATCAAACAACCGTGGTTGGAAAGTACGTCAATCGTTACGACGTTACGATTCTCGTAAACGGCTTGCCCCTGATCCAAGTAGAATTAAAGCGCCGTGGCATTGACATCCGCGAGGCAGTCAATCAGGTCATGCGTTATAAGAAGCACTCCTACAACGGGCTGTATCATTTCATTCAGCTCTTCATTGTCTCCAATGGTGTTGACACAAAGTATTTTGCCAATTCCGACAGAGACTTGATGTATAGTCTTGCGTTCTTCTGGACTGATTTTAATAACGTCCGCATCACCAATTTGAAGGACTTTTCGATTTCTTTCCTTGCAAGGGATCACATCATCAAAATGCTGACACGCTACACCATCCTAAATGATACCGATAAGATTTTGATGGTCATGCGTCCCTATCAGGTTTATGCCGTAGAAGCGCTGATCCGTCAGGCAACGCTTACAAACCGGAATGCGTATATCTGGCACACAACCGGCGCGGGCAAGACGTTGACATCCTTTAAGACGGCGCAAATCCTTGCAGCAAATCCGAACATCAAGAAAGTCATTTTTCTTGTTGACCGAAAAGACTTGGATTCTCAGACAACCGAAGAGTTTAACAAGTTTGAGGCTGGCTCTGTTGATGTGACAGATCGCACCGATGTCCTTGTCCGCCAGATGAAGGATAAGAACCGGCAGCTTATCGTCACCACGATGCAGAAGATGGCAAACGCTGTAAAGCGCCCTCAGTACGAGAAAGTAATGGACGCATACAAAGACGAGAAGGTTGTCTTTATCATCGACGAGTGCCACCGCAGCCAGTTTGGGGATATGCACAAGGACATTGTGCGGCATTTCAGAAAGGCACAGTTTTTCGGCTTCACGGGGACACCTCGGTTTGAAGTCAACGGTAAAACTGAGGGTAAAATCACGCAAACAACAGAAATGCTCTTTGGTGAGTGCCTTCACAATTATCTGATTAAAGACGCCATCTTTGATAATAATGTTCTGGGATTCCACATCGAATACATAAAAACAATGGAGGGTGATTTTGATTGGGATGACCCGACACTCGCGGACGCGATTGATATAGGCGAACTCTATATGTCCGATGAGCGAATGTCTCTGATCGCCAATCACATCATCCAGAACCACAAGGCGAAAACCCGAAATGGACAGTATACGGCTATTTTTGCCGTGTCCTCTATTGATGCCCTTGTTAAGTACTACGACATTTTCAAGAAGATCAAGCATGACCTGAATATCAGCGGCATCTTCTCCTACGGGCAGAATGAGGATGCTGAGGGCAAGGACGAGCATAGCCGGGATTCGTTGGAACGGATCATCAAGGACTATAACGAAATGTACGGGACCAATTTCTCCACAGATACGTTCTCGGCTTATCACAAGGACATCTCTGACCGAGTAAAGGGAAAGAAAACAAAGTCGCTTGATATTCTTATCGTCGTGAATATGTTCCTGACCGGATTTGACAGCAAGCAGCTCTCTGTCCTTTATGTGGACAAGGACTTGAAGTATCATGATTTGCTGCAAGCCTATTCCCGGACAAACCGCGTTGAGAAGGAAACAAAGCCCTTTGGCATTATCATTTGCTACCGCAACCTCAAAAAACGCACCGATGACGCGCTGACACTCTTCTCTAAGAGTCAAGATACTTCCGGCATTGTTGTTCCGGGGTATCAATACTTCGTGGAGAAGTTCAACGAAATGGTGATGAAGCTCAAGGAAATCGCGCTGTTCCCTGAGTCCGTTGACACGATGCAGAACGAGGACGATCAAAAGAAGTTCGTCGTGACCTTCCGTGAGCTGACAAAGTATCTCCAATCATTGCAGACCTTTATTGAGTTCAGCTTCGATCAAGATGCTCTTATCATGTCCGAGCAGGAATACCAGGACTACAAGAGCAAATACCTCATGCTCTACTCAAGGCAAAAAACAGACCGCGAGGTTGTTTCCGTCCTGAACGACGTTGACTTCTGCATCGAATTGATGGAGAGTGACAGGATCAATGTCGCATACATCATGAACCTGATCCGCAACATCCATTTCGACGATCCCAAGCAGAAGGATTACGATATTAAACACATTAAGGATGAGCTGGGTAGAACCGATAATCCGCAGTTGCTCCGGAAAGTCGAAATCCTACAAGCGTTCTTAGATCGTGTTGTTGTCGGTTTGGAAAGTGCGGATGAAATTGATGCAGCATATAACGACTTTGAAAATGAAGCAAAGCGCGAAGAGATTGTTGCCTTTGCGAAGACTGAGGACATTGACGCATCTATGCTGACGGATATTATTTCGGAATATGAGTTTTCTGGCACAATGGATGCAGGAACTATCCGGGATAGGATTGAGAAGCCCTTGCCGCTTTTGAAGAAGCGATCCCTTGTAAATCGGATCGTTGATTTCATCCGGCAGCACACAGAGAAATACCAATAAGGAGAGAGACAAATGGATAATTCGATTCAGGCTCACCAGAAAGAGCTTTGCAATAAGCTATGGGCAATGGCAAATGCCTTGCGCGGAAACATGGAGGCGTATGAGTTCAAGAACTACATCTTGGGCATGATCTTCTACTACTACCTTTCCGACCGGACAGAGAAGTATATGGCAAATCTTCTCAAGGATGACGGTATCGGTTATGAAGAGGCGTGGGCAGACGAAGAGTATAAGACCGCCGTTATCGAAGAGGCACTGCGCGACCTCGGCTATGTCATCGAGCCACAGTATTTGTTCCGCAAGATGGTCAAGATGGTAGAAAACCGTTCCTTCGACATTGAGTTCTTGCAAAGCGCAATCAACGCGCTGATGGAGTCCACAATCGGAAACGATTCTCAGGAAGACTTTGACGGACTGTTTTCTGATATGCAGCTTGATTCATCAAAGCTCGGTCATACTGTCAAAGATAGAAGTGCTGTTATGGCAAAGATCATCGCTTCGCTGGACGAAATCAACTTCGGCGTGGATGATACCAAAATTGACGTTCTTGGTAACGCCTATGAATATCTGATTGGTCAGTTTGCTGCAACTGCTGGCAAGAAAGCCGGTGAGTTCTATACGCCCTCCGGTCCTGCCGAATTGCTTTGCCGTCTGGCTTGCCTCGGTCTCACGGATGTCAAAGATGCAGCCGACCCCACTTGTGGCTCTGGTTCGCTGCTGCTGCGCCTCAAGAACTACGCCAATGTGAGAAACTACTATGGACAGGAATTGACCTCCACGACTTATAACCTCGCCAGAATGAACATGATTCTGCGCGGAATCCCATATCGCAACTTTAACATCTACAACGGTGATACCTTAGAGCATGACTACTTCGGAGACATGAAGTTCCGTGTTCAGGTTGCCAATCCGCCTTATTCTGCAAACTGGTCTGCCGATATGCACTTCATGGAGGACGAGCGTTTCAATGAGTATGGCAAACTTGCTCCGAAGAGCAAGGCTGACTTTGCCTTTGTTCAGCACATGGTTTACCACATGGATGAGGACGGACGAGCCGTCGTTCTTCTGCCGCATGGCGTCCTGTTCCGTGGTGCTGCTGAGGAAGTAATCCGCAAGCATCTCATTCAGAAATTAAATGTTCTGGACGCGGTAATCGGTTTGCCTGCAAATCTGTTCTTTGGTACAGGCATTCCTGTCTGTGTTCTTGTTCTCAAAAGAGAGCGCAATGGCAACTCTGACAACATCCTTTTCATCGACGCTTCCAGCGACTTTGAAGCCGGAAAGAACCAGAACATCCTTCGGGAGTGCGACATTGACAAGATTGTTGAAACCTACGAGCGCCGTCAGGATGTCGATAAATACGCTCATGTTGCGACCATGCAAGAGATTGAAGAGAATGGCTTCAATCTGAATATCCCCCGTTATGTTGACACCTTTGAGCCGGAACCTGAGATTGACTTGAATGAAGTTGCCGCTGAGATCCGCAAGCTGCAATCTGAAATTAAGGATATTGATGCGGAACTGAAACCGTTTTTTGATGAGTTGGGGCTGGTTTTCCCCTTTGACGTGGAGGGCAAATAATTATGGCAAATGTATCCTCAAGTAACGGTCTTGAGAAGCGTCCGAAGCTCCGCTTTCCGGGCTTCGATGAGCCGTGGGAGCATAAAGAACTACTACATTATCTCGTTGAAAACACCGACCGCAATAAACAATTAAAGTTTGGAAAAGAGAATGTTCTTTCCGTCTCAGGGGAATATGGTATTGTTAATCAGATAGCGTTTCAGGGACGATCTTTCGCTGGTGAAAGTGTTGCTGATTATCATGTAGTCGAAACCGATGACATTGTATATACAAAGAGTCCCCTCAAAGCAAAACCTTATGGGATTATCAAAGTCAACAATGGTGTTCCCGGTATAGTGTCCACTCTTTACGCTGTGTACCACCCCTTAAAAACTGTTGTTCCGAGGTTTGTTGATTTCTATTTCTCGAACGATCTTCGACTTAACAAGTTTCTAAAGCCACTGGTTAATATTGGCGCAAAACATGATATGAAGGTCAATAATACATTTGTACTAACGGGGATGGTAGTTTTTCCTCCTTTGCGTGAGCAACAGAAAATCGTTGATTTTCTAACCATACTTGACCGTCGAATTGATGTTCAGCGAAAAAAAGTAGAAGCCCTCAAGAAGTATAAAAGAGGTGTCGTTCGCACACTATTGACCCCCTATTCATGTTGTATTGCAGATGCAACATGGACTACGGCTAAGATTGGCGATTTGGGGTCATTTACAAAAGGCGCACCGTTATCAAAAGCAGACATAGCACCTGATGGAACTCCGTTTATCCTGTATGGTGAACTTTATACGACATATCATGAGGTGATAAATGCGGTTATACGCAGAACCCAAGCTCAACCCGAAAAGCAATATTATAGCCGTGTTGGAGACGTGGTCATTCCCACCTCCGGTGAGACGCCGGAAGAAATATCAACCGCAGCGTGTGTTATGCTGCCAGATATAATTCTCGCTGGTGATCTCAACATATTCCGCAGTTCAAAAATTGACGGGCGGATTATGAGTTATATTTTGAATCATATCGTAAACGGACAAATTGCTCGGATTGCACAGGGAAAGTCCGTTGTTCACATTCAAGCAAGTGAACTTTCAAAGATAGAAATTAGCTACCCCGACTACAATACGCAGCGCAAAATGTTCAAAATATTTGACGCTCTCAATACAAGAACTGAAATTGCACAAAAGAAACTGATGGCTTTGCGTTGTATGCAAAAAGCTCTGCTACAACAACTCTTCATGTAAAGAGTCTCTGCATCAGGCCACTGCGGATACGGAGCAGCTTTTCAAGCACGGCTTGTGCGGAGTCAAGCCGCGCTTGGAATAAAGATAGATAACTTGCAATAGCTAATTGTTCCTCTGGATCAGAAGGCAATGTATGAACTGTATTAAAGAAACCATCCGTTGGAACATTAAGGAGTCCGTGATTTCTTGCACCCTCGGCGCAAATCTCATTAACGCCACGATGCCATTGAGAAGACTCAAAATACCATTTTGCAAGATCACTCAATACTATATCGTCTTTAACCCTAAAGCAAAGGTAGAGGGTTGAAACAGCCCCCATAGGATACAATTCGAGACGCTTGATAGAGCCAAATGGATAATCATTTGATGTACTACGATTGTAGGCGTATTCTCCAGAACGAAGCAAATAATACCCGCTCATGTCTGCGCTTGCAACGGTCTTGGAAAAGAAATCCCGTTGATCAATCAAACCGTATTGCGCAGAGATAGTCAGCGGTATATCCGATTGCCCTCCATTTTTCCTCGTTACTCTCGTGGCAAAATCGGACAGTTTATATTTCTGCCAGTCCTTTCTCTTGTTACGAGGAATGAGTCTAACTTTTTGGGAAAATACCGTCTCAAACACACCTCTTTTATACTTCTTGAGGTTAACTACGAGAGATTGCTGCGCGTCGATACGACGATCTAAGGCAATGAGAAAGTCTGCAACCTTTCTTTGCTCGGCAGTATTCTCCGGCAGATAGTGTTTTGTGGCGAAGAACTCATCTGTTGGGACATTAAGCAATCCGTGATTTCTTGCCCCTTCTGCTGAAATCATATAGATTTCCTTGTACCATTTGAGTGAATCAAAGTACACCTTAATGAAGTCTGTATCGTGCTTCTTGAGCGCAAAACAGATATATAGTGTAGACAACGCTCCCATAGGATAGCGGTCTAACCGCTTTATTGAACCGAAGTCGTAACCTACGGAATAGCTCTTGTTATACGCATATTCGCCATTCCTCAAAAGGTAATATCCGCTCATGTCTTTGCTTGCAACGGTTTTGTTGAAGTAACTGATCTGATCGACAAGACCATCTTTCGAGGATATTGTCAGGGGTAGATCAGTTTCATTGTTGCTGTTTTTCCGTGTTACTCGTTCTGCAAAATCAGACAATTTTTCTGCTCTCCACGGCTCATCGAAGCCCGGAAAGCGGAGCTTCGGACGCTTCTCAAGACCGTTACTTGAGGGTGTTAATGCCCTGATTATCCCTCCACCGGATAATGTTCGTGGAGGTGGTCATTATGACTAACAATACACAATTCAAGACGCTTGTGAACACATGGCTAAATCAAAAGAAGCCCATGATCACGCCGTCAACCCACGCCAGCTTTACGCTGATTGCCGAAAATCACCTGATCCCGTATTTCGGCAAGCGCAAGATTGGCAGCATCACCGAAGCGGACATCCAGAGTTACATTTCCTATCTCTACAATGCTGGACGCTTGGATAAGACCGGAGGGCTTACCGTGAAGACGATAAGGGATGTTATCCTCGTTCTCCGGTTGTCAATGGAGTATGCCTACAAGGAACGGGCTATTCCACTCCTGAACTGGGACTTAATCGAATACCCAAAAGAGCTTGGTATCAAGAAAGTGGTTTCTCTCTCAAAAGATCAAGAGCAAGCTCTAATCCAGTGTATCTACATGGACTTGAACCGGAAGACAGCGGGAATTTTGATTGCATTGTTTACCGGAGTCCGGATAGGCGAGCTGTGCGGCTTGCAGATGAGGGACATTTCGCTGACGGACAAGACCATCAGCATCAACAAAACCGTCCAGCGTATCTACGACAAGAAGAAGGGAGAATCGTATCTTCATATAGGACCGCCAAAGACGAAGACCTCCGCTCGAACGATTCCTGTTCCGTCCCTTCTCATGAATATCATCAAGAAGTTTTACACGGAAAACCCGAATCACTATTTTCTCACGGGCAAGACAAAGCCAACCGAGCCGAGAACATATCGGCAATTTTTCACACGTTTCTTGAAGCGGAACGGATTGGAGAAAGTGAAGTTTCATGAGATCCGGCATACATTTGCGGTTAGGGCAATCGAGATACCAGAGTTTGATATAAAGTCTCTTTCTGAAATCCTCGGACATAAGAACGTATCTTTTACCCTGAATGTATACGGAAGCGCAAACCTTCAGCAAAAGGTCAAGTGTATGAATCTATTAAATGACCTATTATAATTAAATGGATTATTGCTGGCGAACTAATGTAATTTGATATTAGTAGTCCCTAATATAAGATTTTGAAAGGCGTTTTGTGGAGGTATCAAAGACGATGTTGGCACAGTCCATTCAGTATGCTATAATAAATTTATACCTATAGGTTTGGTTGAATAGGAGATACCTATGGACGCACGAAAGCGTTTAATCATCATAAAGGGAAAAGACCAGACGGACTCGGTTGCGAGCTTCCAGTTCCGTGATGGGAAGTGTGAGGTCGTCTATACCAGTGCGCCCAATAAGACATACAGCTTCCAGAGCGGTAATGTGGAGATCCTGCCTCTACAAAAGAAAATCGACCCTGCGCAGGTGATTGTCACCGCAAATAGGCAGACCATCAGCGAAATTGATGAGCTTCTCGACTTCGGCGGATATTACCGCATTGTCCGCAACGGAAAGAAAGATTTATCATTCCGTAGGAGTGAAGTGCAGTTCCAGCAGAATTGCCTGACAGACGGTAAAAATCAAGAAGCATTCCAATATTTCAAGGAGACTGCCGCAGCAATTAGCCTCGAGGTGGAAGGCATCAACATTCTGAGCATGCAGTACGATAAGATCAAGCAGGTCAGCGAGGATACCGTGCTGGCAAGCTATCTTGCACCGCAGAAGGAAGTCAAAGTACCACAGATGCCGGAGGCGGTGATCTATCCGTTTGGCTTGAACCGGAGTCAGAAGCTGGCGGTGGAGCGGGCGCTTTCCTCCAAAATCAGCATCATTCAGGGACCTCCGGGGACAGGAAAAACGCAGACGATTCTAAATATCATTGCCAATGTGGTTCGGAGCGGGAAGACCGTGGCGGTCGTATCTAACAATAATTCTGCAACACACAATGTGGCGGAAAAGCTGGAAAAGAAGAATGCCTCTTTTCTGACTGCGTTTCTCGGAAGCCTTGCCAACAAGCAAAAGTTCCTGGAGAATCAAACTGGCGCCTATCCGAATATGAGTGATTGGGAGATGCCCACAGAGGAACGGCAGCAGTTGGATCAAGAGACGACCGCGCTTTCCCAGGAGCTGAACGAAATGCTCAACGCCAAGAACCGCATTGCGGAAATTGAGCAGGAATTTTTGCAGCTGAATCCGGAACAGCACTATTTCGAGGAATATTACGCGACTTATAGCGACGCACCGACAGAGAGCCTGGACAAACTGTCCTCGCAGAAGATTCTTGCACTTTGGATGGAATTTGAACAGCACGCAGAACATGAGAGCCGCTTAGGCCTTTTGCAAAAACTCTCCATCATGTTCCGGTTCAATCGCAATGCACTCAAATTGTTCCTCCGTTCTCCAGAGCTTGTTATTCCCTATTTGCAAAGTCAGTTCTATTCCGTAAAGAGGCGGGAACTGGAGACCGAAAAGCAGGAGTTGAACCGCAAGCTGGAACACTACGCTTTCGATGCGAAAATGGACGAGCTCACCCGAAAGTCCCTGCGACTGTTCCGGGCAGAGCTGGCGACGCAGTATCACTGGCAGAGTGGCAGACAGCGCTTTGAAATGAGTGATTTCCGCCGGAATTCCGAAAAATTTACTCACGAGTACCCAGTGGCGCTCAGCACGACCTATTCCATCAAGGGGACGCTGAGCATTGAGCACATCTACGATTACCTGATCGTGGATGAAGCCTCACAGGTCGATCTGGCTACTGGTGTTTTGGCATTTTCCTGCGCGAGGAATATCGTGATTGTCGGGGACTTGAAGCAGCTACCCAATGTGCTGACAGAGGATGACATCCGCACCAGCGATGCCATCTGGCAGAAGTATTCCTTGGATGAGCGTTATCGCTTTTCTACCCACAGCCTGCTGTCCTCTGCATTGGAAATATGGCAGGACGCGCCTGTTACATTGCTGCGGGAACACTACCGCTGCCACCCGAAAATCATCAACTTCTGCAACCAGAAGTTCTACCACGGGCAGCTGATCGTTATGACGAAGGACCACGACGAGCCAAATGTATTGACTATGTACCGGACGACTGCGGGCAACCACGCCCGCGGTCATCTCAACCAGCGCCAGATCGATGTCATCCAGCAGAAGGTGCTTCCGCGGCTGCATCAGCAGAATTTCCAGAGCATCGGCATTATCACGCCGTATCGGGACCAGGTGACAGCCATCCGCAAGCAGCTGGGAGATACTTACGAGGTGGACACCGTCCACAAGTTTCAGGGGCGGGAACAGGATGCCATCATTCTAACTTCGGTCGACAATGTCATCACAGATTTCGTGGATGATCCTCATATGCTGAATGTGGCGGTTTCCCGCGCGGTTCATTCGCTGGCGGTGGTCACATCGCAGGACCCACGCAATGACCAAACCAACTATGGCGACCTAACGCGGTACATCGAATATAACAATTTTGAGGTTATCCAGAGCCAGGTCTACTCCGTGTTCGATATGCTCTATCAGGGCTATGCCGAGCAGCGAAGGGCATATCTGCAAAAACATAAGCGGGTATCGGAATACGATTCCGAAAATCTCATGTACTCCGTGATTCAGGAGGTGCTGTCCGAGGAGGCGTTTTCCTTCATCGGCTGCGCGGCGCATGTTTCTCTTGCGACACTGGTGAAAAACTATGAACCGCTGACAGAGGAAGAATGCCAATATGCCCACAATCCGTTGACCCATGTGGATTTCCTGCTGTTCAATCAGATGGATAAACAGCCCGTGCTGGCGATTGAAGTAGACGGGACTGGCTTCCACGAAGCGGGGAGCAAGCAGGCAGAGCGAGATATGAAGAAAAACTCCATTCTGGAGAAGTGTGCCGTTCCGCTCCTGCGTCTCCGTACAGACGGCAGTGGAGAAAAAGAAAAGATTCGGGCTGTACTAAAGGGAGAATGATTATGCCGAGAATTATCAAGAACGCGATCAGATGCAAAAAGTGCGGAGATGTCATCGAGAGTAAAACCGTCCATGATTTCAAGTTTTGCAGCTGTGGTTCGTGCGCCGTGGACGGCGGCCACGATTACCTTCGCAGATGCGGGAATCGTGAGGATTGGGAAGAACTGTCCGAAGCAGAAAAAGTAGAGAATAACGGCGCGTTGACTTGATCATGCCTTGCGGAAATTGGTGGTGCCAGGATATCGCTTATCATCATTCGCAATGTCACCACGAATTGCCCAGGGCTGTCATCGTCATAAAAACTCTTAGCATGGATGCAAACAGAAGTAAAAATTGCTTAGGGGTATAGCCAACCTGCGAGAGCAAGTCACCAGTAAAGCAACCCGCAATCGCAACGCGGCATCTAAAAAGTTAATATCCCGGAAGTCCAGTAAAATCAAAGGGTTCCGGTTCCATGGGGGTATAGCTCAGCTGGGAGAGCAAGTCACCAGTAAAGCAACCCGCAATCGCAACGCGGCATCTAAAAAGTT
>ERZ506769.1063-NODE-1063-length-16733-cov-4.517568_pt1 | contig 16733 bp, 20 predicted proteins | sample MGYA00513039_ERZ506769 | MGnify/ENA metagenome assembly ERZ506769 | reverse complement strand
CACGGCCTTGGCCTGACCCACGCCGCGGTTTCCGCCGCCGTTGCTGCTGAAGGCGTTGACGATGTTCAGCGCCAGCATTTCTGTTGTCTTGATGGTTTCGCCGTTGCCCAGCTGCTGGAAGGGCCGGCCGGCGGTAAGCGCGAGGTTCTGGTCAAACAGCTTGAAGCCGTTGGTCAGGCTCAGGAACATACAGATCGTGATGGAGGGCATCACATTGGGGATGGTCACCCGCCGCAGCGTCTGCCAGCGGTTGGCGCCGTCGATGCGGGCGGCCTCCAGCATATCCTCCGGCACCGCCTGCAGACCGGCGATGTAAATAATCATCATATAGCCGATCTGCTGCCAGCACACCAGAATCACCAGCCCCCAGAAGCCGTATTTCGTCTCCAGCACCACGGAGGTATTGTACTTGATGAGGATTCCGTCAAAGATCATGGACCAGATATAGCCCAGCACAATGCCGCCGATCAGGTTCGGCAGGAAGAACACCGTGCGGAACACATTGGTTCCCTTGAACTTCTGGGTCAGGGCATAGGCAATGGCAAACGCGAACAGATTGATCAGAATCAGGCTCACCAGCGCAAACAGCATCGTATACCAGAATGCGTGCATATAGCCGGGATCCTGAAAGGCCTTCCGGTAGTTGTCCAGTCCCGTCCACTCCCACTGGCTGGTAATGCGAAAGTTGCAGAAGGACAGAAACAGTCCCTTGGCAAAGGGATACAGGAAGCCGATGCAGAAGGCGGCGAAGGTGGGCAGCAAAAACAGCCACGCCATGCGCTGAATGGGGCGGCGGATCAGCCGGGAATTCAGCGCAGCCTCATCCCGGCGGCGTTTCGGAATTTTCATGACGCCTCTCTCCTATTTCTATATAGTTTCCGGGCAGCGCCCGGAGCTCTTGCCCGGTGCCAAACCGGCCAACAGCTCTGCGCGCCGCGGCTTACAGGGAAATCGGGGGCGGGCGATATGCCCGCCCCCGGATCGATTTCTTGCTGCGGAGCGCTTATAGCTTAGCCGTTCTCCTTGGCGTACTGGGTGGCCCAGCCGTCCACAAAGGCGGACTTCACGTTGTCCCAGTTGCCGCCGTTGGCGGTGTACTGCGTCAGCGCATCCACCACACCCGCACGCCAGTCATCCACGGCGGGGGTCCAGTTGAAGGCCCACGTCACGATGTAGTTGCCGTTGGCGGTGTAGTCGTTGGCCTGTGCGAAGAACACGTTCTCGGGGGTCTTGGCGTTTTTGAAGGGGCAGGGGCCAAACTGCTCAGCCAGCATGGTGGTACCCTCATCGGAGGTAACAACCCACTTCATGAAGTCCAGCGTAGCCTGAATGTCCTCTTCCTTGGCGTTCTTGTTGACGGCCCAGCAGTTCTCGGTGCCGCAGCACAGGCCGGCCTTCTCCTCACCCGCGACGCCGCAGTAGATGGGGATCATCGCCAGATCATTGGGATTCATCTTGAAGCCCTTGATCTCATCGGTGACCAGGTTGGCATACTCCCAGGAACCGTTCTGGAAGAACACGGCCTTGCCCTGGCCGAACTCAGCCTCGGAGGCATCGCCGGTGGCGGAGGTCAGCGCCGCGCCGGTGGTAGCGGAATCGGTGGTGTAGAGATCCCAGACGTTCTTGTAGTTATCCAGATAGGTACCCTTGATGGTGGCGGGCTGAGCGGTGACGTTGTCATCGCGGAACTCGTAGTACAGGGGCATATTGGCCAGATGGCCGGAGAAGCGCCAGCTGGAGGTGCCGTCCAGACCGGCGGAGCTGAAGGCGTCGAAGCCCAGCTCAGAAGCGCGGGCGTGGATATCGTCGGCAACCTTCTTCAGCGTCTCGAAGTTGGTGATGTCGGTCAGCTCATAACCAGCCTGCTTCAGCAGCGCCTTGTTGACGATGATGCCATAGGCCTCATAGCAGTAGCCGATGGACACGGTCTCGCCGGCAGCGTTCTTCAGGTTGAAGTCCTGCGTGGTCATTTCCTTCATGACGTCGGTGTTATCCAGCGGATAGCAGAAGTCGCCATAGGAGTTGACGGCGCCCTGATTGCCCACCTGGAACATGGTGGGGGCGGCCTCCTTGTCCAGCTCGGAGGTCAGCATGGTGTCATACTGGCCGGAGGCGGCGGTGACCACTTTGACCTCCACGCCGGTCTGCTTGGTATAGGTCTTGGCCAGATCCTGCCAGGCCTGGTCGGCTTCGGGCTTGAAGTTCAGATAATAAACCGAGCCCTTTGCCTCGTCCTTGCTGGAGCCGCAGGCGACGAGGGAAAGCGCCATGACCAGAGCAAGGAGGGTTGCAAGAAACTTTTTCATCATTCATTTCTCCTTTTAAAATTTATTTTCGCGCCCGGTCCGGGCGGGAAAAACAACGAAAATCAGAGTCTGCGCATGGACGCGCCCTCGCGCAGCGCTGTCGGCAGCGTCTCGTGACGCTGCGTCCCGCGCCCCTCCACGAGGTCGAGCAGGATCTCCACGCTGCACCGCCCCATCTCCTCCATCGGCTGGCAGAGCGTGGCGAGCACGGGGTGGATGTATTCCGAGACGGTCAGCCCGTCGATGGCGATCACGGAGCAGTCCTCCGGGATGCGGCGGCCCGTCTCGTGCAGCGCGCGCATCGCGCCGATGGCCATGTTGTCGGCGATGGCGAACAGCGCCGTGAAATCCGCGCCCGTATTGAGCGCGCGGCGCGCGGCGTCATAGGCGTCACGGATGTCATAGCTCCCCGCGCAGAGCACCAGCCCCTCCTCGAGCGGCAGGCCGCAGTCGGCCAGTGCCCTGGCGTAGCCCTGATAGCGCAGCTGGCTGATGGAGCGGTCGTCCGGCCGCGAGACAAGCGCCGCGATGCGCCGGTGGCCGCGCCGGTAGAGCTCCATCACCGCGCGGTAGGCCTCCTCCTCATCCTCGATGGAGACGGAGGAATACATCTCGTCGCGGAGCGTCCCGTAGTGGTTGCTGTAGGAGCAGCACACGAACGGCACGTTCAGAAGCGCCACCTCGGCGGGCGTGTAGTCCGACCTTCCGCCGAGCAGAATCAGCCCGCGCAGGCGCTTTTCGCGCTCCATGACGGCGGCGCGCTTGACCTCGTCGTCGCTCGTGCCGATCTGCTGCATGACCATGGTATAGCCGCGCTCGGTGATGCCCTGTTCGATGGCGCGGATGATGTCGGTATAAAACGGGTTCGACCGGCCGCGCACGACAAGGCCGATGGCGTCGGACTTCGTGCGCACGAGGTCGCGCGCACTGTTGTTGGGTATGTAGTTGCTGCTCTCAATAATCGCGCGAACTCTCCGGCGGTTCTCGTCGCTGACGTCCGGGCGGTTGTTGAGCACGCGGGAGACGGTGCTGACGCTGACTCCGCTGAGCCGGGCAATATCCTTGATGGTCACGTCGTACTCCGTACCCCTCTCTCTGACAGGCTTCGCCGGGAACCTTTCCGGTAACGTTTCCGGCTGTTTTACAATGCTATGGTAGCAACTTTTTCCCACGGTGTCAATCGCTTTTAGTAAATTCTCAATTCCGGACAGTTTTTTCGCGTGAAACTTGTTTAATTTCACAACACAAATTCCCGCATAAGGAAATCCGGTACCGTTTTCCCCGCCGCGGCCGATCATGCGGAGCGCAGAATGGATCGCCCGCACGTCCGGGCCGATGTGGGCATCGGCCCCTACGGTATCGCAAGAAGCATTCCGGCCGAATGCGGCGGGGCACGCAGGTCCCGCCCTACAGTTTTCTATCGCAAGAATTTTGTAGGGCGGGGCCTATGTGCCCCGCCAGAACATAAGAACCGTGCACTGAAAATTTCGTATATTTCCGTAGGGGCGGCGTCCCCGACGCCCCTAGCTCACCGCACGCACCGCCATGCATCCAAATCCAGCAACGGCTTTGTCCGTTCGTCATAAGGCATAAGAATCACCTTTTTCCAGTCATAGCCCTGTATAAAGCGCCTTCTCGTAATGATATTCCCCAGATAGTCCGCATATACAAACGGCTCATTTGATATGGCTATCAAAGGTATTTTCCACAGCCAGACGCAAGCGTTGTAAATCTGGCATAATAGACCGTCTGGCGCAGATCTATCCTGCACAGCTCACGGCGCGTAAGCGAGTAGGCGCAAAACGCTGACGGTTCCGTCACAACATATGTCAGCAATCTTCTCTGCATGAAAATCATACACAGCCAGAGCACTGCATATAAGCCCGCCAGGCCCATACCCCAGAGAATCATATCCTCCCCTGCCCAGACAGCAAAAACAAGAACACCCACGATCGTGGACATCATCAGCGCGCAGCAGAAATAAAACCGCACCCACCATCCCTGAAATAATTTGTATTTCATCTCTCATCCCCTCCCAAGCAAAGTATATATCCGCCCGGCCTGATCGGCAAGTCCGTTTTGGACAAACGGCCGTATGCGGCGGGATTTTTTACACTTTCCGTCAAAAAAACAGCGGCCCGGCAATGCCGGTTGGTCGTAAAACAGTTCGCGCAAATGCGCTATGCAGCAGACCCTTGCCTCTCCCTTTGGGAGAGGCAAGGGATGCTTGAGAAGTACATCATTCCATCTGCTTGACCAATCAAATGATAAAAAACAGGCACAGCGGATGATTCCGCTATGCCTGTTAACTGTCTCATGTCGATCGCCCATTTACCGGGCGCTCCTCTTTCGGGTCGCACAGAGTTCGCGGCTCGCAAGCCGCGAATAAAGTTTAATCATTTTTCCGACGACATGCGCGTCAGAAAAATACTTTGCGCGCAGAGAGTGTATTTTTGTGTGCTGCGCACACAAAAATACACGGTTCGGAGCGAATCCCCCTACCGTAAAAGGGCACAGCCCTTTTACGGTAATCTTACAGCCCCATCTTCTCCAGCGCGGCAAGCTTCAGACTGTTGCAGAGCACAGCAATTGCCTGCTGCAGCTCCTCCACCGGCGGCAGCGACGGCGCGATGCGGATGTTGCTGTCCGCGGGGTCGACGCCGTAGGGGAACGTTGCGCCCGCGCCGGTCAGCGTCACGCCCGCCTCGCGGCACAGCTGCACCACACGCTTGGCCGTACCGGGCATGGCGTCAAGGCTGATGAAATAGCCGCCGACCGGACGCTTATACTGCGCGATCTCCAGCGGGGCAATCTCGCGGTCAAGCGCGTCGAGTACGGCGTGGAACTTCGGGGCGAGGATGGCCGCGTGCTGCTTCATCAGCTCGAGCGTGTGCGCCTTGTCCTTGAGGAAGCGGACGTGGCGCAGCTGGTTGATCTTGTCAAAGCCGATGGTCTGGATGCCGATGAGCTTCGTGAAGTAGGCGATGTTCGCCTCGCTCGCGGCCATAACGGCCACGCCCGCGCCGGGGAAGGTCACCTTGCTCGTGGACGCGAACTCATAGACCATGTCGGCGTTTCCGTTTTCGGCGCACAGGCCGATGATGTCGGGGAAGGGGACGAAATCCGTGTCAAACTCGTGGATGCAGTAGGCGTTGTCCCACATGAGCATGAAGTCGGGCGCGGTGGGCTTGAGCGCCGCAAGACGGCGCACCGTCTCCTCGGAGTAGACAACGCCCTCGGGGTTCGAGTACTTCGGGACGTTCCACATGCCCTTCACGGCGGGATCCTTCACCAGCTCCTCCACGATGTCCATGTCGGGGCCGTCCGCCGTCATGGGGACGTTGATGAGCTTCACGCCGAAGGACTGCGTGACCATAAAGTGCCGGTCATAGCCGGGGACGGGGCAGAGCCACTTCACCTCGCCGAGCTTTGACCACGGCTGCTCGCTGTGCAGCAGACCGTGGGTGAACGCCTTGGAAATGGCGTCATACATCAGCTGGAGACTGGCGTTGCCGCCGACAAAAACCTGCTCGCTCTTACAGCCCAGAATCTCGGCAAAGAGCGCCTTCGCCTCGGGCAGGCCGGCCACCTCGCCGTAGTTGCGCTCCTCGATGCCGTCCGCGCCGAAGTCCTCCGGACGGGTGATGAGCGAGAGCATCGGTGTGACAAGGTCGAGCTGATCGCGGCCGGGCTTACCGCGCGCCATATTCAGCTTCAGTCCCTGCGCCTTCTGGTTGTCATAGGCGGCGCGGACGGCGGCGTATTCCGTCTGGCGCTCCGCACGGGTAAGTTCACGATAAGCTTTCATAAGCAGCGTCCTTTCTCAGTGATTCCGTGGATAGTTATTTTTTTCACCAGACAGTTTAGCACGGGGGGCGGCGCTGCGCAAGAGGTTATTTTGCTGAAATCTGATAGAGATCTGTACGACGTGCCGACAGGATCGGCAGCTGATGGCGAACGGCGTCTATTCTCGCGAAATCCAGCTCCGTCACGGCGACCGTTTCCTCCGCGCCGCAGGCGGAAATCACGCTCCCCCACGGGTCACAGACGATGGAGTGGCCCCATGCGTGGTAGGACGCGCTCTCGTCGCGCGCGGGCGAGGTGCCGACGGTAAAACCTGGTTGTCGACGGCGCGCTGGCGGAACAGCAGTTCCCAGTGCGCGGGCCCTGTCGTCATGTTGAAGGCCGCGGGCACGAACAGCACCTTCGCCCCGCGCAGCGTCATGAGCCGCGCCAGTTCCTCGAACCGGAAGTCGAAGCAGATGCAAAGTCCCATCGTCCCCCAGGGCGTCTCAAACGTCGTGATGTCGCTGCCGGGCGTGAGCGTCTCGGACTCCATGAAGCGCTGTCCGCCCGCGACATCGATATCAAAGAGGTGCGTCTTGCGGTGGCGCGCGGCGCAGGAGCCGTCCGGCGCGTAGACAAAGCTCGTGTTGTAGACGTTTCCGCCCTCCAGCTCCGGGATGGAGCCGCCGATGAGCCAGATACCCCGCTCCCGCGCGAGGGCAGAGAGCGCCTGCTGCGCCTCGCCGCCCGCCTCCTCGCCGTAGCGGTGGAAGCAGCTGTTGTCATACGGGCAGCAGAACATCTCCGGCAGCACCGCGAGGTCGATCTCCCCCGCCCCGCGGATGAGCTCGGCGGCGTGGCGGAGGTCGGCGGTCTTGTCGCCGGAGACGTGCATCTGAATCTGCGCGATTTTCATAGCCGCTCCTCCCACTCCTTCTCGCGGAAGCCCACGAGCACCAAATCGTCCGCAACGAGCAGAGGACGCTTCACGAGCATCCCGTCAGTCGCGAGCAGCGCCAGCTGCTCATCCTCCGTCATGGTCGGGAGCTTGTCTTTCAGCCCGAGCGCCTTATACTGCAGGCCGCTGGTGTTGAAAAAGCGCTTGAGCGGCAGGCCGGAGCGCGCATGCCACGCGCGCAGCTCCTCCGCCGTGGGGCGGTCGGTCTTGATGTCGCGCACGGTGACGGACACGCCGTGCGCGTCGAGCCACGCCTTCGCCTTCTGGCAGGTGGAGCACTTGGGATAGCATACAAACAGCATGGGAAACCCCTCCTTATACAAATTAAAATTCCCGCAGGACAAGATCGGTGATGCCGGGGTCGAAGCCGCCCTCGACCCGCTTGACGCGCGGATGCGCGCCATACTCGCGGCGCACCATGTCGCGCAGGACGGTGCCGCCGTGGTAGCCGTGGATGATGCGGATGCGGTAGGTACCCGCCCCCGCGCGGCGCAGCGCCGCCTCGAGCGCCACTTTCGCCTGATAGGTATTCTTTCCGTGCAGATCCAGCTCGAGGATGCCCGGCGTCATAAAAATCGCTTCCCTTCGCCCGGTGTGTCCGGGATGATGTCGTTCTCTTCATCATACGGGAAATCCGTTGTATTTTCAACCGTTTCGTGGTATCATACTGAAAAATATCGTCCGGCGTCGGCCGGGCGTGAGGAGGCACTATGCGAATTCTTGTCTTGTCCGACTCCCACGGGGCGGTGGAGGCCTGCCGTCTGGCGGTGGAGCAGAGCACGCCGGACCAGATCCTGCACCTCGGCGACTGTGTGCGCGACGCGGAGCGGCTGCACGCGCTCTTCCCGGCGATTCCGCTCACCGGCGTCCCCGGCAACTGCGACTGGGCCGACGCCGACAATCCCGAGCGTCTGATCGAGCTCGGCGGCGTGCGGATCCTGATGATGCACGGCCATACGCGCGGCGTGAAGAGCTCGGCGATGAACGCGTGCTATGCCGCGCGCGAGTGCGGGGCGCAGATTCTGCTCTTCGGCCATACGCATCGCCCGCTCGTCGACTGGGACGGCACGCTCTGGGTCATGAACCCCGGCTCCATCCGCGACCGGCGCACCTACGGCGTCATCACGCTGGAGGGCGGGAAAATTGACTGCGCCGCGCAGACGCTCACGCTGTAAAAAAGGGGGCTTTGTCATGTTTTCTATCGGATGTCACCTGTCCTCCTCGGGCGGTTTTCTCGCTATGGGCGAGACGGCGCGGCGCATCGGCGCGACGACGTTCCAGTTTTTCACCCGCAACCCGCGCGGCTCCCGTGCCAAGGCCATCGACCCCGCGGACGCGGCGGCGCTGCGCGCGTTGCTGACGGCGGAGGGCTTCGGCCCGATCGTGGCGCACGCGCCGTACACCATCAACCCCTGCTCGAAGGACGAGCGCACGCGCGAGTTCGCGCGCGAGACGCTCGCCGATGACCTCGCGCGGATGGAATATCTGCCGGGAAACCTCTATAACTTCCACCCCGGCAGCCACACCGGACAGGGCACGGACGCCGGAATTGCCCAGATTGCGGACACGCTCAACGCCATCCTCCGCCCGGAGCAGCAGACGACCGTCCTGCTCGAGACGATGGCGGGCAAGGGCACCGAGGTCGGTAGGCGTTTTGAGGAGCTGCGCGCGATCATCGACCGCGTCGAGCTCGGCGAAAAGCTCGGCGTCTGTCTCGACACCTGCCACGTAAGCGACGCGGGCTATGACGTCGCCGGGAACCTCGACGGGGTGCTCGCGGAGTTTGACCGCGTAATCGGCCTTGCGCGCCTGCGCGCCGTCCACCTCAATGACAGTCTCAACCCCTGCGGCGCGCACAAGGACCGCCATGCCCGCATCGGTGAGGGAACGCTCGGGCAGGAGACCTTCCGCCGGATCATCAACCACCCGGCGCTGCGGAATCTCCCGTTCGTGCTTGAAACGCCGAACGAGCTCGATGGCTACGCGCGCGAGATTGCGCTTCTGCGCGGGATGCGGGAGGGGGACGCATGATGCTGCAATACAGCGCGCTCGCGATTTTCCTGCTCGGCGCGGCGGGGCTCGCGGATCACTCCATGCTCCTCAAGACCGGGCATATCCGGCCGGGCTTTTTCTGCTTCTATACAAATTTGAGCAATATATGGCTTCTTTTGTATCAGATCCTACTCTTTTTTGCCGGCTTCTCCCCAGAGGGCGCGCTGTGGCGCGTGCTCACGGACGTGCGCGTCTCGACGGGTATGACGCTGAGCATCTGGGTGACGCACCTGATGTACCACTTCGTGCTCGTACCGGACGCAAAGAAGCGCGGCAAACGCTTCTCCGACTTCGGCGCGAGCTTCGGCAACCTCTGCGCCCACTATATCACGCCCGCACTCGTGCTGGCGCAGTGGCTTTTCCTGCAGGATAAGACGGACATCAACCTGTGGAGCGCGGTGTGCTGGCTCGTGCTGCCGCTTTTATACAGCGTCTTCGCGCTCCTGCGCGCCCGGACGGGAAAGCCCATCGGCCACACGAAGCTGATCTACCCCTACCCGTTCCTTGACCTGGAGCATCTGGGCGTCAAGCGCTTTTGCCTCGTGTTTCTGGCGGTGCTGGCCTTTTTCTTTATATTGGGCTGCGTGCTTGTCTTCATCGGGCAGGCGCTGCCTGCCTGATAAGGCCGCGCGAGCTCTGTGAGACAATAAATACCACCGCAGCAAGCTGCGGTGGTATGAAGCGCATATCTATCCTCTCAATTTTGCTTCCCGGGCGGCGTAGTCGGGGAGATAGCGTGCGACCTCCTGATAGAAGGCTCGGCTGTGGTTCTTGTGGCGGATGTGCGCGAGCTCGTGTACCACGACATAGTCGACGCACTCGTCCGGATAGTGCATCAGCCGCAGCGAAAAGCACAGGCTGTTCTTCGCTGAGCAGCTGCCGAAGCGCGTGCGCGCGGCCGTGATCTTCACGCCCGTCGGCTGCACACCCATGACGGCCGCCCAGTGCGCGACCTTTCCGGGCAGCACCGCTTTGGCGCGTATGCGGAGGGCGCTTTCCTCCTCGGGCGTCGGCGCGGGATAGGCCGCGGCGTGCGCCCGCTGGCGGGCAAGATGGCTTTCAATCCATGCCCGGTGACTCTCGACAAAGCGGCGGATGTCCGTCTCGCTTGCATAAAGCGGGGCACGGACGACGACGCGCGCGTCGCGCGTGATCTGCAGGGCGATCGTGCGCCGGTTCGAGCGGATGAGCTGATAGTCCGTCATTGGCCGATGTAGGTAAAGCGCGGGCCGCTGTAGCCGTCGCGCTCGACGTGCTCGTTCCACATGGCCGCCGGGCGCACCCAGAGACCGCGCTCGCCGTAGAGCGCCTGATAGACAACCATCTCCTCGAGCGTCTCGCTGTGGCGCGCCGTGCCGAGAACGCGGTATTCCCCGCCCTTGAAGTGGCGGTAGCGGCCGGGCTGAATGGTCTGCATGATAAAATATCCTCCCTGCGAATTCGTTGCCCCATTATACCACGGCGGCAGCGCGGCGCGCAAGGGAGACGAAAGGGGCTTTTTCCGATGAAAACAATCTGCAGGAGACTGCGGCGGGGCGACGACCTGCTGCGCTCCATCGAACAAATCGCGCGCGAGGAGGGACTGGAGGCGGCGGTCATCGTCTCCGGCGTCGGCTGCGTCAGCCACGCCCGCGTGCGCGACGCATCGGGCGTCACGGTGCGGGAGATCGGCGAGCCGTGCGAGATCGTCAGTCTCGACGGCACGGTCAGCGCCGCGCGCTGCCACGTCCACATCGCCCTCGCGCGCGAGGATCTCTCGACGCTCGGCGGCCACCTCATGCCCGGCTGCATCGTGAACACGACGTGCGAGCTGGCGCTGCTGGCGCTGGACGGCTGGCGCTTCGGCGTGGAGCAGGACAGCGAGACGGGCTATGACGAGATTGTGTTCCGGGAGGCGGAGAGATGAAAAACACGACGCTCTGCTACATTGAAAACGAGCGCGGGGACTATCTGATGCTCCACCGCGTGAAAAAGGAGAACGACTGCAACCGCGACAAGTGGATCGGCGTGGGCGGCAAGTTTGAGGACGGCGAGAGCCCGGAGGAGTGCGTCCTGCGCGAGACGCTGGAGGAGACGGGGCTGACGCTCACTGACTGGCGCTACCGCGGGATCGTCACGTTCGTCTCCGACCGGTGGGAGACGGAGTACATGCACCTGTTCACCGCGACGGGCTGGACGGGGAGGCTGCATGAGTGCGACGAGGGTGTGCTCGAATGGGTGAGCCGTGAGCAGTTCCGCGGGCTCCCGCAATGGGAGGGCGACCGGATCTTCCTGCGGCTCATCGAGGAGGACGCGCCGTTTTTCTCACTGAAGCTGCGCTACGAGGGTGAGCACCTCGCCTACGCGGCGCTCAACGGAAAGGAGCTGGCGCGATGACGATTCTCGTGAGCGCGTGTCTGCTGGGGACGGCCTGCCGCTACGACGGGCGCAGCAAGGCCGACGCGGCCGTCACCGCGCTGCTCGCGCGGCACACCCTGATCCCCGTCTGCGGGGAGATTTTCGGCGGGCTATCCACCCCGCGCACCCCGGCAGAGCGGCGCGGTGATCGCGTCGTGACGCAGGACGGGCGCGATGTGACGCAGGCCTACCGCCGCGGCGCAGAGGAGGTATTGCGCCTTGCCCGGCTCTACGGCGCGCGGGCGGCGATTTTGAAGGAGCGCAGCCCCTCCTGCGGCAGCGGTGAGATCTATGACGGGACGTTCTCCGGCACGCGCACGGCGGGCTGGGGCGTCACGGCGGAGCTGCTGCGCGAGAGCGGCGTGCGCGTATACGGCGAGAGTGAGCTTGCGCGGCTTACGCGCGATTTACAGGATTTACAACACGAAACGGAGGAAAACTGACATGTTCAGACCCATGAGAAGGCCGAAAAACGCCATCCCCGACGAGCAGGCGAAAAAGCTCCTGCGCGAGGAGAAGCGCGGCGTCATCGCCATGAACGGCGACGACGGCTACCCCTTCGCCATCCCAGTGGACTATTTCTACGACGAGACGGCGGGGAAAATCTACTTCCACGGCGCGAAGTCCGGCTATAAGGTCGACGCACTGCGCCGCTGCGACAAGGTGTGCTTCACCGTCTACGGCGGTGAGTTCTATAAAAACGACCACTGGGCGCCGTATGTGCAGAGCGTGCTGGTCTATGGCCGCTGCCGTCTGGTGGAGAACATCGCCGTGACCGAAGCTCGCGTGCGGGAGCTCGCGATGAAGTATTATCCGAGCGCCGAGGAGGTCGAAGCGGAGATTGCGAAGGATCTGCGCGCTGTGCAGCTCTATGAGATCACTGTTGAGCACATGACAGGCAAGCAGGTGCATGAGAAGTAATCCCTACAAGGGGCGTAGACGGGCTGTCCGCGCCCTTTTTTTGTTTTAGCGCAGGATTGGTCATTGAATCGGCTTGTCCTGCCCCCGTTTTTCCTTGACATTTCCCCGCTGCGGCGCTCACCGGCTGCGGCCAGTCCGCTGCCGGCACCCAGGACGACGCCGACTTCAAGAAAGTCGTCATCTACACGCCGACCGAGGACTATCTGATCGAGTACATGCAGCAGCGCCTGACGGCTCAGTTCCCCGACTACGACATCCCGCTCGAGTACTACCACTCCGGCGACCTCGCCGCGAAGCTGCAGGCCGAGGGTGCCGACACCGCCTGCGACATCGTGTTCGACTGCGAGTACGGCTATCTGCAGATGCTCTCCGACAACTTCGCGACGATTGATTTCATCGACAACAGCCAGTTCGTCGCCGACATGCAGGATCCCACCCGCAAGTATATGCCCGTCGACCGCTATTCCGGCTCCGTCATCGTCAACACGCAGGTGCTCGCCGACAAGGGTCTTCCCGTGCCGCAGAGCTATGAGGATCTGCTCGACCCGATGTACAAGGGTCTGATCGAGATGCCCGACCCCACCGCCTCCTCCACAGGCTACCTCTTCCTGAAGAGCCTTGTGAACGCCTGGGGCGAGGAGAAGGCGCTGGCCTACTTTGACCAGCTTGACGCGAACATTCTGCAGTATACCGGCGGCGGCTCCGCCCCCGTGAAGGACGCGGCGGCCGGTGAGTGCGCCATCGCCCTGTCCCTGACGTTCAAGGCCGTGGACCTCATCAACGAGGGCTCCCCCCTGCAGATTCTCTTCTTCGCCGAGGGCGCGCCCTATACCCCCGCGGGCCTGTCCATCCTCTCCGGCCATGAGAACCGTCAGGCCGTGAAGGATGTCGTGAACTACTTCTATTCCGACATCATCGACGACTATCTGAGCACCTATCTGCCCGAGCAGATCAAGGTTGGTCAGGTCAACACCACGCCCAACTACCCCACCGACATCCCCTACGCCGACATGTCCAACAACACCCCCAACGTGAAGGCGGAGCTGCTGGCCAAATGGACGCACTGACCCGCGGCACGGACGCGCCGAAGCTCTCCGTGCGGGACTGCTGCAAGCGGTTCACCGGCGCGCCCGTGCTCGACCACGTCAGCTTTGACGTGGTGAGCGGCGAATTTCTCTCCGTGCTGGGGCCCTCCGGCTGCGGCAAGACGACGCTCCTGCGAATCCTCGCGGGGCTGGAATCGCCCGACGCCGGGAGCGTTCTGAAAGACGGCGCGGACATCACGCGCCTGCCGCCCGAGCGGCGCAGCATGGGGCTGGTGTTTCAGGACTATGCCCTCTTTGAGAATATGACCGTGCGCCAGAATGTTCGCTACGCCCTGCGCTTTCACCCGCAGCTGCGCGCGCAGGCGGACGAGCGCACGGACGGTCTCCTGCGCCGTCTCGGGCTGGACGGCCTGCACGGTGCGCTCCCTGCCCGTCTCTCCGGCGGACAGCGGCAGCGCGTAGCGCTGGCGCGGACGCTCGCGCTCCAGCCGGAGATCATCCTCTTCGACGAGCCGATGGCCGCGCTCGACGCCGCGACGCGCCTGACGCTGCGTGAGGAGCTGCTGCAGCTGCGGCGGGAGTTTTCGTGCACGATCGTCTATGTCACGCACGATCAGGAGGAGGCGCTGACGCTCTCCGACCGGGTCATGGTCATGGAGGGCGGGCGCATCCGCCAGATCGACACACCCGAAAATCTCCTGCGCCGCCCGGCGGACGCATATGTGCGCGAATTTGTCGGCGAGAATCTTCTGCGCCGTCAAAAGGCGCTGGAGCGGTTTTTCCGGCCGTCGGAGGACGCATGAGAAAGCACCCCGCCGCCCTGACGGCCGCAGCCGCCGCGCTGCTCGTATTTTTTGCGGTGACGTTTGCCTATCCCCTCTCGCGGATGCTCGCGCAGATCACGCCCGAGGGCGCCGCCGTTTTTTCCAGCACCGTTTTTCGCCGCGCCGTGGGCAGCTCGTGTCTCAGCGGCGCTCTGACGGTGCTGTTTGCGCTGCCGCTGGCGATGCTGATGGCGCTTTTGACCGAGTCGACGCGCGTGCGCTGCAGGGCGCTCTGGCGCGGGATCTTCGTGCTGCCGATGCTGCTCCCCTCCGTGTCGCAGGGTACGGGGCTGGTACTGCTGCTGGGAACGAACGGCCTGCTCACGCGGGGTCTCCGCCTGCCGGGGAGCATCTACGGCCTGCAGGGCATCGTCCTCGGACAGGTGCTCTACACCGCGCCGATCGCCTATCTGCTGCTGGCGAACCTCCTGCGCTACCGCAGCCGCTCGCCGTATGACGCGGCGAGGCTCGCCGGTGTGCCGCCGCTCTTTCGCTGGAGCGGCATCACGCTGCCGTTTCTGCGCAAGGAGCTGCTCGCCGCGGCGTTTCTTGTCTTCTCCCTCTCCGTCACGGACTACGGCATCCCGCTCGCCGTCGGCGGCAAGGTCAAGACGCTCGCCTCCGTCATGTACAGCAGCGTCGTCGGCCAGCTCGACTTCGGCCGCGGCTGCGTCATCGGGCTTCTGCTGCTGATCCCGGCGCTCTGCTCCTCGGTCTTTGAGCTGCTCGCGCCGCGCCGGTGGGTCGTCTCCGCCGCGCGCCGCCCGGCCGAGCCGCCGGAAAATCCGCGCCGCGACCGCTGGGCGCTCCTGCTGTGCGCGCTCACGGCGCTGCTGTTCGTGCTGCCGGTGCTGGCGTTCACGGGGACCATGTTCATGGAGAAATACCCCATGCAGACGACGCTGACGCTGCGCCATCTGCGCGAATTCTGGACGCCGCAGGTGCGCGCGGGGCTACGCAACTCCGTTCTGCTCGGGCTCGGCATGGCCGCGGTCGGCACGGCGCTCACGGCGGCCGCCGCCCTCGTCACCGCGCGCTATGCAAACCGCGCCGCCCGCTGGGTACACACGCTCTCCGTGCTGCTGATGGCCGTTCCGGGGCTGGTGCTTGGTCTCTCGTTCGTGCTGGCGTTCAAGGGGACGGCGCTCTACGGCACGGTGTGGATTCTCATCCTCGCGGGCGTGCTGCACTTTTTCACCACGCCGTACAACCTTCTCTACCAGTCGCTCCAGAAGCTCAGCAGTGAGCTGGAATCCGTCGGCAGCACGCTCGGTATCCCGCCGCTACGCCTGATCTTCGACGTGCTGCTGCCGCAGTGCGCCGGGACGCTCGCGGACATGGCGGCCTACTTCTTCGTCAGCTCGACCGTCACCATTTCCGCAGCCGCGCTCGTGCGGCGGCTGGTACGGCGGTAAAAATCCCGCTTGACGCGGTGGGGAATTCATGGTACCATCAGCTTGTCCCCGGGAAGTGGTTCTGACCGACGGACACACAATTCATTCTACCGTTCTGCCGGTAAGGATCCGCTCCGAGCCAAAAGAAGAGGGACAGACGACGCGACTCTTTCGCCGCGCCCGCGATATGCTGCTTCCATCCCTTCTGCTGAACGGCAGGAGGGATGATTCTATTTTACGAGGAGGAACGTCTATGGAAACGCGCGTGGCCGTGCTGGCCGTCATCGTCCGCGAGGGGAGCTCCGTCCAGACGCTCAACGATCTGCTGCACCAGTACGGGCAGTATATCATCGGGCGGATGGGCGTGCCGTACCGGGAAAAGGGCGTGAACATCATCAGCGTGGCGCTTGACGCGCCCGGCGACGTAATCTCCGCCCTGTCGGGCAAGCTCGGGCGTCTCGACGGCATCACCGCCAAAACGCTCTACGCCCCCGAGGGCAGCATCAGAAAGGAAGAACACGCATGAAACACATCAAAAAGCTCCTTGCCCTGTGCCTGACGCTGGCACTCGTCCTCTCGCTCGCGGCCTGCGGCAAGCAGGAGGAGCAGCCCCCGGAAACCACCCCCGCGAGCTACCGCATCGCCGCGCTCAAGGGCCCCACCGCCATGGGTCTCGTCAAGCTCATGCAGGACGCCGCCGGCGGCACCGTCGAGAGCGGCAACACCTATGACTTCACCCTCGCCGGCTCCGCCGATGAGGTGACGCCCGCGCTCATCAAGGGCGAGCTGGACATGGCCTGCGTCCCCGCGAACCTCGCCGCCGTGCTCTACGGCAAGACCGAGGGCGCGGTGGAGGTACTGGCCGTGAACACGCTGGGCGTTCTCTACATCGTGGAAAACGGCAGCGCCGTGCAGTCCATCGCCGACCTGAAGGGGCAGACCATCGTTGCCGCGGGCAAGGGCTCCACGCCCGAGTACGCGCTGCGCTATCTGCTCAGCGAGAACGGCATCGACCCCGATAACGACGAGATCGGAAGAGCGTCGTGTAG
>ERZ506769.1047-NODE-1047-length-16913-cov-4.582394_pt1 | contig 16913 bp, 19 predicted proteins | sample MGYA00513039_ERZ506769 | MGnify/ENA metagenome assembly ERZ506769 | reverse complement strand
GTCCGGCGGAAAAGCGCCCGGCGCACGTCCCCGGCGCGGCGGCAGACCCCACCCGGGCGCAAAGCCCGCCCAGCGCTGGGCCGGCAGCCGCCCGGTGAAGAAGGGGAAGGGCTCCGACCGGGGCGATAAGAAGTAAGTTTCGTGCGTGAGCACGTTGGTATCACATTGAGGAGGTGGCTATATTTGGGTAGCATCGTCAACAAATACAGGGTACACGAAGTGGCCAAGGATTTCGGGGTTCCCACGAAGGTGATCACGGAGATCCTGACCAAGTATGCGCAGACGCCCAAAAACCATATGCAGGTGCTGGACGACAGAGAGCTCTCTCTGATCTTCGAGCATCTGACGCAGCACAATCAGGTTTCCGGCATCCAGGTGATCTTCGCCGAGGGCGCCAAGGCCGCGGAGAAGAAGCAGGCCGAGAAGCCTGCGACCGCCGAGAAGAAGGGCGACAAGCGCCAGCAGGCTCAGCCTGCAGGGAAGCCGCAGCAGAACCAGACCCCGTCCAAGCCCATGAGCCGGGTGCCCCAGACCAAGGTGGTGGATACCCGCAAGGCCACCAACGTCAATCTGGATAAGTACGACGAAAAGCTGCAGGACATGGCGGAGGGCCGCGGCGGCAGCCGCCGCGAGCAGCAGCAGGGCAACCGCGAGAAGTTCCGCAACAGTAAGAAACGCCAGAACGGCCCCGTCAGCAACAAGCGCAAGCAGGAGGAGGCCGACCGCATGCGCCGCCTGCGGCTTGAGATCATCAAGAAGACGCCCGTCACCGTGCAGATCCCGGATGAGATCAGCGTGGGCGAGCTGGCCAGCCGCATGAAGAAGACCGGTGCGGAGGTCGTCAAGTGCCTGATGAAAAACGGCGTCATGGCGTCCCTGAGCCAGATGATCGACTTCGACACCGCCGCCATCATCGCCGAGGAGATGGGCTGCAAGGTCGAAAAGGAGGTCGTCGTCACCATCGAGGAGAAGCTGATCGACGACCACAAGGACGCCGAGGAGGATCTCGTCCCCCGCGCGCCCGTTGTCGTGGTCATGGGCCACGTCGACCACGGCAAGACCAGCCTGCTCGACTATATCCGCCACGCGCACGTCGCCTCCGGCGAGGCGGGCGGCATCACCCAGCACATCGGCGCCTATCAGGTGCAGATCCACGGCAAGCCCATCACCTTCCTCGATACCCCCGGCCACGAGGCGTTCACGTCCATGCGCGCCCGCGGCGCGATGGTCACGGATATCGCCATTCTGGTCGTCGCCGCCGAGGACGGCATTAAGCCCCAGACGATTGAGTCCATCAACCACGCCAAGGCCGCCGAGATCCCCATCATCGTGGCCATCAACAAGATGGATAAGCCCGAGGCCAACCCTGACCGCGTCAAGCAGCAGCTCACCGAGTACGGGCTGGTGTGCGAGGAGTGGGGCGGCGAGACGATTGTCTGCCCCATCTCGGCCAAGACCGGCATGGGCGTGGATAACCTGCTCGAGATGCTCACACTGACCGCCGAGGTTGAGGAGCTGAAGGCCAACCCCAACCGCGCCGCGCAGGGCACCGTCATCGAGGCGCGTCTGGACAAGGGCCGCGGCCCCGTGGCGACGCTGCTCGTCCAGAACGGTACGCTCCATCAGGGCGATATCATCATCGCCGGTACGGCCGTCGGCCGCGTCCGCGCGATGCTCAGCGACAAGGGCCAGAAGATCACCTCCGCCGGCCCCTCCGTCCCCGTGGAGATCACGGGTCTGAGCGAGGCTCCCTCCGCGGGCGCCACGTTCAACGCCGTCGCCGACGAAAAGCTCGCCCGCGAGCTCGTTGAGCAGCGCAAGGCCGAGGAGAAGGCCAAGGCCAACGCGCCCGTCACGAAGGTCTCGCTCGAGGATCTGTTCAGTCAGATTCAGGCCGGTGAGATGAAAAACCTGAACCTGATCGTCAAGGCCGATGTCCAGGGCTCGGTCGAGGCCGTGAAGTCCTCGCTCGAGAAGCTCTCGAACGACGAGGTGCGTGTGCGCGTGATCCACGGCGGCGTCGGCGCGATCAACGAGTCCGACGTCATGCTTGCCTCCACGTCGCAGGCCATTATCGTGGGCTTCAACGTCCGTCCGGACGCCGCCGCCCGCGAGAGCGCCGCCCGCGCCAACGTCGACATGCGCATGTACCGCGTGATTTACGACGCCATCAACGAGATCGAGTCCGCCATGAAGGGCATGCTCGCCCCGAAGTTCCGCGAGGCCCTGCTCGGCCACGCCGAGGTGCGCCAGACCTACAAGGTCTCCGGCGTCGGCACCGTCGCGGGCTGCTACGTGCAGGACGGCAAGATCCAGCGCAAGGACTGCCAGGTGCGTCTGGTGCGCGACGGCATCGTCATCCACGAGGGCGTGCTCGCCTCGCTGCAGCGCTTCAAGGACTCCGTCAAGGAGGTCGTCGCGGGCTACGAGTGCGGCCTGAGCATCGAGAAGTTCAACGACATCAAGGAAGGCGACATCATCGAGGCCTTCACGATGGAGGAGATCCCCCAGTAAGCAGTCGGCATCGCCTTACCGCAGGCCTTTTGTCGCCTTCCTGCCGCGTAAGCGGCTCGCGCCCCACGCGTCCCAAGCGTTTTGCTGCAAGCAAAACCTTGCCGCAGGCGGAATTCATTTCCGCCAAGGATATTCTGTCCGGGGTCCCCATGAAACGCCGTTTCATGGGGCAGGCGACGTGATCGAGGCCTTCACGATGGAGGAGATCCCCCAGTAAACCACTTCGGCAAAAATCCATTTGACTAACCCACGGGGCGGGCGGGACGCCCGCCCCGTTTTCTCTTTTACGAAAGGAGTGACGCCCTATGGCATCCAACCGCATCGGCCGCATCAACGACGAGATTCAGAAGGAGCTGGCCTCCCTGCTGCGCACGGTCAAGGATCCGCGCGTGTCCGAGACGATGCTCACCATCACCCATGTCGACACGACGAGTGACCTGCGCTATGCCCGCGTCTATGTCAGCGCCCTCAACTGCCCGGACGAGAAGGGGCTGATGAAGGGGCTCAAGTCCGCCGCGGGCTTCCTGCGCCACGCACTGGGGACGAAGATCGACCTGCGCTATACCCCGGAGCTGCAGTTCTTCCTCGACGAGTCCATCGCCCACGGCGCGCACATCCTCGACATGCTCAGCCATGTCAAGCCCGCGAACCCCGCCAACGCCGACATCGTCCTCCCGGACGAGAAGTGAGGCGGCGCATGAACGTTACAGAAACCGCCGCGCTGCTGCGCAGCCGGGACCGGGTGCTCCTGCTCACGCACGTCCGCCCGGACGGCGATACGATCGGCTCCGCCGCCGCGCTCTGCCGCGCGCTGCGCGACATCGGCAAGGAGGCCTACCTCCTGCCGAACCCGGAGATCACCGTGACGTACGCGCCCTACGCCGCGCCCTACTGGGCGCCGGAGGGCTGGGAGCCGTCGTTTGTCGTGAGCGTGGACATCGCCGCGCTCTCCCTCCTGCCGGAGAATGCCAAGGCCTATGCCGGGTGCATCGACCTCGCCGTCGATCACCACCCATCGCAGGAGTTCTTCGCCGCCGAGACGTGTCTGGAAGCTGAGAGCGCCGCCTGCGGCGAGATTATCTATGAGATTATCCGCGAGCTGACGGCCGTCACGCCGGAGATCGCCCTGCCGCTCTATGTCGCGATCTCCACCGACACGGGCTGCTTTGTCTATTCCAACACCACCGCGCGCACGCACCGCATCGCCGCGGAGCTCTTCGCGGCGGGGATTGACCCGGCCCCCGTCAACAAGGTGCTCTTCCGCACGAAGAGCAAGACGCGCCTCGCGATGGAGGCGCGGATGGTCGCGGACATGGAGCTCTATGACCACGACCGCGTCGTCGTCATGACGATTCCCCTCGCCCTGCGCGAGCAGATGCACGCGACGGACGCGGATATTGAGGAGCTCAGCTCCCTCGCCGCCCTCGTCGAGGGAACGGACTGCGGCGTGACGCTGCGCGAGCTGCGGCCGGGGACGGTCAAGCTCTCCCTGCGCACCGGGCCGCGCGTGAACGCGACGCTCGTGTGCAAAAAGCTCGGAGGCGGCGGCCATGCCGCGGCGGCCGGGGCGACGATCGAGGGGACGCTTGAGCAGGCGAAGCGCGCCACCCTCGCCGCCATCGCCGAGGTCACCGGAGAATAAGGCTATGGCGAACGGGATTATCATCATCGACAAGCCGTCCGGCTGGACGAGCATGGACGTCTGCGCGAAGCTGCGCGGCATCCTGCACACGAAGAAGGTCGGCCACGCCGGGACGCTCGACCCGATGGCGACGGGTGTGCTGCCCGTCTTTGTGGGGCAGGCCACCCGCGCCGTCAGCTTCGCTGAGAGCGGGCAGAAGGAGTATGTCGCGGGTCTAAAGCTGGGGCTCGTCACGAACACGCAGGATACCAGCGGCGAGACGCTCGGGACGCACCCTGCATCCGTCACCCGCACGGAGCTGGAGTCGGTGCTGCCGCGCTTTACCGGCGAAATTGAGCAGATTCCGCCGATGTACTCCGCCATCAAGATCGGCGGTAAGAAGCTCTATGAGCTGGCGCGCCGCGGCGAGGAGGTCGAGCGAAAGCCCCGACCCGTCACGATCTATGAGCTCGAGGTCGTGGAACAGACTGCGCCGGACGCGTTCACCCTGCGCATCCGCTGCTCGAAGGGCACCTATGTCCGCACCCTCTGCCATGACATCGGCCGTGCGCTCGGCTGCGGCGGCTGCATGAGCGCCCTGCGGCGCACGATGGCCGCGGGCTTTACGCTCGCGGACGCCGTGACGCTCGAGCGGGTGCAGCTGGAGGGCGAGAGCCTTCTGCAGCCGGTGGATTCGCTCTTCCGCGCGCACCCGGCCTACCATATCCGCACGGAGCGGGCGGAGGCTCTCTGCCGCAACGGCAATCCGCTTGCGCCGCCTGACGCGCCCGCGGACGGACTATACCGGGTCTACGGACGGGACGGAACGTTCCTCTGTCTCAGCCGGGCCCAGAACGGGACGCTGACGTCCCTGAAAAACTTTTTCGGAGCGTGAAGCACTTGAATCATACTGTCATTGCCCTGGGCTTTTTCGACGGCGTACACCGCGGCCACGGGGCGCTTTTGAGCAAGACCGTCGAGCGCGCCCGTGAGCTGGGCGTCACCCCCGCCGTCTTTACCTTCGACCGCCCGCCCAAGGAGGTCGTCACAGGCAAGCCCGTCTATCTCATCAACTCTCCCGAGGATCGCCGCGGCCTGATCGAGCGGATCTACGGCATCCGCGATGTCATCCTCGCCCCGTTCGATCAGGCGATGATGACCATGCGCTGGGAGGACTATATCCGGATGCTCATCCGCGACTATGGCGCGGTGCACTTCGTCGCCGGTCATGACCACCACTTCGGCCACAAGAACGAGGGCAACCCCGAGCTGCTGCAGGCGAAGTGCCGTGAGCTGGGGCTCGGCTGCGACATCATCCCAAAGGTGGAGATCGAGGGCATCACCGTCAGCTCCACCTACATCCGCTCGCTCGTGCAGGCGGGCGACATGGAGCGCGCGGCGCTGTTTCTCGGCCATCCGCACTGCCTGAGCCAGACCGTGGGACACGGCTTCCGCTTCGGCCGCACGATCGGGATTCCGACGGTGAATCTGACCGTGCCGGGGCATGTGCTGGTGCCGGGGCGCGGGGTGTATATCTCCCGCGTGACGCTCGCCGACGGGCGGAACTTCGCGGGCGTGACGAACGTCGGCACCCGCCCCACCGTCAGCGACAGCGACGCCGTCTCCGTCGAGACGTTTCTCATCGACTTCGACGGCGACCTCTACGGCCAGCAGATCCGGCTGGACTTTTACCGCCGCCTGCGCCCGGAGAAGAAGTTCGACTCCGTCGACGCCCTCCGCCGGGAGATCGAGCACAACATCGACCAGACCCGTGCATATTTCGCGGAGAAAAACAAATAATCAGAAAGAGAGCCGTGTATCCTCATGGATACACGGCTTTCTTTCTGATTAAAAAGGCCATTGGCCTTTTTTGGCCTTTTTTCATTTCCCGACGGGTTTTCGCCCGGTGCGTGCATACAATAGGGGAAAAAGGAGGGCTTGTCCATGAAAGAACTCACTCTGCCCGGCACGCTGCGCCGCTTTGCGCCGGCGGGCAGGCTTATCGCGTGCATGGCGCTGACGCTGCTGCTCACGGCGTGCCGTCTCGGCGGGTATGCGCCGCTTTCGCTGGCGCTGACGGCGCTTGCCGGGCCGGGGCTGCCGGGACTGGCCGGGCTTGCGGGCGCGGGGCTGGGCGCGCTGGTGTTTCTGGATTTCCAGTCCGGCCTGCGCCATACGGCGGCGGCGATCCTCATCTTCGCCGCGAGCAGCGCGTTTTTCGACACGAAGCTCTACCGCCGCCCGGGCTTCCGCCCGGCGGTGTCGGCGGGGATGTTCCTGCTGGTGCAGTCGGTCTACCTGCTGCACCGGCTGGCCGCGGAGGTCATGGCCTGCTTCGCCGCGGCGGCGCTGCTGGCCGGGTGCGTGTGGTACGGCCTGCGGGAGACGGAGGGGGAAAAACGCCGCCCGGCGGCGTTTTTGCTGCTGGCGGCGCTGAGTATCGCGCTCTGCGGCGCGGCAAAGGGCGGAAAATTTGACTTCGGCTGCGCGTTCGCGGCGCTGGCGCTCCTGTTCGCGGCAACGGAGAGCGCGCCGGGTCTCGCCGCCGCGCTCGGCGCGGGGTTGGGGCTGGCGCTCGACCTCACGGGTGAGCCACCGCAGCTGCTGCTTACGGCGCTCTGCGGTGCGGGGTGCGGCCTTGCCGCGTGCTGCCGGGGGCGCCGCTGGCAGATGGCGCTTGCGCTGTGCGCGCCGTTTGCGTGCCTGCCGGCGCTCTTCGACGCGGACGATCCTCTCCTCCTGCTGGGGGAGAGCGCCGTCGGCGCGACGCTCTTTCTGCTGCTGCCGGAGCGCCTGCTGAAGGCGGCGCCGCGCGAAAAGAAGGCGGCGCGCGCCGAAAAAGCGGCGGTTCCCGCGTTTGCCGCGCAATCGGCGCAGGCGGCGCAGGGCGCGGCCTTCCGCGACCTCTATGACAGCTTTTTCCGCGGCACCTCGCCGCCCCCGCCGGAGAATCCCTCCGTCATCTTCGACCGCGCCGCCGAGCGCGTCTGCCGCCGCTGCGTCCTGCGCACGGCCTGCTGGCAGCAGAACTACAACGCGACGTACAACGCCTTCAACGACGCATGCCCGGCCATGCTGCGCCGCGGCCGCGCCGAGACGCGGGACTTTCCGCTCTATTTCACCTCGCGCTGTGTCCACCTGACGGAGTTTCTCGCCGCCGTGGACGCGCAGCTGCGCGACTATCTCCTCCGCCGCCAGTACCACCAGCGGCTGCAGGCGGTGCGCGCGCAGGCGCGCGACCAGTACGCGCAGATGGGCGACCTCCTCTCCGGCGCGGCGCAGCCCGCGTCCGCCCCGGCGGCCACGCCTCTGGGCTACCGCATCGGCTCGGGGCTGCGTCCGCGGGAGGGGCAGCGCGTCTGCGGCGACCAGCTCGCGATTTTCGAGGTCGGCTCCACGCTCTATCTCCTTCTCTCCGACGGGATGGGGACGGGCGAGCCCGCGCACCGCGAGGCGGCGATGACCGTGCGCCTGCTGCGCGAGTTTCTGGAGGCCGGGATCGAGCCGGTCTCCGCGCTGCGGACGCTCAACGCCGCGCTCATGCTGCGCGGCGAGGAGGGCGGCGGCTTCACGACGATCGACCTGCTGGCACTGCAGCGCCCGACCGGCGCGGGGACGCTCTATAAATACGGCGCGGCGCCGTCTTACTTAAAGCGCGGCGGCTGCGTCACGCGCGTCACGGGGCAGAGCCTGCCCGCGGGGCTGCAGCAGGGCGCGGACGGCCCGGAGAGCACGCGCCTGAGCCTGCCGGCGGGGAGCTTTTTCGTCATGGTCAGCGACGGTGTGGCCGATGAGACGGACGACGAGTGGCTGCAGAACCTCATGGCGGGCTGGAGCGGCCAGAGCGCCGAGGCGCTCGCCTCGCTCATCCTCTCGGAGTCGCGCACGCGGCGCGGCCTGCGCGACGACTGCGCCGTGCTGGTGCTGCACCTGCCAAAAATGGAAGATTCACCGCCGCGGCAGGTATAACCGTCCGCCCGACCGGCCATACTGAAAGCATCAACGGCAGAGGAGGGCAAAACTCTTGGTGAAAGGCATTTCCCGGCGGGTGATCGTGGTGGATTCCCCCGACCCGCGTATTTTTGAACAGGCAATTTTCATTCTCCGCAACGACATGGCCTCCGGCAGCGGAGGCGTCAGCTCACAGCAGCTCGTGGACCAGGCCGTCCGCATCGCCAAGAGCTATGCCCGCACGCACGGCTCGGTTCCACCGCGCCGCCTGCGCATCACGCCGTGGATCTCCGCCCTGCTGGGCGGGGCCGCAATCGGCCTTGTGTGGCTGCTGGCCGTGCTGATTTAATACGCTTCCTATCATTTTTCTCCTCAACTTGGAGGGACGGCGCATGGCGCACCGTCCCTTCCCTTTTTTCTGTCCGGTTTTCAGAAAACGCCCAGCAGGCGCAGGAAGTTCCACGCCAGACGGCACCCGTAGAAGATGATGACCACGCCGCAGACCTTGTTGATGATATTCAGCACCTTCTCGTTAAAGCGCGCGCCGAGCAGCGAGATGACCGTGGAGATTCCGAGAAACCACAACACCGACGCCGAGGCGAAGCCGCAGATGAAAAACAGATCCGTCCCCGCGGGCAGACTCGCGCGGAACGCACCGAGCATCATCGTCCCGTCGATGAGCGCCTGCGGATTGAACCACGTCACGACGCACGCCGTGGTGATGAGCTTCCAGACGGGGACGTTCACGTCACGCCCGCCCTCGAGGCTGGCCTTGCTGCGCAGCAGCCCGATGCCGATCCAGATGACGATCAGGCTGCCCGCGGCGAGAATGACCTTCTGCAGCCACGGCAGCGCCTGCATCAGCGCGCCCGCGCCGAGAAAGCACGCCAGTCCCAGCGTGATGTCGAAGAAAATAACGATCAGCGCCGTGAGATAGACGCGGCTGCGCTTTTGCGTGAGTGCGCTGTTGATGACAAAGAGGTTCTGCAGCCCGATCGGGGCCACATACGCCAGCCCCATCGTCAGTCCCTGCAAATATATGTGCATTTCCCTATTTACTCCTTTTTCCTTATTTGATACACTGATCATAACACATCTGCGCCAAAGCGCAAGAGCGCAGATAAACCGGACTAAGTCAGGAGGAGCTTACCATGTCCCATTACGACTGTCCCTGCATGGAAAAATGTCCCCTGCACCACGCGATGGCGCTCATCGGCGGCAAGTGGAAGGTGCAGATTCTCTGCGCTGTGACGAACGCCGGGGCCATTCGCTATAACGCGCTGCGTGCCCGGCTCGACGGGATCAGCAATACCGTGCTCGCCTCGGCGCTGCGCGAGCTGGAGCGGGACGGGCTTGTCACCCGGCGCGAGTATCTGGAGGTGCCCGTGCGCGTGGAGTACAGCCCGACGGACGACTGCCGCGCGCTGCTGCCGATCCTCGATCAGCTCTCCGACTGGGCGGAAGCGCGCATGTGAAAAAGGCCTTCGGCTTTTTTCACATGGGGCGGCTTGCAGCGCCGCGAACTCTGTGAGACAATAAATAGGGGACGGGTATTAACCCGTCCCCTATTGTTATGTAGTTTTAGAGCGCCAGCATAATCAGCCCTGCGAGCTCTGCTGCGCCGATGAGCGCCAGTGCGCAGAGCGCGGGCAGGCCGGGCTTTTTCACATGGATCGGCGCGATGAACAGAAGCCCTGTCACGAGCACCCCGAGCGTCAGAATCGCGGTCGAAGCGCCGGGCAGCAGCACCGACAGCAGGTATACCAGCGGGATCATCAGCGTGCTCGACGTGATGGGCAGTCCCAAGTAGTATTTCCGCGCGGCGGATGTGCCCTCCTGCCGCTCCTCCTCCGTTACGTTGAAGTAGCCCAGCCGGATCAGTCCCGCCAGCACGAAAAAGCACAGCGCCGCGTCGAACCACACCGGCGGCAGGATCCGCCCGACGGGCCCGCCGAGCGAGAGATAAGCGGGGCTTGCGGCGTAGGCTCCGCGGCAGATCATCGCCGGCAGCACGCCGAAGCAGATCAGATCGTTGAGCGAGTCAATCTGGATGCCGAAGTGCTTCTGCTGCTCGGAGCGGTCCTTTTTCGTGCGGGCGATGCGCCCATCGAACGTGTCGAGCAGACCCGCCAGCAGCAGACAGAAGACGGCGGGCAGGTGCAGCCCGTCCGCCGCGAGAAAGATACCGCCCACGCCCAGCACCGTGGCCAGATACGTCGCGATGACGGTATAGTCGTAAAAACCGATCATGTGGAGTTCTCCCGTTCCAAATTCTGAAAAGATACCCCATTTTAGCAAATTTGTGCCCCTATTGCAAGCGCTGCGAGAAAATCTGAACGCCCTCGATATGGCGCAGGTGCCCGCGCAGATCCTCGAGGAAGAGCTTCGCCGACGCGCGCAGCGGCTGTCCCTTCTGCGTGACAAGGTAGAAGGTGCGGCTTTCCGGCGGGTCGGACAGGCGGCAGACCTGATTGCCGTAGAGCCGGCGGAACTGGTGGGCCGTCGTCGCGGGGCCAACGCACCAGCGCGCCTCGCCGAAGGGCAGGTGCTCCACGTTTTGCGGCACGTCGGTGTAGAGCGGCGGCCGCGCGTTCACGCCGAACCAGTGGTCATGCCAGACGCGGATTTCCTCCTGTCCGGATTCGTCATGGCGTCTGCTCCTCCCGCTTCGCGGGCAGCATGACCCGGCGGATGACGCGGATGAAGTGCGCGCGGTCATAGATGACCGGGACGGGGTAGGTCGGATTGGCTTCGGCGTCGGCCCACGCGGCCATCTGTGGCAGATCCTCCTCACGGATGCAGGAAAAGCCCTCCGGAATCCGGAACTGCTGGTTCATGGCGCGGATGGCGGCGATGAAGGCGTTTGCCTTCTGCGCGTCGTCCTCCCCCGGAAGGCCCGCGGCTTCCGCCAGCCGCGCCAGCCGCCGGTAGACCGCGGGGCCGTAGTCCTCCAGCACAACGGGCAGGAGGACGGCGTTTGCAAGCCCGTGCCCCACGTCATAGAGCCCGCCGAGCGTGTGCGCGATGGCGTGGACGTTGCCGACGCCCGCGCGCGTGAAGGCGAAGCCCGCCTGATACGACGCGGCGAGCATCGCCTGCCGCGCCCCGAGGTTCCCGCCGTCGCGGCAGACCTCCGGCAGGTGGCGGAAGATTCCCGCGACCGCCCGCTCGGCCATCCGCCGCGTCTCGGCAGTATTGTAGAACCGGCCGATATAGGCCTCGACTGCGTGCGTCAGGGCGTCCATGCCCGTCTGTGCCGTCACATCCTGCGGCAGGCTCGCCGAGAGCGCAGGGTCGAGCACCGCCGCCTGCGGAATCAGGCAGAGGTCATTGATGGCGTATTTGTGGTGGTCGCTGCCGGTCACGACGGCGGCGATCGTCGTCTCCGAGCCGGTGCCCGCCGTCGTCGGCACGGCGACAAGCGGCGGCACGCGGCAGCGCACCTTTAAAAGTCCCCCGAGCTGTGCGACCGTGCGCCCCGGGCGGGCAATGAGCGCCGCGGCGGCCTTGGCCGCGTCCATCGGCGAGCCGCCGCCCACGGCGACGAACCCGTCGCAGCCCGAGCGGCGGTACTGTGCGGCGATGGCCTCGACCGTCTCCACGCGCGGATTGGCCGTCACGCCGGTGTAGAGCGACCAGCCCGCGAGATGGCCCAGCATCTCCTGAAACGCGGGGGTCTGGCTCTGGCGGCGGCTCGCGACGATCAGGGGCTTGCGCACGCCGCGCTCGGCCAGCAGCGACGGTACCCGCGCAAAGCTCCCCAGCCCGGTGATGCATTCCGGCCTGCGCCACGGCAGCAGCCGCGCCCCCACGGCGAAGCAGACCTGATACGCCCGGCAATAGACGTTTTTCAGCGACATACGCGACACATCCTTTCTCTTGCCCCTATTATGGCGGAAAGCGCGGCAAATTGCAACCCGCGCGGGCATTGACAGCGGGCGGCGGTTGTGCCACTATAAACCCACTTACATACTACGTTGATATTGAAGGCGATCCCGATGAACAATCCCCTGCGCGATACGCTGCGCCGCGGCGGCGCGGCTTGACCTCGAGGGGTGGCACGATGTGCTGCTCACGGGGATCGAGGGCGACGAGGTGCGCCTTTTCGACCCGTACTACTGCGCGAAGCCCTTCGGTGACCCCACGCTGCAAATGGTGGTGGACCACCCGGACGCGTATAACCGGATCGTCCCGGTCAGCTATCTCGAGCGCGAGACGCGGACGCTCTACGCCCTCGGCCCGCTGGACGGGCGCGAGGCGGTGCTGCTGAGAAACCGGCGCATGGAGCTGACGGAGGAGCGCACCGTCGAGTATGTCATCTGACCGCGATGCGATCACAGCCGTTGTCATGCCATCTCATATTTCCTCGCAGATCCCGCTGAATTTCGTGAACATCGCCGGAATTTCCTGAAAACCGCAATTTTCGGTTGACAGCGCCGGCCGGATGGTGCTATGATGCCATCAAACCAATAAGCTTGATATGTTGATGGAAATTTTTCGGAAAGGAGCAGGCGAACGATGTATATTTCTGTTTCCAAGATGATGTGCATGTACATGGACATGGCGATGCCGATGCCCATGCTTTTTCGCGTTCACCTGCAGCCCACCGATTGCAAACAGGAAGGCCATTTCGCCCATTGATCTGACGCTGCGCGCCGGTTCGATAGGAACCTGAGAAACCAACCTGAAGCGGGGAGCTGTAAAGCTCCCCGCTTTTTTCATCCAGAGGAGGAATTCACTTGATCGAACTCAGACACATTTCCAAGGACTTCGGAACCGGCGAACACGCCGTCCACGCGGTGCAGGATGTCTCGCTCACGGTGGAAACCGGTGAGATCTTCGGCATCATCGGTTTTTCCGGCGCAGGCAAGTCGACGCTCGTGCGCTGCATCAACCTGCTCGAGCGCCCCACCTCCGGCGAGGTGCTCCTCGATGGGCAGGAGCTGACGGCCCTCCCGCCGAAGCAGCTGCGCCAGACGCGCAAAAAGATCGGCATGATCTTCCAGCACTTCAACCTCATGCCTTCGCGCACGGTGGCCGGGAACGTCGCCTATCCACTGCGCGGCAGCGGCCTGAGCCGCGAGCAGATCGCGGCCAAGGTGCAGAGCCTGCTCGAGCTCGTCGGCATCGGCAACAAGGCCGACGCCTTCCCCAGCCAGCTCTCCGGCGGCCAGAAGCAGCGTGTGGCCATCGCCCGCGCCCTCGCCAACGACCCGAGCGTGCTGCTGTGCGACGAGGCGACCTCCGCGCTCGACCCGCAGACGACGAAGGCGATTCTCCACCTGCTGCGCGACCTGAACGCGAAGCTGGGGCTGACGATCGTGCTCATCACGCACGAGATGGCCGTCGTCCGCGAGATTTGTCACCGCGTGGCCGTCATGGAGCACGGGCGTGTGGCCGAGCAGGGCGAGGTATTCAATGTCTTCGTCGACCCGCGGCAGGACATCACCCGCAGCTTCATCCGGACGACCTCGAACCTGCAGAAGGTCGAGGAGCTGATCGCGGCGGATTCCCCCGTGACGAGGCTGAAGCCGGGCGAGCTCATCATCCGCTTGTCCTACGTCCAGCGCAACGCCGCCGAGCCGCTCATCTCCGTCGTGACGAAGCTGTTCGATGTGTCGCTGAACATCATCTTCGCCGACATCAACATCGTGCAGGACGCACCCATCGGCGGCACCGTGGCCATCATCAGCGGCGAGCGCTCGCACATCACGAAGGCCATCGAGTATTTCATTGACAAGAACGTAGGCGTGGAGGTAATCAAAGATGCAAGAGCTACTGAATAACTGGATTCCCAATGTCATGAGCCGGCTTCCGGACTTCTATAAGGCCATCGGCGATACGCTGCTGATGGTAGTTTGGTCGGGCGCGATCTCGTTCGTGCTGGGTCTGGCGCTGGGCGTGCTGCTCACCGTCACAAAGCCCGGCGGCATCCTGCAAAACCGCGTCATCTACCAGATCCTCGACAAGCTCGTGAGCCTGTTCCGCTCCATCCCGTTCATCATCCTGCTGACGTGGGTGCTGCCCGTCTCCCGCGCGATCATGGGTACGGCCATCTACGTCCGCGGCGCGATTGTGCCGCTGGTGTTCGGCGCGGTGCCGTTCTTCGCGCGGCAGGTACAGAGCGCGCTGGCCGAGCTGGACGGCGGCCTGATCGAGGCGGCGCTCTCCATGGGCTCGAGCCCGCTGGAGATCATCTTCCGCGTCTACCTGCGCGAGAGCGTCGCGTCCATCGCGCGCGGCACGACCATCACCGCCATCAGCCTGCTGAACCTGACGGCCATGGCCGGCGTCGTGGGCGCGGGCGGTCTCGGCGACTTCGCCGTCCGCTACGGCCACGACCGCAACATGGCCGACGTGACGAATGTGACCGTGCTGGTGCTGGTCATCATCGTCTGCATCATCGAGTTTGTCGGCGGCCGCGTCGTGAAGAAGAATACGCACTGATGCGCTTACCCTCGTCCATCGAGTGTATGATATAGATCCTGTCCACCCGTCAACTTTCATTTTTAAAATCACAGGAGGAAAATCACATGAAACGCAGGAGAATTTTTGCGCTGGCGCTGGCCATCGCGCTGCTGGCCTTGGCCCTGACCGGCTGCGGCTCCAAGGATAACGGCTCCGCCGCCGACGGCGACACCGTCACCGTCAAGCTCGGCGTCGTCGGCGCCATCTATGACGACATCTGGAAGCCCGCGCAGGAGGCACTGAAGGCCGAGGGCATCAACCTCGAGATCGTCCAGTTCTCCGACTACGTAACCCCCAACAACGCCCTCGCCAACGGCGAGATCGACCTCAACGCATTCCAGCACCGCATCTATCTGCAGGGTGGGATTGCCAACTACGGCTATGAGATCCAGAATATCGGCAACACCTTCATCGCGCCCATGAGCCTCTTCTCCAGCAAGATCTCCTCCGTGAGCGAGCTGAAGGACGGCGACATCATCGCCATCCCCGACGACCTGACCAACGGCGGCCGCGCCCTGAAGGTGCTCGAGTCCGCGGGCATCATCACCCTGAACTCCGCCGCGGGCTTCAACCCCACGCTCGACGACATCCAGACCTATAACATCGGCGTGACCATCAAGGAGCTGAAGGCGAACGTCATCGTCTCCGCCCTGCCCGATGTCACCGCCGCCATCGTCAACAACAACTACGCCCTCGACTTCGGCCTGTCTGCGAGCGACGCCATCTTCGCCGACGACCGTCTGGACATCGAGGACTACTGGAACCTGATCGCCGCCCGCACCGCCGACCTGAGCGACCCCGACAAGGTGGAAATCTTCCGCAAGGTCGTCGAGGCCTATCAGTCCGACGCCACGCTCGAGGTGTTCAATACCGAGTGCCGCGGCTTCTACACCCCCGCCGGCTGGGATCAGGATCTGCTGCCGCAGACCTGAGCATGAGTGAGAAAGGAAGGCTCTGACATGGGACAGACATTGCTGCTGAGCGAGCAGGACGTGCGTGCGCTCCTGCCGATGGAGGATGTGGTCGCCGCGGTGGAAAAGACATTCCGCGGCATGGGCGACGGCACGGTCGTCAACCCCTCCAAGGTCAATCTGGATCTGGGCGAGATTGCGCCCTATCCGCCCTATAACGGCTTCATGAACGCGATGCCGGCGTATGTGGGCTTTTCGGATGTGGCGGGCCTGAAATGGGCCGGCGGCAACCTCGGCGAACGCAAAAAGCGCGGCATCCCCTATTGCTCCTCGCTCATTCTGCTGGTGAATCCGCACATCAACAACTTCATCGCCGTGCTCGACGGCGCGCTCATCACGAACATGCGCACGGGCGCGCAGACGGCCGTGGCGCTGAAATACCTGCTCGGCCTGAAGGACGGCGAGCGCCGCCCCATCCACCTCGGCATCTACGGGGCGGGCATGCAGGGGCACATGCAGACCCGCGCCATCTCCACCCTGTTCGACATCGAGGAGCTGCGCATCTACGATGTCTCCCGCGCCGCGCTCGAGCGCTTCCGGGAGGATATGCAGAGCGCCATCCCCGGCAGAATCATCCTCTGCGACGACCCGAAGGACGCCGCGCAGGGCGACGCGGTCATCTGCGTTACCCAGTCGAAGGACGGGTTTCTGAAGGAGGAGTGGCTCTCCCCCGAGACGATTGTGTTCCCCATGGGCTCGTATCAGGAGTGCGAGGACGACGTCCTGCTCCACGCGGATAAGATCGTTGTCGACCATGTGGAGCAGACGCTCCACCGCGGCGCGCTGTCAAAGCTGGCCGCGGAGGGGAAGATCACGCGCGAGAGCATCACCTGCACCATCGGCGAGCTCGTCGCCGGGCGCGCCGAGCTGCACCGCGAGCCCGGTCAGCGCATCGTGTGCCTGCCGATCGGCACGGGCGCGATGGACATCGGCTGCGCGAGCGTCGTGTACCAGCGCGCGCTCGAGCAGAAGCGGGGCCAGTTCTTCGACTTCGGCGTGAGCAGCGCGACAGAGTGGTAGTATTCAAAATGGTCATCACCGTCTTTCAGGTGATCGGCAAGAAAGTGCATCCGCTTTGCCTGTCCCTTCTTCACAAGGGCAGTCTGGACGTGGTGTTCATGCTGATTTTGAACCATGCCGTCGGCGTTTCCGGTATCGCATGGGTGACGCCCATTGCCGACTGGATCGCGTTCGTGATCTCTGTGGCGCTCATCGTGCCGCAGCTGCGGCAATTAAAAGCTGAAGCGTAAATAAGAAAAAATCGGCACCTGCTTTTGAGGCAGGTGCCGATTTCTGTTACCCTATAATGCGCTTGAATTCTTGGCGTAAGTTTGGCGTAAATCCGCTTTTGCACACTCAAAAAATCAAGCAATTTCAAGGCTTTGCGG
>ERZ506769.1032-NODE-1032-length-17212-cov-3.939208_pt1 | contig 17212 bp, 12 predicted proteins | sample MGYA00513039_ERZ506769 | MGnify/ENA metagenome assembly ERZ506769 | reverse complement strand
GAGCCGTCGGAGCTGGCGCAGGAGCTTGCCGCGGGGGATCACTGCGGCTTGCTGATTGTGACCGCGGCGGGCATCCTGAGCGATATGCTGGGAGAGACCGCCTGATAAAAGGAGAACCGCTATGTCCTTTGTGCATCTGCATGTCCATACCGAATACAGCCTGCTCGACGGTGCGTGCCGCATCCGCGACCTGCCGAAGCTCGTGCGTGAGCTGGGTCAGAACGCCGTCGCCATCACCGACCACGGCGTCATGTACGGCGTCATCGACTTCTACCGCGCCTGCAAGGCCGAGGGGATTCACCCGGTCATCGGCTGCGAGGTCTATGTCGCGCCGCGCACCCGCTTCGACAAGCAGCACGAGTTCGACAGCGAAGCGCGCCACCTCGTGCTGCTGTGTCAGAATGAGACGGGCTACCGCAACCTCTTGTACATGGTCTCGCAGGCGTACATCGAGGGCTTTTATATCAAGCCCCGCATCGACCTCGACCTCCTGCGCGAGCACTCGGAGGGGCTGATCGCGCTCTCGGCGTGCCTCGCCGGCGAGATTCCGCGCCGAATTTTGGCGGGGAACCTCAAGGGGGCGAAAGAGTACGCACTACAGATGCAGGAGATCTTCGGCGAGGGGAATTACTACCTCGAGCTGCAGGATCACGGCATCCGCGATCAGGCGGAGGTGAACCGCGGGCTGCTGCGTATCCATCAGGAGACGGGCATCCCGCTTGTGTGTACAAACGACGCGCACTACCTCCGCAAGGAGGACGCGGAGAGCCACGACGTGCTTCTGTGCATCCAGACGGGCAAGACCGTCGACGATGAAAATCGCATGCGCTATGAGCCGAAGAACTTCTACATCCGCTCGACCGAGGAGATGGAGGAGCTTTTCGCCGCCTATCCGGAGGCCGTGGAAAACACCCAGCGCATCGCCGACCGCTGCCAGCTGGAGTTCACGTTCGGCAAGTATCACCTGCCGGAATTTCAGCTGCCGCCGGGCTATGACTCGCCGACGTACCTGCGAAAGCTCTGCGAGGAGGGCTTCGCCCGCTGCTACGGCGAGGGGCATGAGAATTACCACAAACAGCTCGATTATGAGCTGAATATGATCGAGAAGATGGGCTTTACGGACTATTTTCTCATCGTTGCCGACTTTGTCAACTACGCCCGCGGCGCCGGGATCCCGGTCGGGCCGGGGCGCGGCTCGGCGGCTGGCTCAATGGTGTCGTACTGCCTGCACATCACGGACATCGACCCGATGCAGTACAGCCTCTATTTCGAGCGCTTCCTGAACCCGGAGCGCGTGTCCATGCCCGATATCGACATGGATTTCGGCGACACGCGCCGCGGCGAGGTCGTGGACTACGTCCGCCGCAAATACGGCGACGATCACGTCGCCCAGATCGTGACGTTCGGGACGATGGCGGCGCGCGCCGTCATCCGCGACGTGGGCCGCGCGCTCAACATGACCTATGCCGAGGTGGATGTCGTGGCCAAGCTCGTGCCCGCCGGGCAGGGCGCGCTGCACATCACGCTCGACGACGCGCTCAAGCTTTCCAAGCAGCTCGCCGATCTCTACGAGACGGACGCGCGCGTGAAGAAACTCATCGACACGGCCAGGGCGCTCGAGGGCATGCCGCGCCACGCGTCGACGCACGCGGCGGGCGTCGTCATCACGAAGCGGCCGGTGTATGAATACGTCCCGCTCGCGCGCAACGACGAGTCGATCGTCTGCCAATACGTCATGACGACGCTCGAGGAGCTGGGCCTTTTAAAAATGGACTTTCTCGGCCTGCGGAACCTGACCGTGCTCGATGACGCGGTGAAGATGGTGCAGCGGCGCGAGCCGGACTTCCACCTGCAGAATATCCCGATGGACGACCCGGCGGTTTTTGAGATGCTCTCACAGGGCAAGACGAACGGCGTCTTTCAGATGGAGTCGACGGGCATGACCGGCGTGTGTACGGGTCTGCGCCCGCAGAGCATCGAGGACATCACCGCGATTATCGCGCTCTACCGCCCGGGGCCGATGGAGTCTATCCCGAAGTTCATCGCCTGCAAGCACGACCCGAAGCTCGTGAGCTACAAGCACCCGTCGCTCGTCCCGATCCTCTCGGGGACATACGGCTGCATCGTCTATCAGGAGCAGGTCATCAAGATCTTTCAGGAGCTGGCCGGGTACTCGCTCGGACAGGCCGACATGGTGCGCCGCGCCATGAGCAAGAAGAAGGCCAAGGACGTCGCGCGCGAGCGCGAGGCGTTCCTCCACGGCGACAGTGCCCGCGGCATCGACGGCTGCGCCGCGCGCGGGATCCCCGAGCCGGTGGCCGAGTCCATTTTTGACGAGATCTACGATTTCGCGAACTACGCCTTCAACAAGGCGCACGCCGTGAGCTACGCGGTCGTCGCGTACCAGACGGCATACTTCAAGTGCCACTATACGAAAGAATACATGGCGGCGCTGCTGACGTCCGTGCTCGATAACTCCGACAAGGTCGCCGGCTACATCGCCGAGTGCCGCGAGTGCGGCATCGCGCTCCTGCCGCCGGATGTGAACCGCTCGTATGACGGCTTCACCGTCGAGAGCGGCGGTATCCGCTTCGGCCTTGTCGCCATCAAGAATATCGGCCGCGGCTTTATTCAGGAGCTCGTCCGCGAGCGCGGCCGCGGCGGCCCGTTTGAGTCGTTTCAGGACTTCTGTGAGCGGATGTTCGACTGCACGGACATGAACAAGCGCGCCGTGGAGAATCTCATCCGCAGCGGCGCGTTCGACGGGCTCGGCGCGCGCCGCTCGCAGCTGGCGGCGGTGTATGAGAAGGTGCTCGACGCTATCTCCGCCAGCCGCAGACAGAACCTCGAGGGGCAGCTGGACTTCTTCGGCATGGCCGCCGTTTCGACCGGCGCGCAGCATAATAAGATTGAACTGCCGGACATCCCCGAGTACTCCGCCGCCGAGCGGATGGTCATGGAAAAGGAGACGACGGGGCTCTATCTCTCCGGACACCCGATGGCCGACCTGCGCGGTGCGGCGCGGCGCGCGGGCGCGGTTCCGATCCATGAGATTCTGGCCGATTTCGCCGCGGAGGACGGCCCGCGCCGCTTCGCCGACGGGCAGAATATCACCGTCGCGGGCGTCGTGACCTCCAACCGCACGCGCACCACGCGCAACAACTCCCTCATGGCCTATGTCATCATCGAGGACGAGATGGCGTCCATCGAGCTGATGTGTTTTTCCCGCTGCATCGAGCAGTGCGGGAGCTTCATGCAGGTCAACTCGCCCGTGCTCGTGCGCGGGAAGCTCTCCGTACGCGACGAGAAGCCGCCGCAGATCCTCTGCGACACGGTCTATCCGCTGCAAAAGGACATGGCCCCGCCGCCCGGCCCGCCCGCATCGCGCCGGGAAGCGCCGAAAAGCGCGACGATCTACATCCGCGTGCCGGGGCTGGAGAGCGACGCCTTCCGCCACATCCGCCTTGTCATGACGATGTTCGAGGGCGAGACACCGGTGAAAATCCGTCTGGCCGACACGGGTAAGCTCGTCGGTACGCACTGCCTGAACCACCCGGCGCTCCTGCAGGAGTGCCGCGAATGGCTCGGGGAGGAAAACGTGGTTGTAAAAGAGAAATAATAAATCTACAGAAAAAGGAGGGAGCTGCGCTCCCTCTTTTTTGTAATAGGTCTTTGCTCCATGAATGCTGTGCAGGTGTGTCCTGTTTTCAGGACAGCCTGCCGGTTGTGCTTTGCGCGCGGATACGGTATAATAGGGGCAATTACGCAAGATAAGAAGGGGGACGAGCCATGCTCTCCATCTGGATCGGCCGGGCGGGGTCCGGCAAGTCGGAAAAGGTGCTGCGCACCATCGCGGCGGAGCGGACGCAGCGCGCGCAGGTGCTCATCGTACCGGAGCACACGTCGCACCGCGCGGAGGTAGATCTGTGCCGCGCCTGCGGCGAGACGGCCAGCCGCAATGCCGAGGTGCTGAGCTTCCAGAACCTCGCCACGCGCGTTTTGAGCCGCACGGGCGGTCTGGCGGACGTGACGCTCGACGGCGGCGGAAAACTCCTGACGATGCGCCTTGCGCTGCAGGAACTGAGCGGGCAGCTCAAGGTGTTCCACCACCCGTCCCAGCGCGCGGCATTTCTGCAGCAGCTGGTGGAGCTGGCGGAGGAGTTCTATGCCTATGAGATCTGCCCGGAGGAGCTGTACGAAAAGACGCAGGAGATCGGCGGGGCAATGGGCGATAAGCTGCAGTCCGTAGCGCTCCTCTTTGGCGCGTATGATGCGAAGCTCCACGCGGGCGGGCGCGACGCGCGCTCGCGGGTGGAGAAGCTGCGCGACGCGCTGGGATCCTCGCAGTACCTCGCGGGGAAGGACGTGTACGTCGACGGATACGCGTATTTTAACCGACTGGAGGAGGATATTCTCTCCATCATCCTGCGTCAGGCGCATCAGGTGACGGTGACGCTCCTCGGCGAGAAGGGAAATCAGGAGCTCTTCCAGAACGCCCTGCGCCAGCGGGAGCGGCTGGGGCGCATGGCACACGAGGGGGGCGTTCCGTGCGAGATCTGCTGGTTTACCGCGCAGGAGCGCACGGCGCTCGATCGGCTCGAGCGCTGCTTTTTCGGCAGCGACGAGGTCTGGCCGGAGCCGACGGAGCAGATCGCGCTCTATGAGGCCGCCACGGCCTACAGTGAAGCGGAGTATGTCGCCGCGCAGATCCGCGAGATGGTGCGCAGCGGGAAGTACCGATACAGAGATATCGCTGTCGCGGCACGGAATATGGATCGCTACGGCCCGATTCTTGAAAACGCCCTCCGCCGCGCGGAGATCCCCGCCTATCAGGCGCGGCGGCACGACATTCTCGAAAAATCGGTTATCACGCTCCTGCTCGGCGCGGTCGACGCGGTGACGGGCGGGCTGGAATACGAGGACATGTTCCGCTATCTCAAGACCGGCCTTGCCGGAATCACGCCCGCGGAGTGCGACCTGCTGGAAAACTACGTCATCCTCTGGCAGATCCGCGGCAGCATGTGGCTGCGGGAGACGCCGTGGACGGCGAACCCCGACGGCTACGGCGCAGAGATGACCGACGCGCGGCAGGCGCGGCTCGATGAGATCAATCGCATCCGCGAAAAGGTCCGCGGGCCGCTCACTCAACTGAGCGACGGGCTGAAAACCTGCAGAACCGCGCGGGGGAAGGCGGAAGCCCTTTACACATTTGCGCAGCGCTCCGGCGCGGCGCAGACGCTGCAGCAGCAGGCCACGGAGCAGATGGCGTGCGGCGAGGTGCAGCTCGCGGAGGAGAGTGCACAGCTGTGGCAGATCTTCTGCGACGTGCTCGACCAGTTCGTGGAGATTCTCGGCGGACAGGAGATCGGCGGAGAGGAGTTTGCGCGGCTGCTGCGGCTCGTTCTGACGCAGTACAGCGTCGGCACCATCCCTGCGACACTCGATCAGGTGCGCGTGAGCGAAATTACGCGCAACGACCGCCACCGCGTGAAGTGCCTGTTCCTGCTCGGTGCGGGGGATGACGTGCTCCCGACGGTCGAGCGCCGCGGCGGCGTCCTCGACGACGAGGACCGCGAGACGCTCCAGCAGCACGACATCGAGCTCTCGAACGCGACGTTCGACGCGCTGGATAACGAGCTGCAGAACATCTACGCGGCGCTCACCCAGCCGACGGAGTATCTCCATGTGAGCTGGCCCGCGGGTGACCTCGCGGGGAGCCAGCTGCGCCCGTCGTTTGTGGTCGAGCGCATCCGGCACCTGTTCCCGTCGGTGCCCGTCACGCGCGAGACGGGGGATTACCGTCTGCTCACGCCCGCGGGCGCGCTCGAAGCGGCGGGGGAGCACCCCGGCGGCGCGCTGTGGCAGAGCTTCGCGCAGAGCGGCCACTGGGGCGCGGCGCTCGAGACGATGCGCCGGGCGCGCAGCTTTGATCGCGGTCGGCTCTCGCCCGAGGCGGTGCGCGCGCTCTATGGCTCGTCCTACCGCATGTCCGCGTCCAGAATGGATAAGCTCCGCAGCTGCCATTTCGGCTATTTCATGCAGTATGGCCTGTGCGCAAAGGAGCGCAAGGCCGCGGGCTTCGACGCGCCCGAGATCGGGACGTTCCTGCACTATCTGCTCGAAAATGTCAACCGCGAGGTGAAGGCGCGCGGCGGGTACGGCGCGGTGGAACGCGCGGCCCTGCGCGGCCTTGTGCGGCAGTATCTGGAGAAGTACAGCGAAGAGCAGCTCGGCGGCTGCCGCGAAAAGAGCGCGCGCTTCCGCTACCTTTTCTCGCGCCTGCGCACGACGGCCTACGCCATCGTGGAAAACGTCGCGGACGAGCTCTCACAGTCCGACTTCGTGCCGCTGGAGTTCGAGCTGGGCTTCGGCGGAAGGGACGGGCGGCTCCCGGCCATCACGATCCGTGAAGGGGAGAGTACCCTCGCTGTCACCGGCAAGGTCGACCGCGTGGACGGCTGGCTCAGGGACGGAAAGCTCTATATCCGCGTGGTGGACTATAAGACGGGCAAAAAATCCTTCGACCTGACGGATCTGCGCTATGGGCTCGGCGTGCAGATGCTGCTGTATCTGTTCGCGCTCGAGGGGGAGGGCGAGCGGTACTTCGGCCATCCGGTCGTGCCGGCGGGGGTGCTGTATACCCCGGCGCGGGACGTGATCCTGCGCACGGAGCGCGGGGCGACGGAGGAGAAGATCCGCGCCGCGCTCGACAAGGAGCTGCGCCGCAGCGGCATGGTGCTCGCCGAGCCCGAGGTGCTGCAGGCGATGGAGCACAGCGCACTCGAAAAGCCGTGCTTCCTCCCAATCGAGGTGAAAAAGGGCGGCACGATCACGGGCGGGCTCGCCTCGGCGGCTCAGCTCGGGAAGCTCGGGCAGTACGTCGAGCGCCTGCTGCACGAGATCACAGACGAGCTCAGCAGCGGCAACATCAACGCCGACCCCTGCAGCCGCAGCCCGCAGGAGAGCAGCTGCGACTGGTGCGAGTACGCCTCGGCGTGCTGCTTCGAGGAAGGGCGCGACAGGCGGCGCATGATGAAAAAGGTCAGGGACAGCGAATTCTGGCGCTTTATCGAGCAGGAGACGGAGGAGGTACGGCATGGCTGAAATCCAACTGACGCAGGCGCAGCAGGCCGCGGTCGATAACCGCGGCGGGAGCCTGCTTGTCTCGGCGGCGGCGGGCTCCGGCAAAACGAAGGTGCTCGTCGAGCGGCTGTTCGCGTATATGGAGCGTGAGCGCTGCGATGTGGACGACTTCCTCATCATCACCTATACGAAGGCGGCGGCGGCGGAGCTGCGCGGGAAGATCGCCGCCGAGCTCTCGCGCCGCGTAGCCGTGCACCCGGAGAGCGGCCACCTGCGCCGCCAGCTCTTCCGTGTCTATCAGGCGGACATCAAGACGGTGGACGCGTTCTGTGCCGCCGTGCTGCGGGAGAACGTGCATCTGCTCCCCGGCGACGGGCAGCACGCGCTGACGCCGGACTTCCGCGTGCTCGACGAGCAGGAGGCGCAGCTGCTGCGTGAGCGCGTGCTCGAGCGGGTGATGGAGACGTTTTACGCCCGGCTCGAGGCGGGCGACGCGGAGGGGGAGTTGCTGGCCGAGACGCTCGGCGCGGGGCGCGACGACCGCGCGCTCACGGCGCTTGTGCTCGAGCAGCACAGCAAGATCCAGAGCCACCCCTATCCGCTCGCGTGGCTCGAGCAGGTTTATGCGCAGTGGGAGCAGACGCCGCAGGCGCTCGCGGACTGTGCTTACGGCCGGATCCTGATGACAGACACCTGCCGCAAGGCAGACTTCTGGGCGCGCAGGCTGCTGCAGGCGGCAGAGGAGATGGCGGACTGCCCCGCGCTCGAAAAGGGCTATGCCGCGGGCTTTCGCGACGCGGCCGCACAGCTCGCACACCTGCGCGAGAGCGCTGCGGACGGCTGGGACGCGATGGGCGCGGCCGTGCCGAAGTTCCCGTCCCTGCGCCCCGTGCGCGGGGAGGAGGAGCGCAAGGTGCGCGCCAAGGCAATCTGGGACCGCTGCAAGGCGGAGATGAAGAAGGCCGCCGCGCCCTATGAGACGGCGGAGAGAGACTATCTCGACGACCTACGCGAGATGGCCCCGGCCATGCGCGCGCTCATCCGTCTGACGGCGGATTTCACCCGCGCCTATCAGGCAGAGAAGCTGCGCCGCAACGCCGTGGACTTCTCCGATCAGGAGCACTATGCCATCGAGATTCTGACGCAGCCGGACGGCGCGCCCACGGAGCTGGCGCGGCAGATCTCCTCGCGCTATCAGGAGATCATGGTCGACGAGTATCAGGACACGAACGAGGTGCAGAACTGCATCTTCCGCGCCGTCTCGCGCGATGGGCAGAATCTCTTCACCGTCGGCGACGTGAAGCAGAGCATCTACCGCTTCCGTCTGGCTGACCCGACGATTTTTCTCGAGAAATACCTCGCCTACCGCGACGCGGCGGAGGCGGAGGACGGCCAGCCGCGCCGCGTGCTGCTGAGCCAGAACTTCCGCTCGCGCCGGGAGGTGCTCGAGAGCACGAACTATGTCTTTTCCGGGATCATGTCCCGGGAAATGGGCGAGATGGACTACGGAGAGGACGAGCAGCTGCACTTCGGCGCGTCGTACTACGTCCCGCGCACCGACACGGCGGCGGAGTTCCACCTCGTGAGCGTGGAGGACACGGAGGACGAGCAGTTCGACCGCGAGGAGGTCGAGGCGCGCTTCGCCGCGCGGCGTATCCGGCAGATGCTCGACGAGGGCTACCCCGTGCAGGACGCGGACGGTCGGCTCCGCCCCATCACGCCCGAGGATATCGTGATCCTCATGCGCTCGCCGCGCACGCGCCTGCGGGCGTTCACCGACGCGCTGCGCCGGGAGCGGATCCCGTGCAGCAGCGGCGAGCAGTCGGCCTTTTTTGCGACGACGGAGATCGCCGTGCTCTTCTCCTTCCTCCAGATCATCGACAATCCGCGGCAGGACGTGCCGCTCATCTCGGTGATGCGCTCACCGCTGTTCGGCTTCACGCCCGACCGGCTCGCGCAGATCCGGACGCTTATTCCGGAGGGGGACTACTACGACGCCGTCTGCGCCGATGACGCGCCCGATACCGCCGCGTTCCGCGCGACGCTCGATGCGCTGCGCGCGGACGCGCGCAGTCTCTGCGCCGGGGAGCTGGTGTGGAGGCTGTATGATACCTGCCATGTGCTCGGCGTATTCGGCGCAATGGAGGGCGGCGCGGCGCGGCGGGCGAACCTCATCGCGCTGGGGAGCCTTGCCGACAACCTCGGCGGACAGGCGGGCGTATTTGAACTGGTGACGCAGCTGCGCCGCCTGCTGGAAAATGACCGCCAGCCGAACGTCAGCACCGGTCAGAGCGGGGGCGGCGTGCAGATCATGAGCATCCACCGCTCGAAGGGGCTGGAGTTCCCTGTCGTGATCCTCGCCGACCTCAACAAGCAGTTCAACGAGCAGGATCTCAAGCGTCCGGTGCTGGTGCACCCGGCGCTGGGGCTCGGCTGCGAGCGGGTCGACCGCGCGCGGCACATCCGCTATGACAGCGTCTCGAAAAGCGCGCTGGCGCTGGCGCTGCGGCGCGAGGCAAAGGCCGAGGAGATGCGGATCCTCTATGTCGCACTCACGCGCGCGAAGGAAAAGCTCATCTGTATCGACTGCATGAAGCGCGCGGGGGCGCGTGTGCGCGACCTCGCCGCCATCGGCAGCTATCCCGCCAAACCGGAGGCCGTTGCCTCGGCGCGGGCGCTCGGCGACTGGCTGCTGCTGCCGCTGCTGCAGAGCGTGCAGGCCGAGCCGATCCGCCGCTGGGCAGGGCTGGACGCAGAGCACCTGCAGGACGCGGTGGGCTGGGAGGTCTTTCTGTGGGAGAATCCGACGCGGCAGGCGGCAGCGCCCTCCGCCGCACCCGTGCCCGCGCAGCGGGCGGGGGAGGAGCTGCCCTTCGACGCGGCGCAGCTCGACTGGGTTTATCCGCACGCTGCGTCCGCGGTCATCCCCTCGAAGGTCACGGCGACGCAGCTCAAGGGCCGCGCGCTCGACCAGGAGATCGCGGAGAACGCCGCGCCGGAGCGCCGCGTGCGCGCGGTGTCGTTTGAAAAGCCGCGCTTTCTTCAGAAGGAGCGCGGCCTGACGGCGGCGGAGCGCGGCACAGCCATGCACGCGGTGATGCAGTATCTCGATTTCGCACGCCCGGCGGACGAGCAGAGCGTCCGCGAGCAGGTGATGCAGCTGCGGGAGCGGCGGCAGCTCACGCCCGAGCAGGCGGCAGCCATCGACGTGCATGAGATCGCACAGTTCCTGCGCTCTCCGCTGGCGCAGCGCATCCGACAGGCGGAAACGCTTTACAGGGAATACCGATTTGCGCTTCTCGTCCCGGCGACGCTCTATGACCCCAAGGTCGATGAGCGGGAGCAGATGATGCTGCAGGGCGTCGTGGACTGCTGCTTTGACACGCCGGAGGGCCTTGTGATCGTGGACTTCAAGACCGACCGCGTCCGGCTGGGGCAGGAGCCGGAGCGCGCGGAGGTCTACCGCCCGCAGCTCGAGGCCTACAGCCGGGCACTGAGCCGGGTGCTTGAACGGAACATCTCGGAGCGGATTCTCTATTTCTTCGCCACGGGGCAGGAAATTTCTCTCTGAAAATAGAAAAAACACTTGCAATCCGCCACAAGATGTGGTATTCTTACTAATGCCTTTGTGAAAGAGGACTATTGTACCAGAAAGAGGTGAACCAGAGCAATGAAGGAAGGAATCCATCCCAATTATCAGCAGACTACTATCAAATGCGCCTGCGGTAATGTGATTGAGACAGGTTCTACGAAGAAGGATATTCGCGTGGAAGTCTGCTCTAAGTGTCACCCCTTCTTCACCGGCAAGCAGAAGCTGGTGGATACCGGCGGACGCGTTGCAAAGTTCAACAAGCGTTTCGGTCTGGACAAGTAAGGCTATGGCTGACCAAAAGCCCTGCACCTGTGGTGCAGGGCTTTTTTTCACGTTTTGACGGGGCCTGTTGCTTCGCCGCGGCTGATCGGGAGACTCCTGAAAAAATTTCCCGCGCACCGTCACCGGTACGCGGGAAATTCCCGATACGATCTTCGCATCTCGGCGGCCTTGGCAAGACGCTCCGCAGCGTGCTTCGTGATACCCGTCGCGCAAAAATACGTAGTTCAGAGCGAAAAACATTTCTTGAAAATGGCTCTGCCCTTTTTAAGAAAATTGTACGGAGCGCCCGAAAATCCGGGCGCTCCGCCGTTTGCTATTTGCCGCAGGTGCCGTTTTCGTGGCAAGTCATCTGCCTGACCGCCTGATGCGCGCCGGTAGCGGCAAGACCGGAGACGATTCCGACAGCCGCCGCAGAGATCGCGTCTCCCGCGGGAAAGTCGGGCATCACATACAGCCCCGCGACACCGAGCGCCGCGCCGGCCGTGCCGCACAGGATCGGGATCCATTTGTTGTCCAGCGGGCTGACGCGCGCGGCCAGCCCGACGATATAGGCGATGACGGTGATGGCCGCCACGCCCGCAATGCCGAAGTCCAAACCGTTCCCTCCTTTCGGGGGCTGCGCCCCCACTCATCCTATGCGGCGGGCTGCGCGGGGGACTTCTCCGGGCAGAGCACGCGGAAGAGCCAGCGGGTAAAGGGTGCGGCGGCGAACATGTTCCAGAAGAAGGTCATGGGGAGGTTTTTGAGCAGTGTGCCGAGCCAGACGGCGGGCAGCTCGGCTGCCGGGGCGCGTCCGGGCAGGAGTTGGAAGAGGATGGAGCCGATCAGGCACATCGACGGACACATGATCGCGACCGTTCCGGCCTGACGCAGCAGACGGCAGAACGTCGGATGATCGCGCGGGGTCACACTGCGCCGCCGCGATTTTCGCGCCGATGCGGTTTCCCCAGAGGTTCGAGACGATAAAGACGATCAGCCCCATGCAGAGCGTCTCGCGCAGCGCGGGGAGAAAGACGGCGCTGCGAAGATTGCTCAGCCCGCCGGGCTGCTGCGCAAAGCCCAGCGCTGATGCGGTGTTGTAGATTTCCATACCGATGGCCATTGAATAGGACATAATGAGTCCGAAGAGGATGCCCTGTGCTTTTGTTTTTGGCATGATTTTCGCTTCCTTTGCAAAAAATAAAGCGTACTGCCGGGAAGGCAGTACGCTTTGCTGAGCCACTGTTGTGTGCTACACGCAAGAATTATTTTAAGGCAAATGCAAGAAAAAGTCAAGAAAATATTTCTTATTACATGGAAAGCAGATGAAATAGGCACAAAATATGCAGCATCTTTCACTGCCCGAGGAGCGCCAGCACCAGCGGCGTGACATACGCCTCCATTACGGCGGCGACGATCAGCAGCGGCAGAACGCGCAGCAGAAGCACGCGCAGCATCTGCAGCATGAGCGGAACCATCACGCCCTTCTGGTTATGGCGCACGAAGTCCGTGACGTGGCTGCACAGCGACACACCGAGAGCCAGCGCGATCACGAGCGCGGGCAGCTCGAAAATCCCGTGCGGCAGGATCCCGGCGAGGTAGTACCACAGGGAGATATCATTTTGCAGATAGAACGCCGCGAGCAGGCCGAGCAGCCCCGCGTTCACGCCCAGCGACAGGGCGGGGAGAAAGAGAAACGGCACGAAGCCATAGAGAATGCACGCAATCGAGGCACGCAGATTGTTGCCGAGGAGCATCAGCGCGCTGAGGTGCCCGTCCGCCTGCTGGATGCCCATGTCCTCCATCTGCTGCACGAACTGGCCGATCATCCAGCTACACAGATCCGGGCGAACCAGCCCGAGCACCAGACCGATCACGGCCAGCGCCGCGAAGGCGCACGCCGTGATGTGCAGGAAATGGGACAGCTCGCCGCGGCAGAATTCATGCGTCAGGCGGTTTTGCTCTTTCAGCCAGCTCATAAGTGTTCTCCCTCCGTGCGCCGCGCGCTCCAATATCGAAAAGTACAATTCTGCCATTCATTATAAAGGCAGGCGGAAAGAAATGTCAAGGCAGTTCACCGGCCGCGCGCCGTTTTTCCGGCGGGGCTTGCGCGCGGCGGCGTAATCTGGTAAGATGGAGGAGCGCCGCGAGCGGCGCGATTTACGGAGCGGGAGGAATTGCTTTCATGTTCAAGGTCATCAAAACAGAGGGCCGCGCGCGCCGGGGCGAGTTTCAGTGTGCCCATGGCGGCGTGGTGCAGACGCCTGTTTTCATGAATGTCGGGACGCAGGCCGCCATCAAGGGCGGCGTCAGCGCCTTCGACCTGCAGGAGCTCGGCTGCCAGATCGAGCTGTCGAATACCTATCATCTGCATCTGCGTCCGGGCGACGATGTGGTGCGCGAGCTGGGCGGGCTGCACCGCTTCATGCGCTGGGATGGCCCGATTCTCACGGACTCGGGCGGGTTTCAGGTGTTCTCGCTCGCGGGGCTGCGCAAGATCTCCGAGGAGGGCGTGACGTTCGCCAGCCATCTCGACGGGCACCGAATTTTCATGGGGCCGGAGGAGAGCATGCGCATCCAGTCGAACCTCGGCTCGGACATCGCGATGGCCTTCGACGAGTGCGTGGAGAACCCTGCACCCTATGACTATGCTAAGGCCAGCTGCGAGCGGACGCTGCGCTGGCTGCAGCGCTGCAAGGCCGAGCACGATCGGCTGAACGCCCTGCCGGAGACGGTCAACCCGCAGCAGATGCTCTTCGGCATCAACCAGGGCGCGACGTACGAGGATCTGCGCGTGTGGCATATGCAGCAGATTGCGAAGATCGACTGCGACGGCTTCGCCATCGGTGGTCTGGCCGTGGGTGAGCCGACGGAGGTCATGTATCAGATCATCGAGGCCGTCGAGCCGCATATGCCGGCGGATAAGCCGCGCTATCTGATGGGCGTCGGCACGCCGAGCAACATCATCGAGGGCGTGGCCCGCGGCGTCGATTTCTTCGACTGCGTCATGCCCGCCCGCAACGCCCGCCACGGCAAGCTGTACACCTGGAAGGGGACCATCAACATCAAAAATGAGAAGTTCAAGCTGGATCCCCGTCCCATCGACGAGACCTGTCAGTGTCCCGCCTGCCGGAGCTTCTCCCGTGCCTACCTCCGGCACCTGCTGACCGCGGGGGAGATGCTGGCCATGCGCCTGGCTGTGCTCCACAATCTGCACTTCTATAACGAACTGATGGCCCGCATCCGCCAGGCCCTGGACGAGGGGAACTTCGAGTCCTTCCGCCGGACCTATTCCGGCCTGCTGGACCGTCCCGCCCAAGAGTGAAGAAATTTTAGAAAAGCACTTGCAAACTGTACAGAAATCAGATATACTTGTAAGGACGCATTTTTACATTATTTTTTTGGAGGGAATCAACCAGTTATGGAAAGTATGATTATGATCGTTGCGATGCTCGCAATGCTCTACTTCTTTATGATCCGCCCCGAGAACAAGCGGAAAAAGGAAGCGCAGAATATGCGGGATTCTCTGACCGTGGGTGACGTGATCACCACCATCGGCGGCATCACCGGCACCATCTGCACGGTGAAGGAGAACACCATCGTGATCGAGAGCGGTGTGGACCGCGTCCGGATCGAGCTGACCAAGTGGGCGGTCTCCAGCAAGACGGCCCAGGCGGAGGAAGCCGCGCACTGAGCCGGCGCCCCGGAAATTTTTTGACAAGCTGACAAGCCCTCCCCGCATAGGATCCTGTGAAGAACGGATCTGCGGGGAGGTTTTTTTATGGCTCAGACCAGACGGGAGAAGAAATCGGAGGAGACGGGCGCCCTTTGGCTGGCAGTGATGCGGGAGATGCTCCGTGGCAGCGGCGTGGCGGTGGCCGTAACCCTGCTCGCGCTGCTAGCCTGCGCGCTGCTGGTCTCCAACGGGACCATTGGTGAGGAGATGATGGACCGGGCGGTGCTGGCGGTGTGCGTGCTGGGCAGCCTGACCGGCGGGCTGACGGCAGTGCGCCGGATCAGGCGCAGCCCCCTGCCAGTGGGGCTTGGAGTGGGAGGCTGTCTGTTCCTGCTGCTGCTGTCGGCGGGATGCCTGCTCTCCGGCTCCGCCTCTGTATCCAATGACGGGGCCCTGATCCTTCTGTCCTGCTGCTGCGGCGGGGCCATGGCCGGGGTGCTGGGAGCCCGCCCGAATCGGAAGCGTCGGCGGCAGAGTACGAAAAAAACGTAAATGAATGATTGAAATGACCGGTCGGATATGGTATAATAAACTCAAATTGATGCAAGGCTCCGGCCTCGCAGGGATTTAGGAGGAATTTTCCAATGAAGCACATTCAGACTTTGAACGGCGCCACTCTGAAGGCCAGTGCGGCCAAGGGCGGCTGCGGCGAGTGCCAGACCTCTTGCCAGTCCGCTTGCAAGACTTCCTGCACGGTCGCCAACCAGAAGTGCGAGAACCAGTAATTTTTACGGTCGCTTGAAAAGGGCAGGTGTCAGCCTGCCCTTTTTCATGCGCGAAACACCCCGCCCCGGATGGGCGGGCAGAAAGGAATTTGTTTGCCATGATCCATACCTTTACCGCCCTGGGACAGTACCTGGTGGCGGATGTGAACAGCGGTGCGGTCCATGTGCTGGACCGGATGAGTTATGATCTGCTCTCTCTGCTGGAGAAAGAGGAGACCATGGGGGAGACCTGCCCCCGTGAGATCCGTGAGCGGCTGACGCAGTATTCTGACCAGGAGGTGGATGAGACCTGGGAGGAGCTGCGGAGCCTTCAGGAGGCCGGCCTCCTGTTTTCCAGCGACGACTATCTGGACCCGGAGGCCGCCATGGAGCTGCCCAAGCAGGCCGTGGTCAAGGCCCTCTGCCTCCATGTCTCCCACGACTGCAACCTGCGCTGCCGGTATTGGTTCGCGTCCACCGGCGACTTCGGCACCGGCCACCGCATGACCATGGACTTCGAGACCGCCAAGCAGGCCATCGACTGGGTGGTGAAAAAGTCTGGCAAGCGCCGGAACATCGAGGTGGACTTCTTCGGCGGTGAGCCCCTAATGGCCATGGATACTGTGAAAAAGACGGTGGAGTACGCCCGCTCTCTGGAGAAGGAGCATGACAAGGTGTTCCGATTCACCATCACCACAAACGGGATGCTCCTCAGTGACGAGAACATCGACTACATCAACCGGGAGATGTCCAACGTGGTGCTCTCTCTGGATGGCCGGAAGGACGTCAACGACCACATGCGCCCCACCGCAGGCGGGAAGGGAAGCTATGACGTCATTGTTCCTAAATTTCAGAAGCTGGTGGCCGGACGCGGCACCAAGGACTACTATGCCCGGGGCACCTTTACCCGGGAAAACCTGGACTTTGCCCAGGATGTGATGCATCTGGCCTCTCTCGGCTTCCGCCATGTATCGGTGGAGCCGGCCAGTGGTCCTCTGGATGACCCCTTTGCCATCAAAGAGGAGGATCTGGACCAGGTTGATGCGGAGTACGAGAAGCTGGCCCGTGAGCTCATGGGCCGGAAGGATGTGAACTTCTTCCACTTTAATGTGGATCTGGCCCAGGGGCCCTGCGTCATCAAGCGCCTGCGGGGCTGCGGAGCGGGCTGCGAGTATGTGGCCATCACCCCGGACGGCGACATTTACCCCTGCCACCAGTTTGTGGGGAAGGAGGAGTACCGCATGGGGAATGTGTTTGACGGCTCCTTCGACATGGACATCTCCGGCCAGTTTGCCAAGCAGAACATCTACACCCGTCCCGCCTGCCGGGAGTGCTGGGCGCGCTTTTATTGCAGCGGCGGCTGCTCCGCCTCCAACCTGCTGGTGAACGGTGACATAAGTCTGTCCAACGAGGTGGCCTGCAAAATGGAGCGGAAGCGTCTGGAGTGCGCCATTGCGCTGAAGGCCATCGCTGCCGGCATGGGGGAGACCGGAAATACAAACCGTAATTATACAGATTGTAATCAATGCGAGTCCTGCCGGTAAATTCGAAACCATTGATTTTTAACATTTTTCGAATGATTTTCACATAAATTCAATATTTCATCAAGAAAGAACGCCGCAGATTCCTGCGGCGTTCTTTCTTGATTTCTTGAATTTACATAACGCAATTTACATAATATATTTACAGAATTGACGAATTTTATGAAAATGAAGAAAATCCCTTGCGTGAATGGAGCAGGCGCGATATAGTAATAGCAGAAAGAAAAATTTGCCTGCTCCTGTTTCACCATGGACAGGGCTGCGGGCCACGCGTCTATTTCCCGCTCCTGTCTCA
>ERZ506769.1001-NODE-1001-length-17715-cov-4.575651_pt1 | contig 17715 bp, 18 predicted proteins | sample MGYA00513039_ERZ506769 | MGnify/ENA metagenome assembly ERZ506769 | reverse complement strand
ATACCATGGGTTGATGTTTGGATTGATTTTTAATAAGCCACTTGCTTTTTGTAAGTCTGATTTTATTGTCGCAAAAGCTGAAAGTTTTCTAAAAAAAATAGGGCTGTATGATCTATATGTTACTGAGTGCAGCTCGGTTGAAAAAATGTTGGGCTTGGAGTGGGACTATCAAACAATTAATCATATTATCGAAATCGAAAGAAATAAATCAATGCTCTTTTTACATAAAGCCTTGAAAGGTGATTGATATTTGTGTATTCGCCTAGGAATCATACTTTATAATAAAAAGCATATCATTAATTTTATTTGTAATAAAAGTTTAATTGGTGGTATTCTGCCTAAAATAATTCCGTTTATTTGAAATTACATATATGAAGAATCGTTACAAAGAGGTTATTTAAATGAAAGACTATATTACTAAATATTTATATAATGATAGTTACATAAGAAAGTATCTTTCGGATACGCAATATAGGGGCATTGATAAAGAAGCACCTTCTTTTTTTAGAGCAGATGATGTAACTATTTTACCGACAAAAAAGGATCCTGATTTGTTTTGGGGAAGAGGTGGTGCAATAACTAATGAAGGGGAATTTATAGAAGCATCTAGAGTAGGAGATGCATTTGGAGGATATTATGATTTTGAAAAAGAAAAAGTGCCTTTTTATAGAGAAACCGTAATATATATACCGGTTATTCCAAATCATTGGGGGCATTTTTTGCTAGATTGTCTATGCCGATTTTGGTTTATTAACGATGACAAGTATAAGGATTATAGAATAGCGTTCTGTGGTTATAATTGGTCCAATAATCAAGTTGAGGGGAATTATTTGGAATTGCTTCATCTGATGGGGATTGATGATAGTCGATTAATCTATATAAAAGAACCCTGTTCCTTTGCCTGTGTATTAATACCAGAGCCGACGCTAGGATATACAATCGCAAATTCTAGCTATCGAAATATTATTGATACAATAATTTCAAATGTATATAAATCTGAAATCATAAAGAATCTTCAACCGTATGAAAAAATTTATTTTAGTAGAGCACATTTTTGGAGATCAAGTATTAGAGAAGTAGGAGAAAAAGAAATTGAGAATCAATTTGCGATAAACGGGTTCAAGATTCTTTCGCCAGAACAATTAAATGTGTATGAACAAATTTTCTATATAAATAACGCCAAAATAATGGCATGTACAAACGGAACACTTCCGCACAATTCCATATTTAGAGGTAAGCATGATTTTGAGCTTATTATTTTGGCGAAGACACCGGTAATCAATCCGCCACAATTTGTGATTGATGATTTGTTCGATATAAATAGCGTTTATATCGATTCGTTTCAAAAGATAATGAATTATTACGCACCGACTTATGGTGAGGATCCTTTCTGGTTGTCGGATAACAATAACTTGGAAAAATTCTTTTTAGATAGAGGATATATATTTGAAAAGAAGGGAAAATTTACTTACTTCGCAGTGACATGTAAACAGTTTTTCAGATTTGAATATTTGTTGGTTAGAAAAAAACTTTCTAAGAATAAATACTTAAAAGCATTAAGAAATATTATTTATCGTGGTTGCTAATATTAATGGCTCTATGGAAACATAAATGACATAATTGCAGTTAGAAATAAATTTTTTATATAAAAGGTATTATTCTAACAAGAGATTCGGACTAATGCTTTTTGCCTTCTCTTGGAATATCAAGTGTGGTCAATAGTATCCTAGGTGGAATATATAAGAGCGTTATAATTAGGATAATATATGCGAAGATTTTTAACGATAAAAATTTAGCAGTCAATATGACTGTTGGTATTAATAGGTAATAAAGAATTACCTCTAACCGGAAAATTAAATTGACTCAAGGATGCGTTGCGTTGCATTTTTAGTATATCTTTAATTGAGTTTGGTTGACAAGGGGTGTAAAAGGGAGATATGAGGGCTTGGCATTTACTAGGCGAAGAAAGCTGACAGAATATACTAAAAAGGAAGAGGTATAACAAATTGGAATTGGTTGTAAAAAAGCAAACAGTATTATATGTTTTGCTAATATTTCCTATTTTGAAAATTAATTATTTATTGCATTTTCCGTTCTTTACACTAATTTATCAGTTGATATTATTGTTTGATTTGGGATATTGCGTTATTTTGTACTTGAAACGGAAACAGACTCCAGCTGAGTTTGTAATTCTTTTTCTTTTACTTGAAATATGGCTTTATATTCAAACTTACATTAAACAAGGAGACATTCCAGAAGTAATGAGAGTGGCTCGTAGTGTAATATGTATGGCCATGATTTTTGATTTGTTTAGCAACAATATCAAAAGTCTAATGAAGTGTTTATATTACTATTTTTTTGTTTTTGCAGTAATAAATTTATTACTTATGGTATTGTTTCCTAACGGAATTTATTCTGTGTATTCAGCTGCCTATAGCACGAATACTACAGAGTGGCTCTTCGGAGTCGGCAATGTTTCAATATCGTGGCACTATCCAGCGGTGGTTGTTGCTTGGATTTATTCGACTTTGTTAGGAAATAAGAAGTACGGATGGTACATGAGTGCTGTCGCGTTGATTTCACATTTGATTGATGGATCGGCAACAACAATAGTTGGAATTTTGATTATACTTATTATTCAGAATATTTCTTTTTTTAGGAAAATTCTGAAGCCAAAGGTAGGGTGTATTTTGGTAGCTGCTGCATTTGTTATTGTTGTTGTGCAACAGAAGTTTGACTTTTTGCAACCATTTATTGTTGGATTTTTAGGAAAAGATATGACTTTTACTGGTCGACTTATGATATGGAAGAATGCTATTAATGCAATTTTGAAAAATCCAATATCAGGGTATGGTGTTATGTATTCTAAAGATATTCCTAGTTTGCTAGGGATAATGCCTGATGTGGATTATATATGGGCTGGTGCAACACATTGTCATGATAATTATCTTCAGATATTATTTACCGGAGGATTGGTTGCAGGTGTAATTTACTTATTGTTGTACAGATTGGCGATTAAACAGTTAACTCAAAACTGGGAACACCCTGTTGCGAAAGTTATTTCAGGTTGTTTGTTTTCTTTTTTTGTGATTCAAATTTCAGAGGCGTTTGATAACTGTATAATAATATATTTGGTTATAGTGTTGGCCGTAAATTCGAAACGACTAATTGATGCATATCAAGAGCCGGATTATGAACATGTATAAATTGTATTTTGGACTGTACAGAATTGGCACAGCTTAAAGATTTTAAATTTAGATGTGTGTACAGAGTGGAAATGGAGAGCATTTATGCGTGAAAATATAATATTTGCGGTCGAATATGCTTTATGTATGCATTACATGGATTTCTAGCAAGGCCTCCTATGACATTTTGAAGCAACTGATGATAAAGGAGGGAATAGAAAGTCCCCGTATTAAGGAGTGTAAAAGGTGAAAATTAATCGAACAAAAAACGCAGCAAGAAATATGATGATGGGATTTATAAATAAAATCATTGTTTTGCTTTTACCTTTTGTGGTTAGAACGGCATTTATATACAGTCTTGGAGCGGAATACTTAGGGTTAAATAGTCTGTTTAGTTCAATTTTATCGGTTCTGAGCGTAGCGGAACTAGGATTTAGCAGTGCAGTTGTTTTTAGTATGTATGGACCTATAGCAAAGAATCAGCAGGATAAAATATGTGCACTTCTTAATTATTACCGGTCTATTTATCGAGTGATAGGAACGGTTGTTTTAGCTGGTGGAATAGCTTTGATGCCATTTTTGCCGAAACTAATCAATGGGGAATGTCCAGACGAACTTAATATTTATATCCTGTTTGCCATGTATTTGTTTAATACAGTTTCAAGCTATTGGTTTATGGCATATAAAAAATCGGTTCTTGAGGCATTTCAAAGGAATGACTATATATCTCTGAACGATACGATTACCACCGGATTAACAAATATTATTCAATTAATTCTTCTAATAGTATGGAAAAGTATCTATGTATACTATTTTTATGTTGCAACAATGCTGGTATTGACGATTATCAATAATATTCTTAATGCAAGAATTGTAGATAAGAAGTTTCCACAGCTTAAATGTGAGGGAAAGGTAACATTAGAGGATAGAAAGGAAATAAAAAAGCAAGTATCCGGTTTAATGGTTTCAAAACTATGTTTTATGACACGAAATTCGTTTGATAGTATTTTTGTTTCAGCTTTCATTAGCCTGACTATGACTACTATTTACAATAATTACTACTATATAGTAAATGCTATCGTAGGAGTGATGAACGTAATTACTAGTGCGATGATAGGTGGTATTGGAAATAGTATTGCCGCAGAATCAAAAAAGAAGAATTATAACGATTTTACCGTGTTCAATTTTATATACATGTGGATTTCAAGTTGGGCAACGGTTACTCTTTTTTCTCTTTATCAAAATTTTATGGTTCTGTGGGTTGGTGAAAAATTAACTTTACCACTCTTGGCTCCAGTCCTTTTTTCTATATATTTTTATGCTTTGAAAATGTGTGATATTAGAACTACATATACATCCGCAGCTGGATTATGGTGGGAAAATAGATTGCGTGCAATATGTGAGACAGTTGCGAATATCATATTGAATTATATTTTGGTACGGATTTGGGGGGTTTATGGTATTGTACTTGCTACAATTATTCCATTGGTTTTAATTAATTTTGGATTCGGAGCACAAGTCCTATTTAAACATTATTTTACAGAAGAAAAAATCTCTAAGTATTTTATTGATAATTTGAGTTATGCTGTAGTTACAATAATTTCAGCAATAGTTACGTTTAAAGTTACGACTTTTATTGGCGAATACACGGTGGTGAATTTGTTTATAAGAGGAATCGTTTGTTGTATTCTCCCCAATATTTTACTTTGGATTGCATATTTTAGAACTTTGAAATTTAAGATGGCAAAGGAGTGGGTTCTTACAAAAATAAAAAGGAGACACTAATCAAAAGCTTGTTCTAAGAATATGTTATTGTATAGCAAAAAAGTTGCAGTTTTTATTCAAGGTGAAGGTTATATTACTAACAATATTCCGAAATATCATGAGTATTAAAAATGGAGGTTATTATGAATTCTAATCAAAAATCTCTTGGGGGGGGGGCGACGCCTTTAGAGATAAAAATGTAATTGTTAAATTATTGCTCTGGTGTTCGCTGTCAGTATTTATAGGACTAAGTGCTATATCGCAAGGAGGCGTAACCCGCTTTATACCTGGCATTTTAGTCTCTACAACAATCTTGTTTTATTTGATTGTAATTCGAGCAAATAGTGTAACCTATAGTAGCTTGAAGCAGTTTAATACTAAAACAGGGGTGCTCAGCATTGCTTCGTCAGCTGGAACTTTGTGTTGTGTGGCTGATACAATTTATCATATGGTTATGAAATCTGGAGCAATTAATAAGCTAATGAGTAAAGGCATTTCTACTACAACTATACAAGCTGTTGTAGTAATTGCTTTACTCACAATGTCGTTTATTGCAATGTATGGAGTAAGTGTGATTTTTAATTACGTTCTTTCTAACGTTGTTGCATTAATCGACACGATTATCGATAAAAAGTATGAAATTAATAATATAGTTGCTATCGTTGTTTGTGCACTGTATTTTTTTCTGATTGTTTGGGTTTATAGAAATACTACAGCTTTTTATGGATCAGGATATAATGATGTGATTTACGGAAGCGATTCTTACACATTAACTGGTTCAAATGTATGGCTATCACTTTTTCAAGGGCAAAATGACTTAAGGCAGCCTTTATATATGCTTACGGCGGCACCTTTTATGGGCATTGCATATATACTTGGCATTATTTTGAACTGCTTTTATGTGAATGGATTGGCTATTGCATATGCGTTTGTTCAAGCCTTGCTGCTTGTGTGGAGTATTTGGGTGTTAAGCCATCTGATTTCAGACAATGATATCATTAGATCTTTGATTATACTGATTTTAAGCGTTTCTTATCCAGCTATTGTCTTTTCTTTATGTTTGGAACAGTATGTATCTTCTTTCTTCTGGTTGATTATGGTTGTAGTAGCCGTTATGTATGATCAGAAAAAGGCAGATTTGATGATCATAGGGGCTGCAAATGGATTACTTACATCAGCTTTTATGGTTGTTTGGAAAAAAGCTAAGTCTTTCATAGAATGGCTTCAAAGTGCATTCAAATGCGGAATGATGTTTCTTTTAACATTATTTGCATTTGGTCGTATGGACATTTTTCTTAATATAAAAGCCAATCTAGCAGAAATCTTTCAGCATACAGGTAAAAAGCTAACAATTATTGACAAGGCTTATCAGTATTCAAAATTTGTTGTGGATTGTTTTGTTGGACAACCTGCTGTTGAAAAGGTACATAATAGCGGATTCCTAATTTGGGGGTCTAGTGAGCCTAATACGATTAATGTTGTAGGAATTATTATCATTGTTTTGATAGTAGTGGCTGTTATTTGGAACAGAGAGTCACTTCTGTGCAAAATTTCAGCATCATGGATTGGCTTTTCTGTGCTACTCCTGTGTGTGCTGGGATGGGGAACTAGTTCTAATGCTCTTTTCCTTTATGCATTATATTTTTCATGGGCTTTTTGGGTGACATTCCTTTTAAGCTTTCAGAAAATTTACAATAAAGGCTACAAAAAAAGTGCAATAGTAATATTGACATGTCTGTTTATTCTAATCGCAAAGCTTAATATCGCGGAATTTATCCGGATGCTGAACTTTGCAATAGATAATTACCCGTTATAAGGAGAAAACAGACATGTTGAAATATTTGCTTAAAGAGATGCGAGTGCATCATTATGTTAAAAATTTGCTTGTTTATGCAGCTTTAGCTTGTAGTGGAAATTTTTTTGATGCAGAAAAACTTATGCCTGCCACACTGATTTTTGCGGCTTTCTGTTTTACTTCATCAATTGTCTATATGATTAATGATATTAAGGATGTAGAGAAAGATCGAAACCATCCAACGAAATGCAAGAGACCGATTGCGGCCGGTAATATTTCTATTAGCTTGGCTATATTTGTCTGCGTAGTTCTCTTTGTAGTAGCTACTGTATGTTGTATAGCATCAAAGAGTTTAATGGCAAGTTTTTTACTACTTCTATATCTTTGTTTGAATGTTGCTTATAGTATGGGCCTAAAAAATGTACCGATTCTTGATGTTTCCATTTTGGTATCTGGCTTTTTAATCAGACTAATTTGCGGCGCAGTAGCTGCTGATATTGTTGTTTCAAATTGGCTATATCTTACGGTCATCTCATTAGCTTTTTATCTGGCGCTAGGTAAAAGAAGAAATGAATTAAAAAAAACTGCTGGAAATACTCGTAGCGTATTGAAAAAATATCCTGAGAGTTTTTTGGATAAAAATATGTATTTGTTTTTAGCATTAGCAATTGTATTCTATGCGCTTTGGAGTGTTGATCCTGTAACAATAGGCTTTTATGGCTTGGCAGCTAAAGGTCTGGTATGGACTGTTCCGCTACTTTGTTTAATCACACTTAGATATAGCTTTGATGTTGAAGGTGATTCAGATGGTGATCCTGTCGAAGTAGTCGTTCATGATATTCCGCTGATGTTGTTGTGCGTAGTGTATGCAATGTGTATGTTCTCGTTGCTGTATGTATTGCGATAATTAATTAGATGGGGGTAAATAGAGTGAATGTATACGATTTTGACGGAACAATATACAATGGCGATAGTTCAGTAGACATATATTTCTTTCTCTTGAAAAGATATCCTAAATTGATTGCCTTCTTTCCAAAGCAAATGTTGGGAATAGTTAAATATAAATTGCATCTATCCTCAAAAGAAGAAATGAAAGAAATGTATTTTTCTTTTTTGAAAGGGGTACGAACAGACAAGACTTTTGTAGATGATTTTTGGAAACAAAATCAAAATAAAATCAAGGAATGGTATTTAAAACAAAAACGTAAAGATGATGTTATTATCTCTGCTTCACCAGAGTTCTTGCTTAAACCTATATGCGACATATTAGGCATAGATAATTTAATTGCAACAAAAGTAGAATTATCAAGCGGTAAATTCTTGTCTAAGAATTGTCAAGGAGCTGAAAAAGTAGTCAGGTTTGAAGAAATTTTTTCTGAAGCAGAAATAGAAGCGTTTTACTCTGATTCAAAATCTGATACATATATGGCAAAACTAGCAACCAAAGCTTTTTTGATAAAAAATAATCGGATTATAGACTGGGAGCAAGGATGAGCATATATGAATACGATGAGACATTATAGAGAAATTATCGCTTATGTATTTTTCGGAGTATTAACAGTTCTTTTAAACTGTATTCTTTATATTTTATTTAATCATTTTTGGGGATATGAATTTGCGAATGGTATAGGCAATGCCCTTGCTAATTTTATCTGCATTATCTTTGCTTATGTAACAAATCGAATAGCCGTTTTTTGTAGCAAAAGTTCAGGAATTAGTGCATTTAGAGAAATAGTGTGTTTTGTAGTCGGAAGATTAGGAACCTTAGTTTTAGATACCGGAATAATGATTTTTGCAGGAAACTACATTGGCATACACTACATACCCAACGAATATCAAGATTTGTGGGGGATGGTGATGAAGATATTGGCAAACATTGTCGTTATTGTGCTAAATTATATTCTTAGTAAATTAGTTGTTTTTAAGAAATGAAAATTATGCCACCCTTGTTGTGGGTGGTTGTCATCCTAAATCAACAGCCTCCACGTGGCGGATGATGGGCACTGAAAATAGTAGGTGGCAAAGAGTTGAGAATAGTTTGAGAAAAAATGATGGCAAAGAAAATAAGCTATAAAAAGGGGTCAAATTATGAAAGGTATTATTTTAGCAGGAGGTTCAGGCACACGTCTGTACCCATTAACAAAAGTAACAAGTAAACAGCTTTTGCCAATCTACGACAAACCGATGATCTATTATCCGATGTCCGTTCTGATGAACGCCGGCATCCGCGACATTTTGATTATTTCCACACCACAGGATACGCCTCGCTTTGAGAATTTGCTGGGCGATGGTCACCAGTTTGGTGTGAACTTGACCTATGCTGTTCAGCCGTCTCCGGATGGACTGGCACAGGCCTTTATCATTGGTGCCGACTTTATCGGTGCCGATTCTGTGGCTATGGTGCTGGGCGACAACATCTTTGCGGGTCATGGTCTGAAGAAGCGCCTGCAGGCAGCAGTCCAGAATGCAGAAAACGGCAAGGGTGCAACGGTGTTTGGCTACTATGTGGACGATCCGGAGCGTTTCGGAATTGTGGAGTTTGACAAGAACGGTAAGGCCATTTCTATCGAGGAAAAGCCAGAACATCCGAAGAGTAACTACTGCGTGACTGGCCTGTACTTCTATGATAACCGTGTGGTTGAATTTGCGAAGGGTTTGAAACCGTCTGCTCGTGGTGAATTGGAAATTACCGATCTGAACCGTATTTATCTGGAAGACGGCACCCTGAATGTAGAACTGCTGGGTCAGGGCTTCACTTGGCTGGATACAGGTACACATGAGAGCCTGGTGGATGCCACCAACTTCGTAAAGACTGTCGAGCAGCATCAGCATCGTAAGATTGCTTGCCTGGAAGAAATCGCATATCTGAACGGATGGATCAGCAAGGATGAGCTGATGGAAGTCTATGAGGTCATGAAGAAGAATCAGTACGGACAGTATCTGAAGGACGTCATGGACGGCAAGTATCAGGAACATCTGTATTAATTAGAAAACGAGAACAAGATACATAGATAAGTGTAGAGGAGAATAAATCATGAATATTATTGTTACCGGCGGCGCTGGTTTTATTGGTAGTAACTTTGTATTCCATATGCTGAAGAAGTATCCAGATTACCGGATCATCTGTCTGGACAAGCTGACCTATGCAGGCAATCTGTCCACACTGGCACCTGTTATGGATAACCCGAATTTCCGCTTTGTGAAGGCAGATATCTGCGATCGCGAAGCAGTGGATAAACTGTTTGAAGAAGAACATCCGGACATCGTGGTCAACTTTGCGGCAGAATCTCATGTTGACCGTTCTATCGAAGATCCTGGTATCTTTCTCCAGACAAATATTATCGGCACCAGTGTGCTGATGGACGCTTGCCGCAAGTACGGTATCCAGCGTTATCATCAGGTTTCTACCGATGAAGTTTACGGTGACCTGCCGCTGGATCGTCCTGATCTGTTCTTCACCGAGGAAACTCCGATCCACACCAGCTCTCCGTACAGTAGCTCCAAGGCTGCCGCTGACCTGCTGGTTCTGGCTTACCACCGTACCTACGGCCTGCCTGTGACCATTTCCCGTTGCTCCAACAACTATGGCCCGTATCACTTCCCGGAGAAGCTGATTCCGCTGATGATTGCTAATGCTCTGGCTGACAAGCCGCTACCTGTTTACGGCGAGGGTCTGAACGTCCGTGACTGGCTGTATGTGGAAGATCACTGCAAGGCCATTGATCTGATTATCCACAAGGGTCGTGTTGGTGAAGTCTACAACGTCGGCGGTCACAACGAGAAGCAGAATATTGAGATCGTGAAGATTATCTGCAAGGAGCTGGGCAAGCCGGAAAGATTGATCACTCATGTTGGTGATCGCAAGGGTCACGATATGCGTTATGCTATTGATCCGACCAAGATCCACAATGAGCTGGGCTGGTTGCCGGAGACCAAGTTTGAGGACGGCATTAAAAAGACCATCCAGTGGTATCTCGATAATCGTGAGTGGTGGGAGACCATCATCAGCGGTGAGTATCAGAACTACTACGAGAAAATGTACAGCAACCGCTAAAAGCCAGAGGAGGAAAGAACATGAAGTTTTTTGTAACAGGCGTTGGCGGTCAGTTGGGCCATGATGTGATGAATGAGCTGCTGAAGCGCGGCCATGAAGGTGTTGGTTCTGATATTCAGGAAAACTACAGTGGTGTTGCTGATGATTCTGCGGTAACAAAAGCACCGTATGTGGCTCTGGATATTACTGATAAAGAAGCCGTTGAAAAAGTAATTACAGAAGTAAATCCGGATGCCGTGATCCATTGTGCAGCATGGACTGCTGTGGACATGGCAGAGGATGACGATAAAGTAGCAAAGGTCCGTGCAATCAATGCTGGCGGCACGCAGAATATTGCAAATGTATGCAAGAAACTGGATTGTAAGATGACCTATATCAGCACGGACTATGTGTTTGATGGTCAGGGCACAGAGCCCTGGCAGCCAGATTGCAAGGATTATAAGCCTTTGAATGTATACGGTCAGACAAAGCTGGAAGGTGAGTTGGCAGTCAGCCAGACACTGGAGAAGTATTTCATTGTCCGTATTGCTTGGGTGTTTGGTCTGAATGGTAAGAATTTTATCAAAACCATGCTGAATGTTGGTAAGACACACGACACTGTCCGTGTGGTCAATGACCAGATCGGCACACCGACCTATACATATGATTTGGCTCGACTGCTCGTTGATATGAATGAAACCGAAAAATATGGTTATTATCATGCAACCAACGAGGGCGGCTATATCAGTTGGTACGATTTCACGAAAGAAATCTATCGTCAGGCTGGATATAAGACGGAAGTCCTGCCGGTGACTACGGCAGAGTACGGTCTGAGCAAGGCGGCTCGTCCGTTCAACAGCCGCTTAGATAAGAGCAAGCTGGTGGAAGCAGGATTTACTCCGCTTCCGATTTGGCAGGATGCACTGAGCCGTTACCTGAAAGAAATCGAGCAGTAATAGAGGAGATAGAAGAAATGGGACAGATTAAAGTTGAGAAAAATGTAGGTGGCATTGAGGGACTTTGCGTGATTGAGCCTGCTGTTCATGGTGATGCACGTGGCTATTTCATGGAAACCTACAACGAAAAAGATATGAAGGAAGCCGGCATCGATATTCATTTTGTACAGGATAATCAGTCCATGTCTACAAAGGGCGTGCTTCGTGGCCTGCACTTTCAGAAGCAGTATCCGCAGTGCAAGCTGGTACGCGCTGTGCGCGGAACTGTGTTTGATGTCGCTGTTGATCTTAGAAGCAATTCCGAAACTTATGGTAAGTGGTATGGTGTGACTTTGTCTGCTGAGAATAAAAAGCAGTTCCTCATTCCAGAGGGATTTGCACACGGTTTCCTTGTTCTGAGCGATGAGGCAGAGTTCTGCTATAAGGTGAATGACTTCTGGCATCCGAACGATGAGGGTGGTATGGCTTGGAACGATCCGGAGATTGGCATTGAATGGCCGGAGCTGAAGGGCGAATACAGGGGCAGCGCAAGCGCAGAGAGCTATACGCTGGAAGACGGTACAGCACTGAACCTGAGTGATAAAGACCAGAAGTGGCTTGGACTGAAGGATACCTTTAAATTTTAATAGGGATTGATAAGAATAGCACCATAAGTATTACTCAAAGGCGTATCCACATAAGGCGGAAAGAACACAGTAAGGAGAGAGTTATGAAAACAACATTACTTATCATGGCTGCTGGTATCGGCAGTCGTTTCGGAACAGGAATTAAACAGTTGGAGCCAGTGGATGAGGCTGGACATATCATCATGGATTACTCAATCCATGATGCGATTGAAGCTGGTTTCAATCATGTGGTATTTATCATCCGTAAGGATATCGAGAAGGAGTTCAAGGAGGTCATTGGTGATCGAATTGCCGCTATTTGCTCCTCTCACAATGTAACTGTAGACTACGCTTTCCAGGATATCAACGATATCCCGGGAACTCTGCCGGAAGGTCGTACTAAGCCATGGGGAACCGGTCAGGCCGTGCTGGCAGCGAAGAAGGTCATCAAGACCCCGTTCATCGTTATCAATGCAGATGATTACTATGGCAAAGAAGGTTTCAAGGCTGTTCATGAGTATTTGGTAAACGGCGGCAAGTCCTGCATGGCAGGCTTTGTGCTGAAGAACACACTGTCCGATAACGGTGGCGTGACTCGTGGTATCTGCAAGATGGATGAGAATGGAAACTTGACTGAGGTTGTGGAAACCAAGAACATCGTAAAGACTGCAGCTGGAGCAGAGGCAGATGGTGTAATTGTTGATGTGAATTCTCTGGTATCCATGAATATGTGGGGATTGACTCCGGAATTTTTAGAAGTACTGGAAGAAGGCTTCAAAGAGTTCTTTGAGAAAGAAGTGCCAGACAATCCGCAGAAAGCCGAGTATCTGATCCCAATCTTCATCGGTGAGCTGCTGGAGCAGGGAAAGATGTCAGTGAAGGTTCTGAAAACCAATGATACATGGTATGGTATGACCTACCATGAAGATGTCGCAGCAGTAAAGGGCAGTTTCAAGGAGATGCTGGAGAACGGCGTGTACAAGGCTGACCTGTTCAGTGATCTGTAAACAGCGATGAAAGAAACGATTGATTTACTCGGGAAGATTATCACAAACATCCTGACTGCTCTCTATGAGCCATTTGGATTTTCACTCCTACTTTCCTTCCTAGCCATGTTTTTCTATCTTTATGCTTATGAACCTACCGAAGCCGGCAAAGGATGGAAGAGTGCCATAGTGACCTGGTATCAGAAGTTCAAAGAAAGCGTGTTCTTCCGGAAGTTGTTTTTCTTAGCTTTTGTGACCTCACTTATTCTGTTCCGAACTCTGTTGAACCGTCAGCTGTGGATGAATCCTTTATCCAATGTCATGGGTGGCTGGGGCATCTGGGAGACAGTGAATGGCGAACAGAAGCTGACCACCGAGTGCATCGAGAACGTGATCATGATGGTACCGTTTTCAGCGGTAGTGATGTGGACATTCGAAGAAAAGATGGAGAAAGGCTGGAAGAAGATACTGTGGTATAGCTGGAAGATAGCATTTATCTTTTCGATAAGCATTGAGATGCTACAATTATTGCTTCGCTTGGGTACATTCCAGCTATCAGACATCTTCTATAACACAGTCGGCGGAGTGCTAGGCGGCGTGTGTTACTGTGGAATCATGAAGGTAAGAAAGCGTCTGTAAAACTGAATGAAATTGTGATATACAGGGAGCGGAAGCTCCCTGTGCTGCTCGAAACTTTGCACACCTCTCCGTGGTGAGCAGCAGGCAACGATCTATTATGATTGGCGAAGATGTGAGAAAAAACTTAGGGAGTTGTTATTATGAACATCCTTACAGAATTGAAAAATGAACTTGGATATGCGAATGTCACAAACCAATATATAGAGCTGGCGGCAAGGATTTTTCAGTTGGATCATGGAAATGATAACTTTCAGGAACAAGCAGGAATGGTGGGGCTATCGATTGCGACTTTGCCAGAAGATTACCTTACACGAATTGCTAATGGCTATATCATTGGGGTTCACTCGTGTGTGGAACACTTTCTCATACAATACCGTCTCCTTCCGGGGAGTCCGGCTCGTGGTCAAAATTACAGCGCAGAAGATGATGATAACCGGTTGAAATGGATTCTAAATATTTGCTACGGTAATCGAATCCCACACGATGTAAAGCAGCTTTACTTTATTTGTAACTATTACAGGTTGGCGAGGAATGAAATTGTACATTGTGGTACGGGCAGAGTCGAGTTAAGGCAAGCGAAAACTGAATTGAATAATTTAACTGATGATTTAGCAGTATCCAATATCAGGGGACATTTAAATGCACCCAACGATTTTACAAATCTTAATTTTGATGATCAAGTGTTATTTTCAAGAGCAGCAAGAACGATATGTGACAGAATATATAAGGATAGTAAGTATGATTGGGATGCGGTTCTAGAAAATTATAGAACGAAGATTAATAGCTTTATTCTTTCTAATGATTCAGAGGGAAAAAAGAAGGCAAGAATATTAAATTTTCTTTCCCAGATATATCCGATTAATGTGAATGACTCTAGGCTTATTGAATCCATATCGCATTTTGTGGTATAATTCCATATGGACATTGGCTTAATGGTAGAGCATCCCCCTTCATAAGCGCATAACTTAATACAAGTTGTACGTTTATGAAGGGGAGGATAGAGGTTCGAATCCTCTATGTCCACTTATTTTTGTATTTTTTGTTTTGTCATAGATATTGGAGGTACATACATATGCCTAGAACGAAAGGCAGCAAAAACCGTCCTAAAACTACCCATACCGACTACGCATCTCAAATCGCAGAGAAGCAGGAAGCTATTGCCTCTTTGACTGCTGAGATCGCTTCCATCACCGCAAACATTGACACTTTGAAGGCTGACCTGAAAGAGAAGAAAACTGCTCTGAAGAAGGCCGAAAAAGAAGTGGCATCCCTGGAAGCGAAGAAGGCAAAGGCAGAAGCTAAGGCCGCTGAAGAAGCTAAGAAGGCAGAAGCGGAGGCTGTGCTGAAGAAGCTGTTGGCAAGCGGTATGAGTGCGGACGAGATTCTTGAAAAACTGAAATAAGATCGGCCGTGTGGACAAACTGAACTCCAGGAGTTCACACGGTAATTTTTGAAGGTTGCTATATAGTTTATAACGAAAATAAGAATCGAATAGAAATAAAAGAAATGGAGCGTGAAAAAAATGAACTTATCCAAAATACATCATATTGCAATCATCGTATCTGACTACGAAGCCGCAAAGGATTTCTATGTGAACAAGCTGGGATTCTCTGTCATCAGGGAAAACTATCGTCCGGAGCGCAAGGACTGGAAGCTGGATCTTCGTGTTAATGAACACACTGAGCTGGAGATTTTCGCTGAGGAAAACCCGCCGAAGCGTGTGAACCGCCCGGAGGCCTGTGGTCTGCGTCATCTTGCTTTCTGTGTAGAGAGTGTGGAGCAGACGGTGAATGAGCTGGCGGAGGTAGGTATTGAATGTGAGTCGATTCGTGTTGACGATTATACCGGCAAGAAGATGACTTTCTTCCATGATCCGGATGGTCTGCCGCTGGAGCTGCACGAATAAGCATGGGAAAGAAAAGAGCGTATAAATCTCGGAAGTCCGGTGGAGGCCGAAAGAAGCTGAAGCTAGAGTACGATGCCGGGAAAAATCTGAAAGAGCAGATGGAAAGTGCTGTGGCACTTTATGATTCTGAGATGTCCTTGCAGGCCATCGGCGAAGAACTGGGATTAAATCCAATCAAAGTAAGAAAGCTGCTCATCACGGCCGGTGTGTATGAATCTGAAGTGGCGGAGAAGGTGCAAGCTACCTTTCAAGAATACCGTGAAACACAAGACTACAAAAGCTCCATACTCTCAACTGCAAACACCCTGAAACTTTCCAAAGCCTCTGTTACCTCGTATCTGCCTTATAAAAAGGGCGTGTACTTCCAAAGTACAGTAGAAAAAGAGAAGATCAGTGTTGGGGCAGAGCGGGAGCGGAGATACAGAGCAATGAAGCGGTGGAGGGCCGATCCGACAGAAGAAAACTTTTGGGGAGTGGTTCTGGCCTATGCGGGTGTGAAATTCAAAACTTACTCCGGCTTGCCATTCTCTTATCAAATTAAAAAAGGCAGGAACGGCGAGTACACAAAAGAACTGTGGATCGACCGCCGGGAGAACAGTAAAAGTCTGGCATGGAGTTCAGTACTGCTGGCACTGAAGAATATTAAAGAAGAAGTAGTAGAGAGACCCAAAGCTCTGGGCGATATTCGAGGCGTGACCTACATATACGGAATGTTCTATCGGTTCGGGCTAATCGATGTGCCAGACGAAGTGAAGGAGAAGATGGGTCGTCCGATAAACCGCAAAAATTAGGTTGCTATGTACAGAAGTGTGCGGTAATATGTGCCGTAACTGAGGATGTGAATCTTAGTTTGGAAGGATGGCAGCATTATAGAAAATTGAAGAAAATGCTGGAGGAGTATTTGAAGAAAACGGAACCGGAGTATTATCCGCCAGTGGAGAAACTGCTTGATCTGATCTACGAGCATTACACGGAGAATAATCCAGTAGAGAAAAACACAGTTGCCGGGAAAGCAGCAAAGGCCAAGGAAAAGGAGCTGGAAGAGTGGCTGAGAGGGCTGGATGGAATGGATAGGCTCGTAGATGACTACGTCGGAGATAAGATTCCGCTTTGGGAGAAGATCATGGACCGGCAGGGAACAGTGTGCTGTGCATGGGAAAAGACCGCTTTTGAGGAAGGCCTGAAAGTCGGAATTCGGCTCATGATAGAAGTGTATAGTTTGTGATGGAAATAAAGTGAACTTCTGGAGTTCAAAAAAGCCCTCGCTTGTTATGGCGAGGGCGTGTGTTCTTATTTTTCAGGCTTTTCAGCTTTTTTCTTCTTCGGTGCAATTTTGTGGCCTGAGTAGATTGCCATGCCCATGCAGACCAGAGAGCCGCAAGCGAAATACTTGTGAGTCTGCATCAGTTTTTTGCAACCTGTGTAGAAGCATCCTGCCATGCAGGCAAGTGCGCCGAGTACACACCGTCTGGATCATAACAGTGACAGCCGCGAACAGAGTCACAGCGATTTCAGTCTGAGTAACGATGGTACGGACTGGGAGAATAAAGCATCCCGCTCTTTTTGCTGCGCTGTGTACAGCTCGGTATCAGCATCGTCGACCTCGACCTGCTGACCATCGGGTTGGTCAACGATATGTTCACGGAACGGCAGAATGACGACTATTCGTACAAAGAGCTGGCAAGTCAGTCGGACTTCGATCGATTCTAAAGGTTCGACTTATTTTACTTGACTTTGCAGACTATCTGATTCATTATACTCGTAAAGAAGTAACTTACGAGTTACTAACTTACGAGTATAATTATTGGAGGTGAGCAGATGAGTCAATTCTATTGCCGTGAGGATG
>ERZ506769.981-NODE-981-length-18147-cov-4.155870_pt1 | contig 18147 bp, 12 predicted proteins | sample MGYA00513039_ERZ506769 | MGnify/ENA metagenome assembly ERZ506769 | reverse complement strand
GAACAATATGCACGACTTCGACAGCTCCATGTTCTTCCGCTGGATTTTCAAAAGTGCTTTTGCCATTCTCATTGTGACGAACACATGGAATATCGTCATGGGCGTTTTCGACGCCACCCAAGCCGTCGTCAACCAGAGCGCCGGGGTGATTATCGGGGAAACCAGCATTGACTTTGACACCCTCATTCCCGACCTTGAAGCACAACTGGAAGCTATGGACATCGGGCCGCTGCTCGGCCTGTGGTTCCAGACCCTTGTTGTGGGGCTGACGATGAACATTCTTTCCATCTGTATTTTCCTTGTGACCTACGGCAGAATGATTGAGATTTATGCCGTGACCGCGCTGGGGCCGATCCCCCTTGCCACGCTGGGCAATGCGGAGTGGCGCGGCGTCGGCCAGAACTACTTGAAATCCCTGTTGGCGCTGGGCTTCCAAGCCTTTTTGATTATGGTGGTTGTCGGCATCTATGCGGTGCTGATCCAGCAGATCGGACAGGCAGCGGATATATCCGGGGCCATTTGGGGCTGTATGGGCTACACGGTTCTGCTCTGCTTCTGTCTGTTCAAGACTGGCAGCATATCGAAAGCCGTCTTTACTGCACATTAACAGACAGGAGGCCTACCAACCATCGAGGAAGTACAAAAGAAACGATACCACATCATTTACGCCGATCCGCCGTGGCGGTATGAGTGCAAGAAAACAGGTGCGGCGGAACATCACTATCCCACCATGAGCATTGACGAGCTGTGCGCCCTGCCGGTGGAAACGCTGGCGGAAAAGGACTGTCTGCTGTTCTTGTGGGCCACATTCCCGCAGCTCCCGGAAGCCCTGCGCTTGATCCGGGCATGGGGCTTTATGTTCAAGACGGTGGCCTTTGTCTGGTTGAAGCTCAACAAGAAAAGCCCCACATGGTTTTATGGGCTGGGGTACTGGACGAGAGGCAATGCGGAAATCTGCCTGCTTGCCAAACGAGGCAAGCCCAAGCGCCGCAGCGCCGGTGTCCATCAGTTTATTATTTCCCCTGTGGAGGAACACAGCAAAAAGCCGGACGTGACCCGTGACAAAATCATTGAGCTGGCGGGCGACCTGCCCCGCGTGGAGCTGTTTGCCAGACAGAAAGCGCCCGGCTGGGATGTTTGGGGAAACGAGGTGGACAGCGATCTTTCCCTGACCCCACAAGAAAATGTATCAGAAACGAGGTGATTTGAATGGCTTATGTGACCGTCCCGAAGGACTTGACCCGCGTAAAATCCAAGATTGTGTTTGGCCTTACCAAACGGCAACTGATCTGCTTCGGCGGTGCGCTTCTCGTAGGCGTCCCGCTTTATTTTTTGCTCCGGGGCCGGGTAACTGGCAGCGCGGCGGCCCTGATTATGGTGTTCGCCATGCTGCCAGGCTTCCTGCTGGCCCTGTACGAGCGCCACGGCCAGCCCCTTGAAGTGGTGGTATGGCAGATTGTCCAGTGCTGCTTCATCCAGCCCAAGGAAAGGCCATACCAAACCGACAACGCCTATACTGCCCTCATGCGGCAGCACCAAATGGAAAAGGAGGTAAATGCGATTGTCCGAAAAGCAAAGAAACGAGCCGCCTGTAAAGCTCACCCGCGCCGAAAAGCGGGAAATACAGGCCATCATCCGCAAGTATAAGGGCGACGGAAAAGCCCATTCCGCACAGGCCAGTATCCCGTATCAGGCCATGTACCCGGACGGGATTTGCAAGGTGACGGCCAACACGTTCAGCAAATGTATCGAGTTTGCCGACATCAGCTATCAGCTTGCACAGGCCGACACCAAGACGGCCATCTTTGAAAACCTGTGCGATCTCTACAACTATCTGGACGCCTCGATCCACGTCCAGTTTTCCTTTGTCAACCGCAAGACTGACCCCAAGCAGTACGCCAAGAGCTTTGAGATCAAGGCGCAGGGGGACGACTTCGACGACATCCGGGCAGAGTATTCCGGTATCCTGCAAGACCAGCTTGTGCGGGGCAACAACGGCCTCACCAAGCGCAAGTTCCTCACGTTCACCATCGAGGCCGACAACCTGAAAATGGCCCGCGCCCGTCTGACCCGCATTGAAACCGACCTGCTGGGCTATTTCAAGACGATGGGGGCCGTGGCTCATGTGCTGGACGCCAAGGAACGTCTGGAAGTGCTGCATGGGGTACTCCACCCCGACGCCGAGCCGTTTCAATTTGAATGGAAATGGCTGGCCCCGTCCGGCCTCTCCACCAAAGATTTTATTGCCCCGTCCTCGTTCCGTTTCGGCAATTCCCGTATGTTCGGGCTGGGCGGCAAGTATGGGGCCGTGAGCTTCTTAAACATCCTGTCCCCGGAGCTGTCGGACGAAATGCTGGCCGACTTCCTCAACACGGAAAACGGCATTGTCGTCAATCTCCATGTGCAGGCCATCGACCAGAGCGAGGCCATCAAGACGATTAAGCGCAAGATCACCGACCTTGACGCCATGAAGATACAGGAACAGAAACGAGCTGTCCGCAGCGGCTACGACATGGACATCCTGCCCAGCGACCTTGCCACCTACGGACAGGACGCCAAGGAGCTTTTGAAAACCCTGCAAAGCCGGAATGAACGAATGTTCCAGATCACCTTTCTGGTGATGAACACCGCCGACACCCGGCAGAAGTTGGAGAACGATGTATTTTGGGCCGCAGGCGTGGCGCAGAAATACAACTGTTCCCTTGTCCGTCTGGACTACCAGCAGGAACAGGGCCTTATGAGCAGCCTGCCGCTGGGGGCCAACCACATCAAGATCGAGCGTTCCTTGACGACTTCCAGTGTGGCCGTGTTCGTACCTTTCGTGACGCAGGAGCTTTTCATGGGCGGCGACGCCATGTATTACGGCGTCAATGCCAAGACCGGCAACATGATTATGCTGGACAGAAAACGGGCGCGGTGTCCCAACGGATTGAAGCTGGGGACGCCGGGCAGCGGCAAATCCATGAGCTGTAAATCCGAGATTGTCAGCGTGTTCCTTTGTACGCCGGACGATGTATATATCTGCGATCCAGAGGCGGAATATTATCCCCTTGTGAAGCGGCTCCACGGCCAAGTGGTGAAGCTGTCACCTACCAGCAAATCCTATGTGAACCCGCTGGACATCAACCTGAATTACAGTGAGGACGAAAACCCGCTGGCGCTGAAATCCGACTTTGTGCTGTCGTTCTGTGAGCTTGTCATGGGCGGCAAGAACGGGCTGGAAGCCATCGAAAAGACGGTCATTGACCGTGCTGTGCAGGTGATCTACCGGCCTTATCTGGCAGACCCCAAGCCGGAAAATATGCCCATCCTTGCAGACCTGCACAAAGCCCTGTTAGACCAGCATATCCCGGAAGCTGACCGGGTGGCGCAGGCCCTTGACCTGTATGTGTCCGGCAGCCTAAATGTGTTCAACCACAGAACCAACATCGACATCAAAAACCGCATTGTGGCCTTTGACATCAAGGAGCTGGGCAAGCAGCTAAAGAAAATCGGTATGCTCATTGTCCAAGACCAGATTTGGGGGCGCGTCACCCAAAACCGCAGCAAGGGCAAGGCGACATGGTATTTCTGTGATGAGTTCCACCTGCTTTTGCGTGAGGAACAGACGGCGGCCTTTTCCTGTGAGATTTGGAAGCGATTCAGAAAATGGGGAGGCATCCCGACCGGGGCGACCCAGAACGTCAAAGACCTGCTTTCTTCCCCGGAGATCGAAAACATTCTGGAAAACAGCGACTTCATTTGCCTGCTCAATCAGGCGTCCGGCGACCGGCGCATCCTTGCGGAGCGATTGAACATTTCCCCGCAGCAGTTACGGTATGTGGACAATTCCGAACCAGGCGAGGGGCTTTTGATCTATGAAAATGTGATCCTGCCGTTCCGCAACCCCATCCCGCAGCGCAGCCAGCTCTACAAGATTATGACGACCCGGTTAGGCGAGGGCGAAACGGTATGACAGACAAGGAGGTGACGCCCTATGAAGCCATTGAAGCCCCGTGATAAGGTGACGCAGCACATGACCCGCGACGGCCTGACGCTGGATAACCAGACCACAGGCGAAAGCGTCAACATTTCCAGCCGGGAGGCCGAACAGGACTATTCCGCAGCCGAGCCGGGCGGCACCGCTGAAAAGGTGCTGGAACGTGCCGGGGACATCCGGGAGCGCAGCAAGGCAAAGCGTGTCGCCAAGGATGGTGCGAATACAGCGGCGCAGGCCACCGGCCCCGCGTCCCGCCTGCAATTCACCGCCGAGGAACGGGCCGATCCCGCCCTTTCCAAGTACGTCCACAAGGCGGAAAAGCGGGCGGAAAAGCTGGACGCAGCCAAAGAAGCCCTGCCGAAAAAGCGCGTCGTCACCACGGAAACCGTCTATGACGAGGCCAAGGGCAAGGCCAAAACCAAGCTGCACTTTGACAAGGTGGAGAAACCGGCCCCCAAACTCAAACCCAACCCGGCCAGCCGTCCGATGGAGGAAGCGGGCTTGTATCTGCATGGAAAAATCCATGAGGTTGAGCATGAGAATGTGGGCGTCGAGGGCGGCCATAAGGGAGAAGAACTTGCCGAGCGCCAAGCGGGAAAAGCCATCCGCAGCGGCATCCGGCGTCATAAACTCAAACCCTACCGGGCCGCAGCCAAGGCCGAGAAAAAGGCCATTGCCGCCAATGCGGAGTACATCTACCAGAAATCCTTGCGGGATAACCCGGAAATGGCGCAGGCGGTGAAAAACCCGGTGGCCCGGTTCTGGCAGAAACAGAAAATCAAACGGGATTACGCCAAGGCAGCACGGGCGGCGGGCCAGACGGCACAGGGCGCAGCCAGCGCCACTAAGACCACCGCCGCAGCCGCCAAGAAAGCCGCCGAGAAAAGCAAACAGGCCGCGTCCTTTGTGGCCCGACACTGGAAAGGCGTGCTGCTGATCGGCGGTGTGGGCCTCATGCTCATGTTGATTATGGGCGGCCTGCAATCCTGTACGGCCATGTTCGGCAGCGCCGGAATCGGCGTGGCGGCCACGTCCTATCTGTCCGAGGACAGCGATATGCTGGGGGCCGAAGCCGCCTATGCGGACATGGAGGCCGATTTGCAGTATGAGATTGACAACTACGAAAGCCTGCACCCCGGCTATGACGAATACCGCTTCGATCTGGACGAGATCGGCCATGACCCCTATGTGCTGACTTCCATCCTGTCGGCGTTGCATGATGGCGTCTATACGCTGGGCGACGTTCAAGGCGACCTTGCCATGCTCTTTGAGAAGCAATACACCCTGACACAAACCATTGAAACAGAAACCCGATACCGCACCGAAACCCGGACAGACAGCGAGGGCAATCCCTACACCGTGGAGGTTCCCTACACCTATTACATCTGCAATGTGAAGCTGGAAAACTTCGACCTGTCCCATCTGCCTGTTTACATCATGGGCGAGGAACAAATGAGCCTGTATGCAGTGTATATGCACACGCTGGGCAACCGGCCTGATCTGTTTCCCAACGGCACCTATCCCAACGCTTCCACCGTCAAGGAGCCGACCTACTACGAGATACCCCCGGAGGCTTTGGAGGACGCCACCTTTGCCGCAATGATGGCCGAGGCAGAAAAGTATATCGGTTATCCCTATGTGTGGGGCGGCAGCTCTCCCAGCACCAGCTTTGATTGCAGCGGCTTTGTGAGCTGGGTCATCAATCACAGCGGATGGAACGTGGGACGGCTGGGCGCACAGGGCCTTTGCAATATCTGTACCCCTGTTTCCCCGGAGCAGGCCAAGCCCGGCGACCTTGTATTTTTCGTCGGCACCTACGACACCCCCGGCGTTTCCCATGTTGGCATTTATGTGGGCAATTCCGTGATGTTGCACTGTGGCGACCCTATTTCTTACACCAACCTCAATTCGAGTTATTGGCAGCAGCATTTCTATTGTTACGGGCGTCTGCCTTGACGCCAGAAAGGAGTTTTGACTATGGCAAACAAACTTGACCGTATCGAAAAGGACATTGAGAAAACCAAGGCCAAGATCGCGGAGCTGCAAAAGCAGCTTCGTGAGCTGGAAGCGGCAAAGACCGAACAGGAGAATTTGCAGATCATCCAGCTTGTGCGCGGCCTGAACATGAAGCCGGAGGAATTTGCGGCGTTCCTGCGCGGCGGCGCTTTGCAGACCGCCCCGGCCCCGCAGCCGGATTTTGAACAGGAGGACAATGCCCATGAAGAATAAGATCATTCGCACATTTACCGTGACGCTGGCCGCCGTGCTTTGCCTGACGGCCTTTTCCACCACCGCGTTTGCCGGTGGCACTGACCCCGACCCGGAGCCTTTGCCGGAAACCACCGAGGCACCGCAGGAGGAAGAACCCACCACCGGCGGCATGGAGCCGGAGGGCGTACCTGTCACCCCGGAGGGCAACGCAACACTGGTGGATGATTTTTATGGGGATAAGCAGCTTATCACCGTTACCACCAAGGCGGGCAACTACTTTTACATTTTAATCGACCGGGCGAACGAGGACAAGGAAACCGCCGTTCACTTCCTCAACCAAGTGGACGACGCCGACCTGCAAGCACTGTTGGAGGACGGCGAAGCCACCCCGGAAACTTGCACTTGTACGACCAAGTGCAAGGCGGGAGCCGTCAACACGAATTGCCCGGTATGTAAAACCAATATGACCGAGTGTACCGGCCCGGAGCCGGAACCGCAGGAGCCGGAGGAAACCGAGCAGCCGCAGGAAGAAGAAGCGAAAAGCACCGGCATGGGCGGCCTTGTAGTGTTCCTTGTGGTGGCCCTGATTGGCGGCGGTGCGGCCCTTTACTTCTTCAAGTTTAAGAAGCCCAAGGCCGACACCAAGGGCGGCGACGAGCTGGACGAGTACGATTTTGGCGAGGACGAGGACGACGAGGACGAACCGACCCCGGAGGACGAAGTGACACCCGAAGTGGACGACAGCATGGAAACGGATAAAGAGTAAAGGAAAAACGGCATTGCTTATCAAACAAGATAGCAATGCCGCTTTTATTACGATAGTTTGGCGTTAAGCGATTTAAGCAAATTAAGGCCAAGGTCAAATACCCAGTCGAACGATTCGCTTTCATATTCCTTGAGTTGGTTATGTACCGCTTTATTCAAAATACCAACAAGATCAAATATGATAGCTCGTTCATTATCATTGATAAGCTGGTGTTGGCTAAGAACTTTTGCCATTTGCCCGATACCAGTACGAGAAGTATCTAATTGGTTCGCTTCGGATATTTTTCTCAATACACTTTCAATTTCAATCCGCAAACCAGCTAAAGCCAATTTGGGATCGCTGTACCGCAATCCATAGAAAGTGTATTGTTCGTTGTCCGCTGTTTCACTTTTTAGGATTCCTGCCTCACTTGCCTTTTTATCAATTTCTTTTTTCTGCTCTTTATCAACAAGCTCAACTTTGCCAAGTCCGCTGATTTCCAAAGTTTTAATGTATTGGATAAACCAAGGAACAAAGGCAAGTATGAGAAGAATGATGGAAGTAGTATCAATATTCCATTCAGGCTTAACAATTCTTGCGATAAAAACAGCAATAAAGACAAGTGATGTGATTATCTTAAAGACCATACCTACCACCTCACAAGTACAATTATACAACACAAATCGCAAAGAAACAATGAAAGGAGTGTGTGTTTATGCAACTTATAATTGCAGAGAAACCGAGCGTCGCCCGCAGCATTGCGGGCGTGATCGGTGCGGATCAGAAAAAGGACGGCTACATGGAGGGAAACGGCTATCTGGTGAGCTGGTGTATCGGCCACCTTGTTTCCCTTGCCGACGCCGCAGCCTATGACGAGCGTTTCAAGAAGTGGCGCTATGACGACCTGCCGATTTTGCCGCAGGAGTGGCAGTACATCATCCCCGCCGAGAAAAAAGGACAGTTTGCCGTGCTGCGTTCCCTGATGGAGCGCCCCGACGTGACGGGCCTTGTGTGCGCCACCGACGCCGGGCGTGAGGGCGAATTGATTTTCCGTTTCGTCTACCAGATGGCGGGCTGCAAAAAGCCGTTCAAGCGCCTTTGGATTTCCAGCATGGAGGACGCCGCGATCCGCGAGGGCTTTGCCCACCTGAAACCGGGGGCCGACTACGACGACCTGTATCAATCGGCCCTGTGCCGGGCGCAGGCCGATTGGCTGGTGGGGATCAACGCCACCCGGCTTTTCTCCATCCTCTACCACAAGACCCTGACCGTGGGCCGTGTCCAGACGCCTACCCTCAATATGCTGGTTGACCGGGAGGCCAAAATCAGCAATTTTAAGAAAGAGAAATACCACGTTGTCCATATCGCGGCGGGCGGCATGGAGGCGGCCAGCGACCGCTTTCTGAACCCCGACGACGCCGACGCCACCAAGACGGCCTGTGCAGGAGCGCAGGCCGTTTGTGTATCGGTGAAGCGTGAAAAAAAGACGGAGCAGCCGCCCCGTCTGTATGACCTCACTTCCTTGCAGCGGGAGGCCAACCGCCTGTTTGGATTTACCGCCAAGCAGACCCTTGACTATGCCCAACAGCTCTATGAAAAGAAGCTGCTGACTTATCCCCGCACCGACAGCCAGTATCTTACCGACGATATGCAGCCTACGGCGGAAAGCATCGTGTCCGGCCTGTGGCCGCTGCTTTCCTTTGCGGCGGGGCTGGACATTGCCCCGCAGTTTGGCCGGGTGCTGAACAGCAAAAAGGTGTCCGATCACCACGCCATTATCCCCACGATGGAGTTTGTGCAGAAAGGCTTTGACGGGCTGACCGAGGGCGAAAAGAAACTGCTGTCCCTTGTGTGCTGCAAGCTGCTGTGTGCTGTGGCCGCGCCCCATGTGTATGAGGCTGTCACCGCCACATTCACCTGCGCCGGGAACGAGTTCACCGCCAAGGGCAAAACCATTCTCACCCCCGGCTGGAAAGAGATTGAGCGCCGCTTCAAGGCGTCGTTCAAGACCGACGCCGACGAGGACGCGCCGGAGCTGGCACGGGAGCTGCCGGAGATCACCGAGGGCCAGACCTTTGACCCGGTGAATGCCAGCATCACCGAGCATTTCACTACGCCGCCCAAGCCCTATACCGAAGATACGCTGCTGTCTGCTATGGAACGTGCCGGGGCCGAGGATATGCCGGAGGACGCCGAGCGCCAAGGTTTGGGAACCCCGGCAACCCGTGCTTCCATTCTGGAAAAGCTGGTGCAGATGGGCTTTGTGGAGCGCAAAGGCAAACAGCTACTTCCCACCAAGGACGGCCACAACCTTGTGTGCGTACTGCCGGAAGTGCTGACTTCTCCCCAGCTCACGGCGGAATGGGAAACCAAGCTGACGGCCATTGCCAAGGGCGAGGCCGACCCGGATGGCTTCATGGTAGGCATTGAGGAAATGACCCGAAGCCTGATTTCCCGATATTCGCAGATCAGCGAGGACGCGCAGAAGTTGTTTCAGTCCGAGCGTGTGGTTATCGGCAAGTGTCCCCGCTGCGGCGAAGCCGTCTACGAGGGCAAGAAAAACTATTACTGCGGAAACCGGGCCTGCCAGTTTGTCATGTGGAAGAATGACCGATTTTTTGAGGAACGGGGCAAGACATTCACCCCGAAGATCGCCGCCGCGCTGCTCAAAGACGGAAAGGCAAAGGTAAAGGGCCTGCGCTCCATGAAAACCGGCAAAACCTACGACGGGACGGTGCTTTTGGCCGATACCGGCGGGAAGTACGTCAACTACCGCGTGGAGAAAAGGAGCTGACGGAGTAACGTAGCAAGCATAGGAAGTGTAGCCACACTTCCGATAAATCCCTGACCCGGCCACCCTGCCGGGCCGGGGATTTTGCTTGTTGGGGAAAGCCCCAAACCCCTATGAATATGAAAGGAGTGAACCCATGAGCGAAGTGTTTTCTATCCTGCTTCATAACCGACAGCGTTATGAGCAAGGCAAAGAGGGCCTTTGGTTTTCTTTGCCGACCACAACCGAAAAGCTGCAAGAAGCCCTGCGGGAAATCGGGATCAGTGCCGACAATCCGCAGGACTTTTTCTTGTACGACTACCGAAGCCCGCAGGATCGTCCCATTAAGCTGCCCCGCGATCTGGTGCTGTCCGCCGATGTGGACGAGCTGAACTTCCTTGCCGCGAGGCTGGAAAAGCTGGACGCCGCCGAGCTTGCGGAGCTGAACGCCGCCCTGACAAGCCCGCAGAGCGATTTTCACAGTATCGGCCAGATCATCGACTACCCCGACAACGTGGACTACTATGTGCATCTGCCGGATGTTACCGGCACGGGCCAGTTGGGTGACTACTACCTGAACCGTTCCGGCATGGTGGATATGCCGGAGGAATGGAAAGCGGGAATTTTCCTGCCCCGTTTTGGCCTGCATATTGCCAATACGGAGCATGGTGTTTTCACCGATTACGGCTATCTGGTGAAAAGCGGCGACGAGTGGCAGCGTGTCCATGAGGGCCAGCCGGTGCCGGAGGAATACCGGGTGATGGCCTATCCCGCGCCGGAAATTCTGCGGGAGGAAAGCAAGGTGCAGCCGGAGGCGGCAGCGCCTACAAAGGCCCCGCAGCCTGTCACCCCCATTCTCTTAAACGGCCAGAACAGCGCCGAGCGCATGAAAGAGATCACCGACCGGCTGGAAACCGGCATACAGGAGCTTTTCGAGAGTGAACGCTACAAAGCCTATCTCACCTCTATGGCGAAGTTCCACAGTTACAGCTTCAACAATACGCTGCTGATCGCCATGCAGGGCGGCCAGCTTGTAGCGGGCTACAACAAGTGGCGGGACGATTTTCACCGCAATGTGAAGCGGGGCGAGAAAGGCATCAAGATTCTGGCCCCCGCCCCCTACAAGGTGAAAAAGGAAGTGCCGAAGCTGGACGAACAGGGCCAGCCGGTCATGGACAAGGACGGCAACCCCGTTACCGAGAAAAAAGAAATCCAAGTTCCGGCGTTCAAGATCGTGTCTGTCTTTGACGTGAGCCAGACCGAGGGCGAACCCTTGCCCTCTATCGGTGTGGACGAGCTGGCCGGGAATGTGGAGCAATACGAGGACTTCTTCAAGGCGCTGGAACAGACTTCCCCCGTCCCGATGGCCTTTGAGGACATCCCCGGTGATTCTCACGGCTACTACCACCTGACGGAAAAGCGGATCGCCATACAGGAGAACATGAGTGAGCTGCAAACTTTGAAAACAGCCATCCATGAGATTGCCCATGCCAAGCTCCACGCCATTGACCCGGACGCCCCTGTGACCGAGCAGGCCGACCGGCCCGACAGCCGCACCCGCGCGGTGCAGGCCGAGAGCGTGGCCTATGCCGTCTGCCAGCACTACGGGCTGGACACGTCCGACTATTCCTTTGGGTATGTGGCCGGTTGGAGTTCCGGCAAAGACCTGAAAGAGCTGCGGGCGTCCCTTGAAACCATCCGGGCCACAGCCCATGAGCTGATTACCACCATCGACGGCCACCTTGCCGAGCTTCAGCAACAGCGGCAGGCACAGCAGGCCGTGGAACAGGCCGCCGAGCAGCCTGCCCCCGACAGTGTGTTTTCCAAGCTGCCCCCGGAACAGCAGCAGGAAATGACCGACAGTGTGAAAGCCATGCTGCAAACCCTGATTGACGCCGATGTGAAATCCACCGGCGAGGTGACACAAGGCACGTTGGACGCTATTCAGACACAGGGCTTTGTCCTTTCCGGCGACGGGACGCTGCAATGGGCCGAGGCCCAAGAAGCTGCCTACCGTCTGGAAAGCGGCAATATTCTCTTTATCCAGACCAGCGAAAACGGCTTTGACTATACCGTGTACGGCCCTGACTACAAAGAGATCGACGGCGGACAGTTGGACAATACGGAGTATTCTTTGTCGGAGGCCCGCGACGAAATTTTTTCCGGGATAGCACCGCAGGGTCATGTAACGGAAACCATCACCGGCGACGCACTGGAAGATTTTCAGGAGGCCGCAGAACAAGCCAATGCTATTTCCGTACAGCCGGAGCCGCAGCCGTGGAATGGGATTGACGGCCTCTTGAACAACAAGCCCATTATGCCGGAGGCCACCCCCACAGAACGGGCCAACGCTCTGATCGACTGGGCCGAGCGTGACGGTCAGCGCATGGGCAACGAGGAACGCCGGTTGATCGTGGAGTATGCCGAGGCCGTGGACAACACGGATAAGGTGATTGCCCTTATCAATGAGTTTTGCGAACACGGCTATGAAATGCAGCACGGCCATGTGGACGAGCTGGTGAAAAGCCGGATTGACCGAGAAATCGCGGAGGCCAAGGCCGCACAGCCGCCCACCCTTGACCCCACGGCAGAGCCGGTTGTAACGATCCTTTTCACCGAAAGCCCCGATCTGGAAATGGGCCAGCAAATGCCGCTGCATGAGGCCGACGCCCTGTTTACCCGGCTGGACGCAGAACATCGGGGCGGCGGCTACTATGACAAGACCGACTTCCGCATTGATTTTACATTCCAAGGAGAGCCGCACAGCTATTCCGGGCGGCAGGATTTTGGCGACCGGGACGGTTCCCTGATTGAGCATATCCGGGAGTATCAGACCTTTTATCTGAACGATGAAAAATGGAAAGACCATTTGACCCGGCAGGGCGGCCCGGAGGCATGGGCGGAGGATCACGCCAGCCGAGAAGCCTTTCTCACCGAGATCATCCCGTACATGGAGCTGCATTGCAACCTGTCCCGGCTGGAACAGGAGGCGCAGACCCGTTTGGCGTCCAGCGACACCCTGACGCCGGAGCAAACCGCCTACTATGGGGCGCTGGTGGACTACGCTATGGAGTGCCGTCCGCTGCTCAACCACGGAGAGCCTTTGCCGGAAATGCCGAAACTGACCGACTTCGACCAGAGCTTGCAGGACTACAAAGCGCAGGTGGAAGCCGAAATTGCACAGGAGGCCGCCGACGCCGGTATGACCGTGGAGGAATATGCGGCGGCTGGCTACGAGGCCCCGGCCCAGCCGCAGGAGGCCCAAGAGCCGCCCCAGCAGGAAGCCCCGGAGCAACCGGCGAAAGAGCCTGCGGCGTCCGACTACTACTATTCCATCAATGAGGACGCGGCCCGCCGTGCCAAGGAAATGAACAGCTTTTCCGACTACCAGCCCGGCAGCGCCACAGCCGAATATCGGCATTATGTGGATGAAGCCTTTGCGCTGGCACAGGAACAGAAAAAGCGCGTCGATCCCATGTACCATGAGAAGATCGATAGCCTGCTTGACACTTATGCGCGGAAGCTGGCTGCCAACATGAACCACGGCTATGAGATTGACGCCCGTGTTCCGTCCATTTTGATTGCCGGTGGTTCCAATTTCCCGGTACGCAAGAAAGAGAAACAGAACGCGGCCCGTGACAGCAATATGCAGGAATGGCAGTACATCCAAGGGCTGCTTGATAAAATCCGCAGCACCGGCATGGGCGGCATCCGGCAGGACGACCCGCAGGCCATTCCCAAGCTGCAAAAGAAGCTGGACGGTCTGGAAAAGGCGCAGGAAACCATGAAAGCGGTCAATGCCTATTATCGCAAACACGGTACGCTGGACGGCTGCCCGCACCTCTCTCCTGAAAACCTTGAAAATCTGAAAGCGGATATGGCGTCCGGCTGGCACTATGAAAAGAAGCCGTTTCAGAGCTGGGAGCTGTCCAACAACAATGCGGAAATCCGCCGTGTCCGCCAGCGGATCGAAAGCCTGACCCGCGCAAACGAAGTGGCCTATGTTGGCTGGGAGTTTGACGGCGGCCATGTGGAGGCAAACCGGGAGCAGGGCCGCTTGCAGGTGTTCTTTGACGGCAAGCCGGAAGCGGACGCCCGCCAGCAGTTGAAAGAACACGGTTTCCGCTGGGCGCCGAGTGTGGGCGCATGGCAGCGGCTTTTGAACGACAATGCCTACTATGCGTCGGACAGGATCGCTTGTATTCAGCCCCTTTCCGGCATCAAGCCCACGGAGCTGCAACGCAACAGCAACCGGGAACAGCGGGCGCAGGCGGCACAGGAACAGGCCGAGCCGGACTACTTCTACCGGGTACACGCCACCCCCAGCAGCGACAGCCGGGAAAACCTGTATATGCTGCAAGCCTATATTCCGCAGGACAACGGCAGGGCCAAGATCGGAGATATTCTCTACGTTGGAACGCCAGAACGGTGCCGGGAGCTGATGGATCAGCTCAATACCGGGGAGCTGACGCAGGAGGCCGTCAAGGAGCTGTATGCCAAGGAGCAGGAGCAGCCGGAACAAGAACCCATGCAGGAGCCGGAAACCGCCCCGGCGCAGGAAGTTACTTCCGACGCCGAGCCGCAGGCGGCCCCCGCAAAAACCCTGACGGAGTTGCAGGAAAAGGCGCTGAAAATTGCTGACCGATACAAAGACCTGCCCTTGCAGGCAAAGATTGATGTGATCGCGCGGGCGTTTGGCTGCAAGACCGGCGAAATCCATACGTCCCCCTGTACCGGCAAATGGCGAGGCACCAGCGATATGACAATCCGTTTTGACAACGGCGCGTCCCTGTTTATCGGCAACCACCTGACGCCGAAAGCCAAGACGGTCAAGGTACAGACGGAATGTGTAAACCGTACTTTGGTGCAGTACAACCCGGAGATTGTCAAGGCCACCAAGGAAGCGGCCCTGCCCGCGCTGTTGCAGCGGGAGGCCAAGGACAATGAGATCGCGGCCCCAAAGGGCTTGAAGCCCTACACGCTGCTCAATGTGGAGTTCAACCAGGGAGCCGACGAAAAGACCGGCGGTTATATTGGCTGGTACTATGTGACGCTGGCCGTGGACGGCAAAATCTGTACCCATCTGGAAACGGGATTGAACCATGATATTGCGGACGGCAAGGTGAGCGATACCCCCACACGGGCCGACTACTACCCGGCAGGAGCCTTGAAAGAGGCCGATGTGGACTACGTTTTCAACAACGTGGGTTTTTCCTCTGCGTCCACCCTCTATACGGTGCCGCTGCGGGACGATGTGCGGGAACGTGCCGAAAAGACACTGGCCGAGCGCCGCGCCGCCGCGCCGGAGGCTGGCCGGGAATGGGGCTTTTATGTGATCCCTGACCTGAAAACATGGGCCACCAATGCCGAGCAGCAGACCCCGATAGAGCATTTCGCCACCTTTGAGGAAGCCAAGGCCCGGTTCGACGAGCTGCGGAGCCAGCCCTATAACAGCGAGGCCAAGGATTTGAACACCGATGGCCGCCCCTACGCCCATCTGACGCTGGGCATGGAAAGCAAGGACGGCATGAGCGCCGCCGATATTCTCCATGTGCGGGCGGGCCAGAATTATCTTGTGGAGGACTTCACCCGCATGGAACGGCTGCGGAGTGATCCCGTGGTACTGGAAAGCCTCTCCCGTGTGGCAAACGAAATCGGCTTTGACCGGGTGCGGCCCTATGTGATGGAGAACGGCAGCTACAAGGCCATGCCGGATATGCCTTTCACCCAATGGGAAAACCCGTATTTCACCGTCGATCCCCCGGCACAGGAGCAGGGCGACACCTTTACCATCTACCAGCTCAAAGGCGGGCCGGAAACACGGGACTATCGCTTTGAGGCTTACGAGAGCTTGCAGAAAGCGGGGCGGGCCGTTGACCGGCAGAATTACGATCTTATCTACACGGCCCCGCTGGACGGCAAAACCACGCTGGAGGACATCTACCGTACATTCAACCTTGACCGTCCCGCCGACTTCACCGGCCACAGCCTTTCCGTTTCCGACGTTGTGGTGCTGACCCGCAGCGGCAAGGAGGAAGCCCATTACTGTGACAGCTTCGGCTTTACGCCAGTGCCGGAGTTCTTCTTGCAGCGGGAAAAACAGCTTACACCACGGGAATTGCTGACCGGCGAGAGCATCCAGACCCCACGGGGCAGCTTCCTTGTAACGGATATGAGCCGGGAGCAGTTGGAGGCCGCAGGCTATGGTTTCCACCATCAATCCGAGGACGGCAAGTATCTTATCATGGGCAACGGCACGGACGCCTTTGCCATCCCCGCCCAACAGGAAAGCCCCATCAAGGCCGCTGAAATGACGACCGAGCAGAACTACAACATGATTGACGGCGTTCTGAACAATGCCCCGACCATGAGTGAGCTGGAAGCCAAGGCCAAAGCCGGGGAACAGATTTCCTTGTTCGACGTAGCCGAGGCAGCCAAGGCGGAGGCCCAAAAGCCCAAGCAGCCCCAGCGCCCGGCGCAGAAACAGAAAAAGCCGTCCATCCGGGCGCAGCTCAAAGCCGCCAAGGAAGAACAGCAGAAGAAACCGCCGCAGCGGGAAAAAGCACAGGAATTGGAGGTGTGACGCCATGAACAGGTTTGAGAATTTGGATGTTGTGGTCGCGCTGGATCAGCTCATGCGGCAGAACACCGCCTTTTATCGCACTGATTTTGAGATCGACAAAGAGATCATCGGGCGGGCCGCTGCCAGCGACAAGGCCGAGGACAAGACGCTGCTGTGGATGTCCCGCCCGTCCGGGACGTACTGCTTCCGGGAAAGTGATGTGTTCCTGCAAGGCACCCGGCAGCACAACACATGGACGTTTTACGGGGCGCAGACCCGTGACCGGGTGCTGGCCTACGCCGTGGAGCTGACCGGCAAAGTGCGGGGCGTCATTCGCGGCAATCTCTATGAGCTGGACTATCCCCAGCACTTCCGGCACGTCGCAGCCGAGGCGGTACAGGCCGACAACATCATCCTGCACTATGAAAAGGGCGACCGGGAGCAGCCCGCCGGTCTGTACTTCGACGGGCGGCCCGATCCCAAGCTGGGGGCGTTCCTGCGGTATGAGGCCAAGCCCAATGAGCCGGAACACCTGCGGGAGCTGTTGCGGCAGGAACAGAAAGGCCGGGCGCAGCTTGCGCCCGGCGACTTCAAGGCCCACGTCACGGCGCTGCATGACGGCATGATTTTGGCCGAGGCGCAGCGGATCGTGGCCGAGCTGAAAACCTTGCCTGCCCCAAACAGCCCCAACAAGACGCATTTCATGGTGGAGCTGTCCCCGTACTTCGTCCAGATCGCGTCCAGCAAGGACACCGACCGGCTGTTTTCCATGTTGCCCTATAAATCTCTGGCCTTTACCGGCATGAAAGACCGGCACGGCCTGTATGCGGTGATCGGCAAGGACGAGAACCGGGACAAGGAAGTGCGGCGGCCCCGCACTTCCATCCGCAGGCAGTTATCCGAAACCAAACAGGCCCAAGCCCCAAAAAAGGCCCCGGCCAGAACCAAGAAAAACGAATTGGAGGTATGACAATGCAGTTTACCGTGGAAGAAGAAAACCTGATCTGTATGTATCACAAGAGCGACCGGCGCAGGACGGCGGCCAACATCCGGGCTGCCCTGCCGGACATGGACGAGGACATGGCGGCGCTGGCCTGCCAGACCGCCGACAAGCTGGACGCCATGAACGACGCCGACTTTGAGGCGCGGCTGTTCCATTTCACGGACGAGTGATCCAAGCATAACAAAGTGCCGGGCGCGGGGGCTACATGGCCTCTGCGTCCGGCGCTCTTTTTTCTTATGTCTGCCCCATCGGGAAGTGTAGCAGTTCTTCCAGCAGCTTCAAAATAAGGTGCTGCCTCATATCTTCGTCAACAGTCAGCTCGTCGATCATAGGGGTGTAGTGTTCGATCACCTTTTCTTTGGCCCACTTCTCACCGGCGACGGCGGCCCTGATGGTATCAGTGTCCAGTAACATTTCCTGTTCGGCCATCGTGTCAACTCCTGTTCGTTTTGTGCTTGTATCAGCATAGCACAGAACCAACAGGAATACCAGCACCGGAAATATTTTCCTACGCATTTCAAAGCCTGTTCCAGCATGTATTTGATAAATCATTCTGCCACCCCACCGACAACCGCCGAAAACCCTTGATTTCCGTGGTTTTTTATCCCTTAAATGCGTAGACAGAAGGGGCTTTTCAGCTCTCGTATTCTGCATATCGTTTGTGAAGATAATACACTCTATAATTCATATTCCGTTTCTGATCCGGGGCATCCTGAAAAGCCCATAAGAAAGCGCCGGACGCGGCGGCCTGATGGCCCTGCGTCCGGCGTTTTCCTATGGTTTTAGTCTACGCATTTCAAAGCCCGTTCCGGCAGGGATTGGAGCAATCCTATTGCCGCCCCGTTAATCGCTTGCCAGAAGCCCGCTGTGGCGGCCT
>ERZ506769.971-NODE-971-length-18486-cov-4.145027_pt1 | contig 18486 bp, 17 predicted proteins | sample MGYA00513039_ERZ506769 | MGnify/ENA metagenome assembly ERZ506769 | reverse complement strand
AGGAGCACCGCCGATGGTGGAACCCATGTACACGACGCAGATGGCCATGACCACGGGATAGTAGAACGCCAGGCACATGGGGATCGCCGCCATAAAGGTGCCGAAGGCCTTGCCCTTCTTACCGGCAACCGCCTCGAGGTTGCCGGCCGTACTTCTCTTATACTTACGGCCCAGAGCGCTCTCGGCCCAGCCGGCCGGGATAACGGCCACGATGCTGATGATGATGAAAGCGAGGACAAACGTGCCGCCGCCGTACTTGGCAGTCAGCATCGGGAAGCGCCACATGGCGCCGACGCCGATGGACATACCCAGCGTCGACAGAATATAGCCGATTCTGGAGCCCCAATTTTCCTTTTTAACTGCGTTTTCACTCATAGTAAAACTCTCCAATACTCCTACACTCTTTAGATTTTCTCAAATTAGATGTCGTTCTTTTTCAGCGAGTACGTGACCAGCGCAACACTGCCGCCGCCAAGTACCACCACATAAAAGGCCAGCATGATCCAAGCCGTCACAGTCATGATTCTGTGTCCTCCTTTCCTAAAAAAATATTCCGCGTACCCTCCGCGCGAACACTCGCGCCATTTGCTCAAGGAAAATTGGATAAATGTGAGGCGTTTTTGCGTTTTGCGTCCCAGAAAGGCGCTTTTCTGATTCCACAAAACAGTGGATGGTAAATGGTGAAAATGCAAAAAATAAACGGCGACTTTTCCGCGTATTTCGGAAAGTTGCCCATTTTTCCTTGCACTTACCGGAAATGTATGATAAGATAAAAATAATTTTGACAAGGGGGCCTTTCCGTAGTGAACAACAACTTATATATGTCATCGCTCCTCAAGGCTTTTGACGTGCTGGACTGCTTTCAGGACGACAAGCAGGAGCTTGGAATCTCCGACATCGCCGTTCTGGTCGGCATGCCGGTCAGCTCGGTGCATCGTCTGATCCAAAGTCTGGAATATGAGGGCATGCTGATCCAGAATCGCGAAAACAAGAAGTATTCCCTCGGATCCAAGCTCATGGCGATGTCGGTCAAGTGCCGCACGTCCCGCAGCTTCGGACGTATTGCCTCGAAGTATGTTGACCAGCTCGGCCAGCTCACCGGCGAGACGGTGAACCTCTCCACCTGCTCGGGCGACCGTATCATCAATGTGTATCACGCGGAAAGTCATTTTGTCCTTCGCCCCAATTTCCCACTCTACACGTCCTATCCCGCCTATAAAACAAGCGTCGGCCGGGTGTTTCTGAGCTGGATGGGCGACCCGGCGCTCAAGTGGATCTATGAGAATAACAAGGACGACATCAGCATGACGCAGGAGGAATTCCTCGCCATGCTGCATCAGGCCCGGCGCGACGGCTACGCGCTCGACGATCAGGTGTTCAGCGCGGGTCTGCGATGCGTGGCGGCCCCCGTTTTCCTCACCGGCAGCAAGCCGATGTTTGCCATCTCCATCTCCGCGCCGCTGTCGCGGATGGACGATGCGCTCTATGCCCGTTCCCGCGAGCTGGTTACTGACTTTGCCGCGCGGATTTCGCACGATATTCAGGCCGCTGAGGCGAGGGCCTGACACACATCACATACATAGACGCCGGACAGGAGATCCTGTCCGGCGTTTTTGTTTATATGGGCATTTGAGATGCCGCCGGAGGCAGAGCCAGCCGATTCAAGCTCCAATCCCTGCCGGAACAACTATCCCCCAACAAAAAACAGGGTGCGGACGAACTCGTCCGCACCCTGCGTGCGTTATTCTCTTCAGCAGATCTTGTCGGTCCAGCCGAACGGGTCGGGCTTCTTGCCCCACTGGATCCCGGTCAGCTCGTCATACAGCTTCTGGGAAACCTCACCGATCTGGGAGTGGTTGATCTCGTACTCCTTGCCCTCGTAGCTCAGGCCGCCGATGGGGGAGATGACGGCGGCGGTGCCGACGCACCAGGCCTCCTCGAGCGTGCCGTTGGCGGCGGCCTCAAACAGCTCGTCGACGCTGATCAGGCGCTCCTCGATGGGCATGCCCCAGCTCTTGACCAGGGCGATGCAGGAGCGGCGGGTGATACCGTCGAGGATGGAGCCGGTCAGCATGGGGGTGACGACCTTGCCGGCGATCTTGAACATGATGTTCATGCCGCCGCCCTCCTCGACGTACTTGCGCTCGACGCCGTCGAGCCACAGTACCTGAGAAAAGCCCTTCTCGATGGCCTTGTCACCGGCGCGGTTGGCGGCGCCGTAGTTGCCGCCGCACTTGGCCTCGCCCGTGCCGCCGCGCACTGCGCGGACGTCCTCCGTCTCGACCATGATCTTGACGGGCTCCAGACCGTTCTTGAAATAGCTGCCCACGGGGGAGAGGATGACGACGAACATCGCCTCATGCACGCCGTGCAGCGCCAGATCCGGATCGGTGGAGAACAGGAACGGGCGGATATACAGGCTCGTACCGGGATCGGAGGGAACCCAGTCCTGATCGAGCTTGACAACGGCGCGGATGCCCTCGAGTGCCTCATCGGGGTTGATGCGGGGCAGGCCGATACGGTCGCAGGACTTGTTCAGGCGGGCCATGTTGTCCCACGGACGGAACAGCTGCACGCCGCCGTCGGGGGTGCGGTAGGCCTTCAGACCCTCAAAGACCTCGGTGCCGTAGTGGAAGACGCTCGCGGCGGGGGAGAGGGAAATGGGGCCGTAGGGGACGATGCGGGCATCATGCCAGCCCTCGGCGTCCGAGTAGTCCATAACGAACATGTGGTCGGTGAAGTAGTGGCCGAAGCCCAGCTTGTCGGACGGGGGCAGGGTGCCCTTGTTCGGATTCTTCGTAACTTTGATTTCCATCGTATGTACCTCCTATTGAAATATAGTATGATTAAAGCTCGGCTGCGCGCGTCATATTCACGCGGATGGCGTCGCAGCATTCATGGAACGTCTGCTTTTCCTCGGCGGTGAGGGGCAGCTCCACGACCTCCTCGACGCCGTTTGCGCCGATGACGCAGGGAACGCCCGCGACGACGTCGTGCTCGCCGTACTCGCCGCACAGCTCCATGCTCGCGGGCATGATGGCCTTCTCGTCGTGCAGGACGATGTGTACCATGCGGGCCGCGGTGGTGGAGATGCCGTACTCGGTGCAGTACTTGCCGGAGAAGGTGACCCAGCCGCCGCCGATGGACTCCTTCTTCAGCGCCTCGCGGTCGAAGCGGAAGCGCTCGTCCGTCTCGGCCCACTTATCAAGCGGCATGCCGTTGAAGCTGACGCAGGACCAGGGGGCAAACTGCTGGTTGCCGTGCTCGCCGAGCATGTAGCAGGTGATGGACTTGTGATCCACGCCGGTCTGGCGGGCCAGCGCGCTCAGCAGGCGGGCGGTGTCGAGGCCGGTGCCGGTGCCGAACACGCGGCCGCGGGGAAGACCCAGACCCTTCGCCAGCTCATAGGTGACGACGTCGCAGGGGTTGGTGATGTTGATGAGGACACCGTTAAAGCCGCTGTCCTTGATCTTCTGGACATAGCTGCGCACGGCGGGGACGGTGAACTTCATCTCGGCCACGCGGTCGGTGTTGCCGCGCAGAAGGTCGATCTTGCCGACGCTGTTGACGATGACATCGCACTCGCCGAGGTCAGAGAAGTCACCGGCGCGCACACTGACGCGGTGGGGCATGTAGGCGACGGAGTCGCGCAGGTCCTGCACTTCGCTGGCGAGCTTCTGATCCTTGAGGTCGACGAGGATCAGCTCGTCCGCAATGCCCTGAATGGCGAGGGAATAGGCGACATGCGCGCCCACGTGGCCCAGACCGACCACACCGACAGTACGTTTTTTCATGATAGCAAACATCCTTTCAGATTATAAATAGAATACGTTTTTATTCGGTTCAAGCCCCGAAGTTGGGGAAGAGCACGCAGGTATAGAGCATCGTGAGCATCATGTACACCGCGAGGATCACCGCGAAGGCGGGGAGCGTGCGCTTCATGACGCCGCTCTCGTTGCCGATCTCGTCGACGGTGGCGCAGGCGGCCACGGTGTTGTTCGGGCAGATGAGGTTGCCGAGGGAGGCACCGGCGTTCTGCCCGGCGAAGATGGTGATGGGGTTCATGCCGAGGGCGTTCGCGGCCTGAACGTGCATGTCGGCGAACATGATGTTCGAGCCGACGCCCGTGCCGGTGACGAACGAGCCGCTCGCGCCGATGAGCACGGCCGCGGCCGGGTAGAAGCGGCCGACGGCGGCGGCGATGTGCTTGTTGTGATATTCCTCCGGGGTCTTGACGCCGATGAGCTTGACATAGAGGACGGAGAGGAGGATGGAGATGATGCCCGTGCCCATGGACGTGACCTCCGCGCCGACGAAGTTCGACAGGACGAACATGGTCGCGCTGGTCGTGATGCCCGCGAAGAAGAGGTAGGGCAGCAGGCCGCGGAAGCCCTTTTTGCCGAAGGTCATGGCGATCATCAGGAACGGAATGATGAGCACGCCGAACATGTGGATGCGGCCGACCATGGCGGAGTTGAGCGCTACGGTGCTGATGCCCGCGTCGACGAGCGCTGCGCCGCCATTGATGGTCGTGAGGCCCGCGCCGCCCCACGAGCAGGGCGTCGCGTCGCCGAGGAGGGCGAGGGCGATGGATGTGACGGGGTCAAAGCCCAGCGCCACGAGGAACGGGGCCGCGATGGCCGCCGGAGCGCCCGCGCCGGCCGCGCCCTCGAGGAAGATCGGGAGCATCATGCCGATGATGACAACCTGCACACGGCGGTCGTCGCTGATGCGGGCGATGGTGTTCTTGACCTCCTCAATCGCGCCCGTCTCGCGCAGGATGTTGAGGATGACGAAGGCACCGAAGACCATGAGCACGATCTTCAGACCCTCCTTGATGCCCTTCCAGAGGAGGGCGTCGTAGGTCTTGACGTTTTCGGCAAACGTGGCGCCGGTGACGTTAAAGTAGGTGAAGGCGAGGATCAGCGTCCAGATCAGGGCGATGGGCGCGACCTTTTTGGCCGACTGGTGGAAGGCGAGGATGCCGACGAGCACGACGATGATCGGGCTGAGGGCGATGAGGAAGTTCAGGAAGCTCATGGGGTGCTTTTCTCTCTTTCATACAGGTAGAATCTATTTCTACACCCCAATGCCGGCCGGACAGGGAGCGTGCAGAACAAAAAGAAAAGCGGCCCCGCCGAATTCTGGCGGAGCCGCGGGGCATGTTGTCTCACTCACGCGGGCGTTTCGGCCCGGCGGCGGTCATGCACACTGGCGGTTCGTCATCGTTCGGCGGTCTCTGCAGTGCAGCAGCTGTACCAGTACCAGCAGTACCAAAATAAAAATGGACACCACAAGAATGGTGTCCATCAGCATAATCATCATGGAATTCGCGCCGTTATCAGCGCAGGAGAAAGGCGCACAGGCGGTCTGTGCGGAAGCGGTCATATGAGCGGCGGATGCGAAAAACGTCTGCATGGCCGATTCCCCTTTCTCTCAGAGTCACCCGTGTTCATCTGGGCGTAGGGTTATCTTAGCACCGTTTTTAGCGCTTTGCAAGAGTGAAGCCCGCAAAAGAAAAAAGATCGGCCATGCGCACAAAACGAACCAGCATAGTAGGGAAGCATGTTGTCGATTCTGAACGCAAAATGGCGTGCGGCAGCGCGTTTTGTCACGGGAAACTCAAAAATTTTCAGCTCACCTGACACTTTTTTGATTTTGCCTGTTGATTCTGCGGCGGACTTGCCGTATACTATATATGTGCAGGCCAGACCGCGCCGGCACATATCCGACTGAAACGTTTTTTTCCACATTCAACAAAACAGGAGGAAATGAAGATGAAGTATAACCGTACATTCAACTTCTCCGCCGGCCCCGCCATGATGCCGGAGCCCGTTCTGGAGGAGATCCGCGACGAGATGATGAACTACCGCGGCAGCGGCATGTGCGTCATGGAGATGAGCCACCGCTCCAAGGTGTTCCAGCAGATTGCCGACGAGGCCGAGGCCGACCTGCGCGCGCTGATGGGCATTCCCGATAACTACAAGGTGCTGTTCATTCAGGGCGGCGGTACGCTGGAGTTTGCGATGGTGCCGATGAACCTGATGAAAAACGGCAAGGCCTGCTATGTCGAGACGGGCACCTGGTCGAAGAAGGCCATCGCCGAGGCGAAGAAGTACGGGGACGTCACCGTCGTCGCCTCCTCCGCCGACAAGAACTATTCCTACATCCCCGACTGCTCCGATCTCGACATCCCGGACGATGCCGACTATGTCTACATCTGTGAAAATGAGACGATCAACGGCACGACGTGGCACAAGCTGCCGAACACGAAGGGGCATGTCCTCGTCGCCGACCAGTCCTCCATGTTCCTCTCCCGCCCCTGCAATGTCGCCGATTACGGTTTGATTTGGGCGGGCGTGCAGAAGAACGTCGGCCCGGCGGGCATGTCGGTCGCGATCATCCGCGAGGATCTGCTGCGCGACGATCTGGATCCGAAGGTTCCGGCCTATCTGCGCTATAAGCTGCACGCCGACAACGACTCCATGTACAACACCCCCAACTGCTGGGCGATCTACTGCTGCGGCAAGGTGTTCAAGTATCTGCGCTCCATCGGCGGGCTCGAGGAGATGCAGCGCCGCAACGAGGAGAAGGCCAAGGTGCTTTATGACTTCCTCGACAGCTCCAGGCTCTTCAAGGGGACGGTCGTTCCCGCTGACCGCAGCCTGATGAATGTCCCGTTCTCCACCGGCGACAAGGATACCGACGCCGCCGTCGTCGCCGCGACGAAGGAAGCGGGCTTCGATAACCTCAAGGGTCACCGCTCCGTGGGCGGCCTGCGCGCGTCCATCTACAACGCCATGCCCAAGGAGGGCGTCGAGGCGCTGGTGGCGTTCCTGCGCGACTTCGAGGCGAAGCACTGAGCTTCGGCACCCTCGCCGGACGAGGGGATAGAGAGAAACTGAATAAAGAGTAAAAAAGGAGATTGACCATGCGTATTCTGGTGACCGACGGAATGGATAAGACCGCCATGGCGCAGCTGCGCGACATGGGCCATGAGGTAGTAGAGCAGTTTTATGAGCCGGAGGAGCTGGGCGCGGCGCTGCGCGATTTCGACGCGGTCGTCGTCCGCTCCAAGACGAAAGTTCGCAAAAACCACATCGACGAGGCGAAGGGCGGCAAGCTCCGCCTGATCATCCGCGGCGGCGTGGGCGTCGACAACATCGACGTCGACTATGCCCGCTCCTGCGGCATCGCCGTGCGCAACACCCCCGGCGCGTCCTCCGCGTCCGTGGCGGAGCTGGCGCTGGCGCATATGTTTGCCTGCGCCCGCTATATCTCCATCGCGGGCCACACCATGCGTGAGGACAAGTGGGAGAAGAAGGCCTACGGCAAGGGCATCGAGCTCGGCGGCAAGACGCTCGGCATCATCGGCTTCGGCCGCATCGGCCAGGCGCTGGGCGTCATGGCCCGTGCGCTGGGCATGCACGTCATCGCCTACAGCCGCACCCGCCGCCCCGAGGTCGAGCAGGCCACGGGCGTGGCGTATGTGGAGCTCGACGAGCTGCTGGCAAAGTCCGATTTCATCTCCCTGCACGCGCCCGCCGCTGACGGCGGCCCGATCGTCACGGCAGAGACCATCGCCAGGATGAAGGACGGCGTCGTGATCGTGAACACCTCCCGCGGCGTGAACGTCGACGAGGACGTGCTGCTCGCCGCGCTCGAGAGCGGCAAGGTGCGCGCCGCCGGACTCGACGTCTACGCCGAGGAGCCGACGCACAACCACGCGCTCTACAGCCACCCCATGGTCTCCTGCACGCCGCACATCGGCGCGGCAACCGTCGAGGCGCAGAAGCGCATCGGCTCGGAGATCGTGGACATCATCCGCGAGGCGTAATATCTCCTCTTTTTCAAAAGGCGAGACCTTTTGGCAAAGAAAGTTTCGCTCCGAACCGCGCATTTTGTGCGCGCAGCACACAAAATGCACTCTGAGACTTTTTAAACAAACAGAGAGACGTGACCGGCGGTCACGTCTCTCTGTTTGCTTATTTTCCTTCTGTCTGCGTTTTGCAGGCCAGCGCGTCTACGAACTGGCGGGCGGTGCGGCCGGAGCGGCTGCCTGCGCGCACCTGCCATGTGGCGGCGGCCTTGCGCAGCTCCTCGTCCGTCAGGCTGCCCGCCCCTGTGCGGCGGAAGAGCGCGGAGACGATGCCCTGATACTCGTCGAACGTCGGTGCGGGGTAGAAAATCTGCAGGCCGAAGCGGCTCGAGAGGGAGAGCTTCTCCTCCATCGTGTCCGAGCGGTGGATGTCGCCGTCGTGCTCCATGTCGCTGCGGTCGCGCCAGATCTCGCGCACGAGGTGGCGGCGGTTGGACGTGGCGTAGATGCGCACGTTTTCGGGTGCGGCCTCAGCCCCGCCCTCCATGACCGCCTTGAGGTACTTGTAGGACGTCTCATTCTCCTCGAAGGACAGGTCGTCGAGGAAGAGGATGAAGCGGTAATTCCGCGATTTGATCTGGCGCAGGATGGCGGGAATGAGCGCGTACTGATCCTTGTAGATCTCGATCAGGCGCAGGCCCTGCGCCGCGTACTCGTTGGCGATGGCCTGAATGCTCGTGGACTTGCCGGTGCCGGCATCGCCGTAGAGCAGGACGTTGTTCGCGTGGTGCCCGGCGAGGAAGGACTCGGTATTCGCGAGAAGCTGCTGCTTCTGCTTTTCGTAGCCGACGAGGTCACCCAGCCGCACGGGCAGGCGCTCCTCCACTGGCGTGAGACGTGCGCCGCCGGGCGCGCTCTCGGCGCGGAACACCTGTCCCAGACCGAGCAGGCCGACGCCGCGCGTGCGGTAGAAGTCCGTGAGCCGCGCGAGCATCTGCGCGGGGCAGTCCGCCTGCGCAAGCGCCGCGGCCAGCTCCGTGAGCAGCGCACCGTCCCCAGTGCACCGTCCCTCGTGGTGGAAGTCGCGCAGCAGCGGCCATGCGTCCGCGTCCGGAAGCGGCGCGTCAAAGAGCGCGCGCAGGCGCTCCATATCGCGCAGGGCGAGCGCGTACAGCGTGTCCTGCGGTGCCTGCCGCCGCTCACAGGCGAGCGAGAACGGGTTTTCGCTCCCGACGAGCGCCTGCGCAAGGCAGCAGTGCCAGAGGTCACCCTGCCAGCCGCCGCGCACGGCGCGGACGACGAGCTCGCTGCGCGCCGCTGCGTCGGAGGAGAGCAGCCGCTGCGGCAGGCTCCCCTCCGGCAGGCGGAAGAGGATCAGATCGGACAATAGATTCTGCATACCGTCCATGTAAGGCCTCACAGCAGAATCGCGCCGCGGTCAGCGGAGCTGACGGAGCGGGCGTAGCGCTTGAGATAGCCGCTCTGGATGCGCGGCGGCGGGCAGACCCATGTCTTGCGGCGCTCAGCCAGCTCCTCCTCACTCACGCAGAGCTGAATGGAGCGGGCGGGGATGTCGATTTCGATCATGTCGCCCTCCTGCACAAGGCCGATGGGGCCGCCGGAGGCCGCCTCGGGGCTGACGTGGCCGATGGACGCGCCGCGCGTCGCGCCGGAGAAGCGCCCATCGGTGATGAGCGCGACGTCCTTGTCGAGCCCCATGCCCGCGATGGCGGAGGTGGGGTTGAGCATCTCGCGCATGCCGGGGCCACCCTTCGGCCCCTCATAGCGGATGACGACAACGTCGCCGGGGCGGATGCCGCCGGCATAGATGACGGCGATGGCCTCATCCTCGGAGTTGAAGACCCGCGCGGGGCCCTTGTGGCGCATCATCTCAGGCGCGACGGCGCTCTGCTTGACGACGCAGCCGTCGGGGGCGAGGTTGCCGTAGAGCACGGCGATGCCGCCGGTCCGGGAGTAGGGGTTATCCAGCGGGCGGATGATCTCCTCATTGCGGTTTTCAACGTCCGCGAGGTTTTCGCCCACGGTCTTTCCGGTAACGGTCATGAGGGAGGTGTCGAGCAGGTTCGCACGCGTCAGCTCCTTCATGACGGCCCAGACGCCGCCCGCCTGCTCCAGATCCTCCATGAACGTGTCGCCCGCGGGGGCGAGGTGACAGAGGTTCGGCGTTTTCTCACTGATCTCATTGACCATGTGCAGATCCAGCTCGACACCAGCTTCGTGGGCGATGGCGGGCAGGTGCAGCATCGTGTTCGTCGAGCAGCCGAGCGCCATATCGACCGTCTCGGCGTTGTGGAAGGCGGCGGGCGTCATGATATCGCGCGGACGGATATTCTGCTCGACGAGCTTCATGATCTGCATGCCCGTGTGCTTGGCAAGGCGCAGGCGCGCGGAGTAGACGGCGGGGATGGTGCCGTTGCCGCGCAGCGCCATGCCAATGGCCTCGGTCAGGCAGTTCATGGAGTTGGCGGTGTACATGCCCGAGCAGCTGCCGCAGGTGGGGCAGGCGTTTTCCGTATAGTCGGAGACACCTGTCTCATCGAGCTTCCCGGCGTGATAGGCGCCGACGGCCTCGAACATGTGGCTCAGGCAGGTGCGGCGGCCGTCCGCAAGACGGCCCGCGAGCATCGGTCCGCCCGAGACAAAGATCGTCGGGATGTTGAGCCGCGCCGCGGCCATCAGCAGGCCGGGGACGTTTTTGTCGCAGTTGGGGATCATGACCAGACCGTCGAACTGGTGGGCCATGACCATGGCTTCGGTGGAGTCGGCGATCAGGTCGCGGGTGACGAGGGAATACTTCATGCCGACGTGCCCCATGGCGATGCCGTCGCACACGGCAATGGCCGGGAACATGACGGGCGTGCCGCCCGCGGCGCGGATACCGGCCTTGACGGCCTCGGCGATCTTGTCGAGGTTCATGTGGCCGGGGACAATCTCGTTATACGAGCTGACCACGCCGATCAGCGGGCGCGACAGCTCCTCGTCCGTATAGCCCAGGGCATACAGAAGGCTGCGGTTCGGCGCGCGCTCCACGCCGGATTTGATTTGCTCAGAACGCATGGCTTTCTCCTTTCCTGCGGCCCGTGGGGCCGGTGTATCCTCAGTTGGAGGCAGTGTCGAGGTCCTTGTCGCCGCCCCAGATCATGTTGCGGCGCAGCTCCTCGCCGACGATCTCCATCTGATGCTTGGCCAGCTGGTCGCGCTTGGAGTTGAAGAACGTGCGGCCGCAGCTCTTGTTCTCGGCGATCCAGCGGCCGGCGAAGGTGCCGTCCTGGATGTCGGACAGAACCGCGCGCATGCGGGCCTTCGTCTCCTCGTGGGGGATGACACGCGGGCCGGAGACATACTCGCCGAACTCGGCGGTGTCGGAGATGGAGTAGTTCATCGCGGCGACGCCGCCCTTGTTGATCAGGTCGATGATGAGCTTCATCTCGTGGATGCACTCGAAGTAGGCGTTCTCGGGCTCATAGCCGGCTTCAACCAGCACCTCAAAGCCGCAGCGCATCAGGTCGACGACGCCGCCGCAGAGGACGGTCTGCTCACCGAAGAGGTCGGTCTCGGTCTCGTCGTGGAAGGTCGTCTCCATCACGCCGGCACGCGCGCCGCCGATCCCGGCGATGTAGGCCAGAGCGATCTCATAGGCGCGGCCGGTGGCGTTCTGCTCGACGGCGACAAGGCAGGGCACGCCCTTGCCGCTGACGTAGGTAGAACGGACGGTGTGGCCGGGGCCCTTGGGGGCCGCCATGAACACGTCGACGCCCGCGGGGGGGACGATCTGCTTATAGCGGATGTTGAAGCCGTGGGCAAAGGCCAGCGCGTTGCCCTCCTCGAGGTTGGGGGCGATATCCTTCTTGTAGACGTCGGCCTGCACCTCATCGTTGATCAGCATCATGACGATATCGGCCCACTTGGCGGCCTCAGGAACGGTCTTGACGGTCAGGCCGGCCTCCTCGGCCTTGGCCCAGTTCTTGGAACCGGCGCGCAGGCCGACACACACGTCGCAGCCGGAATCCTTCAGGTTCAGCGCGTGGGCGTGGCCCTGAGAGCCGTAGCCGATGATGGCGATCTTCTTGCCGTTGAGGTAATTGATGTCGCAGTCCTTCTCATAGTACATTTTAGCCATGGTATATTTACTCCTTTACAAATAAATATCTATTATTCACTCACAGCAAGCTCTTGCCGAGATTGAATTCCGTGGTTTCCTTCCGCTCGTCGCGGATGGTGTGCTGGCCGCGCTCGAGGGCGACGATGCCGGTGCGGACAAGCTCAAGAATGCCGAACTCACGCAGCAGCGTCATGAGCGCTTCGCTCTTTGTCTCGTCACCGATGACTGCGAGCGTCAAGGACGCTGTCGACACATCGAGGATGGACGCGCGGAAGATGTTTGCCAGCTGGATGACCTCGTTGCGCACGCTGCGGCTGTCGGCCCGCACCTTGCACAGCACCAGCTCGCGCCGGATGGAATGCTCGGCGGAGAGAAGGCGCACGGAGTGGACGGGGACGAGCTTGGACAGCTGGCTCGTGATCAGCTGGGTCTGGTTTTCGTTGGTGAGCACCTCGATGGTGATGCGGGAGAGGGCGGGATCGTCCGTCGGGCCGACGGCGAGGGACTCGATGTTGAAGCCCTTGCGGGAGAACAGGCGGGAGACCTGAGAGAGGACGCCGGCCTCATTGTCCACAAGGACGGAGAGGGTGTGCAGGCTGGGGGTATCCGTCATGATGGTAGCTCCTTTCTGTCAGTTCAAGAGGAATTCGGTGATGTGGTGGCCGCCGTTGACCATGGGGTGAACCATCTCGTCGGCGTCGATCGAGCACTCGATCACAAAGCCGCGGCCCTGTTCGTTCTCGCGCAGCGCCTCGGTGATGGCGTCCTCGAGCTCCTGCGGGTTGCTGGCGCGGCGTGCGCCGAGACCAAAGGACTGTGTGTACTTCACGAAGTCCGGCCCGCGGTTGAGGGCCGTCTCGGAGAAGCGCTTGTCGCAGGTCAGGTTCTGCCACTGGCGCACCATGCCGAGGTTGCCGTTGTTGAAGATGAAGGTGATGACGGGGAGCTTATAGAATTCCTCTGTCGCCAGCTCGTTGCCGTTCATGCGGAAGCAGCCGTCGCCGGTGATGTGGATGACGGTCTTGTCGGGGTTGCCGCGTTTGGCGCCGATGGCGGCGCCGAGGCCGAAGCCCATCGCGCCGAAGCCGCCGGAGGTCAGAAGCTGACCGGGATAGTCGAAGTGGAGGTGCTGGATCGACCACATCTGGTGCTGGCCGACGTCGGTTGCGACGATGGAATCCTGCGGGAAGCGGCGCACGATGGTGGAGAGCACCTGCTTCGGCGTGAGGGAGCTGGGCGTCTCGGTGTACCCCGTCTCGGTGGGGAAGGAGAACACATAGTCCTTCCACGCCTTGTGCTCATACTGCGGCACGCGCTCGAGCAGCAGGCGCAGCACCTGCTTGGCGTCGCCGACGATGTGGTGGTCGGTCTGGACGTTTTTGTTGATCTCGGCGCGGTCGATGTCGATGTGGACGATCCTGGCCTGCCGCGCGAACGTGTCGGGCTTGAGGGCCACGCGGTCGGAGAAGCGGCAGCCCACCGCGATCAGCAGGTCGCAGTTGTCAACGGCCATGTTCGAGGCGACGGAGCCGTGCATGCCGATCATGCCGGTTGCGAGCGGGTCGCGCCCGGCAACGCCGCCGCCGCCCATGACCGTGATGGCGCAGGGGGAGTCGATCCGGCGGGCAAAGGCGCGGAACTCCTCGTGCGCGCGGCTGCGCACCACGCCGCCGCCGCAGATGAGCATCGGCTTTTCGGACTGGGCGATCATCTCGACGAGGGTGTTCACGTCGTCGAGATCCGCCTCGGGCATCTTCAGGCTGCTGGTGTAGGCGCGGCGATAGAGCGAGGCAAGGTGGCCGGTGGTGGCGTGCTGCTCGAGCGGCAGGGGCTCATAGTCGCACTCGGCGGCCGTCACGTCGCGGGTGATGTCGATGAAGACGGGGCCGGGGCGGCCGCTGCGGGCGAGGGCGAAGGAGTCTCGCACGACGTCGGCGAGCTTCTCCACGTCGCGCACCATGTAGGTGAACTTCGTGATGGGCATCGTGATGCCGGTGATGTCGACCTCCTGAAAGGCGTCCTTGCCGATGAGGCTCTGGGCGACGTTGCAGGAGATGAACACCACGGGCGAGGAGTCCATATACGCCGTCGCGATGCCGGTGGTGAGGTTTGTTGCGCCGGGGCCGGACGTGGCGAAGCACACGCCGACCTTTCCGGTGCTGCGGGCATAGCCGTCGGCCGCGTGGGCCGCGCCCTGCTCGTGGGCTGTGAGGATGTGGGTGATTTTGTCGTGGTAATCGTAGAGCGCGTCGTACACGTTCAGGATCGTTCCGCCGGGATAGCCGAACACGGTATCCACGCCCTGCTCGAGCAGACACTCGAGCAGGATTTGTGCGCCGGTCATTTTCATATCTTTCTGTCCTCCTGCTGTGGTTGTGATGATCGGGGTTTGGAATGGTAAGATCAAAAAATATGATAAAAGCGAGGCCTCGCCGATACCGGTGAGGCCCCGCTCTCTATCTGTAGGTTACGCAGATGTCAAGTTGGCTCGCCGTATCGGCCGGACGCAGTTACCAGCAGCGCAATAATCGTTACCAGAATAATGGAAATTACGATAATGAACAGAGCGCTACTCCCCAGCAGGGACACGATCGCAGCCGCAACAAAAATGGACGCCAGCAGAGCGGCGTCCAGAATCAGAGCGATATTGTGAGAGAAAGTGCGCGCAGCGCAGCAAGCGGCGTCTGCAGCGGCAGCCGTCGTGGCATGATTGGCACAGAACATCGTCATTTCGCACGCACTCCCTTCGGTAAGATGTATTCCCACTTTAGCACTGCAGACGGGCGGTGTCAATCCATTTCCGGCAGGGTATGCCGATTTTGTGAATCCTACTATCCAATGTACGGAAACACTCCTTCAAATTTATGGAAACTGTATACGCCGCAGTTTCGCGAGCAGAAAAACCGCGGCCCCGATGAACCGATCACCGAGGCCGCGATAAGCATCTTAAGGTCTCACCGAGTTCGCGGCCCGCGGGCCGCGAATAAATTCCAATCCGTATTTTGCGGCGGCGTGTACGTCGCAAAATACACCCTGCGCGGAGTGAAGTGTCGCAGGCTGGCATAGCCAGCCGAGGCGCGGAACGCAGCGAGAACCTCTTTATCCCAAAAGTCCAATGGCCTTTTGGGATAAATCAGCCCAGGTACACCGCCATACAGCCGCGGTACGTCTCATAGCAGTCGAGCTTGGCGACCGTCTCGAACGGGGCGTGCATGCTCAGCACCGGGACGCCCGCATCGAGTGTGGTGATGTTGCGGTTGGCCATGTACTGCGCGACCGTGCCGCCGCCGCCCGCGTCGACCTTGCCCATCTCGCTGATCTGCCAGACGACATTCTCGCCGTCGAGTACGCGGCGGGCATAGGCTACCGTCTCGGCGTCGGCGTCGGACGAGCCGCTCTTGCCGCGCGCGCCCGTGTACTTGCACAGGCACAGACCGTGGTTCACCCGCGCGGCGTTGCGCTTTTCGTACACGCTGTCGAAGTTCGGGTCATAGGCCGCCGTCACGTCCGCCGACAGGCAGAACGACTGCTCATAGCACACGCGCAGGGGCGTCTGCATCCCCTCGCACAGATCCTGCATGAACGTGTCAAACGCGGCGGACTGCATGCCCGTCACGCCCATCGAGCCGATCTCCTCCTTGTCCGCGAGCATGCACACGGCGGTGCGCTCGGGGATGCGCGGCAGATCGAACAGCGCCTGCAGCGCGGCGTAGGCACACACGCGGTCGTCGTGGCCGTAGGCGCCGATCAGGCTTGCGTCGATGCCGATGTCCGTGGCGTCCGCCGCGGGGACGGCCTCGAGCTCGGCGGAGACGAAGTCGTCCTCCGTGATGCCGTATTTCTCGTGGAGACGGTCCATGACGGCGAGCTTGACGCGCTCTTTGTCGTCGGCGTCCCCGATGGGGCGGCTGCCGAGCAGGATGTTCAGCGTCTCGGCGGGGATGGCCTCGCCGAGGGGCTTGCGGTTCTGCTCCGCGCCGAGGTGGGGCAGCAGATCCGTGATGACGAGCTTCGGCTCCGCGCCCTCGCCGATCACGACGGGCACCGCGTCGCCGCTTTTCAGCGCGACGACACCGCGCAGCTGCAGCGGGATCGTCACCCACTGGTACTTGCGGATGCCGCCGTAGTAGTGCGTCTTGAAATAGGCCATCCCGCCGTCCTCGTACAGGGGGTGGGGCTTGAGATCGAGACGCGGGGAGTCGATGTGCGCGGCGGCGATCTGCGCGCCGCGGGACATGCCCTCGCTTCCGATCACGGCGAGTATCACGCTCTTGCCGCGGTTGCAGGTATAGACCTTGTCGCCGGGACGCAGAGCCATCCCGCGCTGATACTGCGCGAAGCCGTGTGCCTGCGCCAGCTCGATGACGCGCTGCGCCGTCTCACGCTCGGTCTTGCTGCGATTCAGAAAGTCCTTATACCGGGTGCAGTAGCGCTCCATCTGCTCCAGCGCCGCGCCCTCGAGACGGTCATAGCCGTTCTTGTTCGCGGAGAGGAGCAGCTTGCGCTTTGCCTTCATTTCCTCGCTCATGGTTCATTCTCCTTTTTGCAGTTCCTGCAGCAGACGGCCGAAAAATTCGCCGGCCTGCCGCTCAAAAATCTCCGATGTGGGCGCGTCGTTCCACAGAACGTCCGTGCAGTGCGCGCGGTAGAAGTCGTCGTTTTTCTGCGCCGCGATGCGCAGGCGCGCGTATTCCTCCGGGATGCCGTCGCGCGCCATGATGCGCGCCGCGCGCACGTCTGCCGGGGCGAGCACCGCCACCGTCCGGCGGCAGAGCGCGCCGAGCCCGCTCTCGATGAGGTTGATCGCGTCGAGCGCGACGACGTCCGCGCCGGACGCGTCCGCCCGCTGCCGCAGCGCCCGCGGCAGGTGGGCGTAGATGATCGTGTTGAGCTTTTCCAGCGCAGCGGGGTCGGAAAAGACGATGTTTCCGAGCTTTTGCCGGTCGAGCAGGCCGTCCGCGCCGAACACGTCGCCGAAGGCGTCCGTGATCGCACCGCGCAGCGCCGCGTCGCTTCGCAGCTGTTCGTGATAGACGGCGTCGCAGTCGAGCACGCACGCACCGAGCTTTTCCAGCGCGCGCAGGGCACTCGTCTTGCCCGCGCCGGTCGGGCCGGTGATGCCGAGGAGCAGGGGAGACGCGTCTGCGACGTGAAAGCCCGCGGCCTTTTTCAGCCGGTTCGCGACGGCAAGGCCGAGCCCGCCGTCGTCCGGGCTCTGCGCCCAGATCTCCGCGACACTCGTGCCGTCGAAGGTGCGCAGGGCGTCAAAGACGTGCTGCGCCTGCGCGAGCTTGTCGTCTGCCGGGCCGAGCCGGTGGATGATGTGCCCCGAAAAGAGGGGGGCAAACTCGTCAAAGCAGATGACGCCCGCGTTTTCGCCGATGCGGCAGCGGATGTAGTCCGCGCTGCGCGCGGCGGGGCCGGTCACGACGGTGACGGGTGCCTTCGGCGCGTAGTGGCGGTATTTCATGCCCGGCGCGCGCGGCTTTTCGCCGGGGGCGACCTGTCCGGTCACGGCGCGGTCGACCGTGACCTCGCCGAGCACGGCGCGCAGGCTCTCGAGCGGCAGTCCGCCGGGGCGCAGCAGGCGCGGCGGCGTGACCGTCAGGTCGATGATCGTGCTCTCGACGCCGACGGCACAGCTGCCGCCGTCGACGATGGCGTCGATCTTGCCGTCCATGTCCTCAAGCATGTGCTGCGCGGTGGTGGGGCTGGGACGGCCGGAGGTGTTGCCGCTGGGCGCGGCGATGGGAACGCCCGCCGCGGCGATGATGCGCAGCGTCGCCGGGTGGTTCGGGCAGCGCACGCCGACCGTCGGCAGCCCCGCCGTCGTCTGCGCGGGAACGATATCGCGGCAGGGGAGGATCATCGTCAGCGGGCCGGGCCAGAACCGCTCCGCAAGCAGATACGCCTGCGGCGGCACGTCATGGCAGTACCGCTCGAGCCACGAGGCGTCCGGCACATGGATGATGAGGGGGTTGTCCTGCGGACGGCCCTTGGCCTCAAAGATGTGCCGCACGGCCTCACCGTCGAGGGCGTTCGCACCCAGACCGTAGACCGTCTCCGTCGGGATGCCGACGAGCCCGCCGCGGCGGAGAATGTCGGCGGCCGTCTGGGTGGCCTGCGGATCGGTATCGGGGCGCAGTAGAAGTGTTTTCAATGCAGATTCTTCTTTCTTGTGCCTTACAGGCCGAGATTTTCGCCCACCAGAACGACCTTGATGCGGTTGGGGTTCATGGAAAAGCGTGTGACGACGATCTGCGCGCAGCTGCACTGGGGGCTGACGCAGTCGGCGCAGCAGCCGGTCGTGCTGCAGGGAGTCTTGACGTCGAAGCGCTGGAGATTCGCGGGCGCGGCGATATGGCGCGCGCGGGCGATGGCATCATCGAGCGTGCCGACGACCTTGTTCATGCCGGCGACGACGATGACCCGCCGCGGGCCGAAGCACAGCGCCGCCACGCGGTTGCCGTTGCCGTCGATGTTCACGAGCTGGCCGTCCTCGCTGATTGCGTTGCTGCTCATGAGGAACGTGTCGCAGGTGAGC